>Ga0209992_10000967_pt1 | contig 33999 bp, 47 predicted proteins | sample 2SBtaG_2_FD_182564 | JGI IMG/M metagenome (GOLD analysis project Ga0209992, IMG submission 182564) | Deep subsurface microbial communities from Kolumbo volcano to uncover new lineages of life (NeLLi) - 2SBTROV12_ACTIVE470 metaG (SPAdes)... | ecosystem: Environmental > Aquatic > Marine >...
CACTACCAACTTTCCCAATAGGTCTGTACCCAAAGGCCGCGTCAATATTAGCCATGATTTTATCCTCATAGTAATTGTTACAACACACTCACCATGAATGTGCTATGTTTGTAACTTAAGGGGAAAAAAACTAGTTGTCTTTTTTACCGCCACCAAATGTTACGCGAGAACGCCTGCTTTCATTATGTACAGGCATGCTAGGATGTTGGTCTCTAAGTGGATCGTTTGCAACAGCGTCGTCTTTATCTTGCGCAGTTTGTGCAAAATATTTTTTTCGCTGCTCAACAATTTCCTTAGGAATTCTTGCTAGCATCAAACCTCCAACAGCTATAACACCTTCGTATTTACCTGATTCCATTTGTGGCCATTCAGTGTCTGGGTATTCATCAGCTCTGACAAATTCCCATCCTTCACGCATTCTAGCGGATACATTTTTTGAATCCATCTGTCCTATCGTTTCGGCCCTTATCCAACGGTGTTTAAAACCGTTAGGTGCAGGTGGTGCATCTAACTGTGATGGTGGAGCCCATTCTTTCCTTCGTTCGGTTTTAACTCGGGTTTCAGACTCGCGTGACGGTAGTTTATTATTTTTATTTGTATTCATATGCCTACTCCTTCACGTACTTCGCATATTCGCTTAGTGGCACACCTAATTTTTTTGCTATGGCTACCTGTGAGGGTGTGAGTCTTACAGAACCTTTACGCGCCCTTGCTGGTGCTGCACCTCTATTAGCGGATGCAACTGTTTGCGAAGGCGAAACTTGTTGTTCAAATTTATGAGGAAATGTTTCCCTCATTCTTTTGTCTACTTCACTATAGTATGAATCTGACTGTGGGTCAAATCCTTCTTCCATTAGTTTACGATGAATTGAGAAAGATGTCAAGGTCATTGGTTCATCTGAACCAAACCAAGTGTTCTTTTCAGCCCAATCTGTTGCTTTTGGGTCAGGTTCACGTGGAGGAGGCGCTTGTCTAGGCATTTGTTGAGGCATTTGTGGTTGATTTGGGTCAACTCCTCTTGCCTGCATCTCTTGCTGCAACCTTTCTCTTTGTGCTTTGTGTGACGCTGCACGTTCTTCTTCTATAGATAATCTACTAAGTTTGGCTTGTGCTTCTACTTGTTTATCTACATCTCCTAAATCCATAGCTTGTTTAAGCTCGTTTTTAGTTTCAGTTATTTGTGCTGCTACACGATCTCCAAATTCTGCAACGTAACCAGAATCTAATTGATTAGCACGTTGTGCTTGTGTCTGTGCTTCTTTTTGTACACCTTGTGCATATTGCACAGCTGCCTGTTCACGTCTTTCAGCTTCTCTTAATCTTTTTGTTAATTTGTCGATTCTTGATTGAACCTTATTGCCGTAGTCATCCATTTCTTCTGAGGATGCAGTCTTGACTTCTGTCTCAACAGCTGGGGTATCCTCATCAGGATTTATAGTCTTTTTAGTGTCTGAGATTTCTACTTCAACAGGTGAACCAGAATCAGGTAAGTCTACCATATTTTCTTCTACTTCAGCTTGTGTCTGTATTTTAGTTTCTGCAGGCATAATTTACTCCTGTTTATTTATATTGCAAGATATCCTCTGGGTCTTTTACCACAGCAATTATCTCGTCCTCGTTAAGTATTCTCACTTCACCACCCTCTATACCAAAACGTGATCCGGCATAACGACCAAATATAATCCAGTCATTTTTTTTACACCAAGGTCCGTTTGGATATCTCGTTTCATCTTTATAAGCATCAGGTCCAATTTTTAAAACTAAACCTGTTACTGTCGTGTAACCTCTCTCTTCAATTGTTTCATCTGCCAATATTACACCACCTTTAGTTTTGCCTTGTCCTTTGTACGGAAGAACTAATATTCTCCATCCAGTTGGATCTGGTAAACGTTCTAATACTTTATCTGTAGGTAAATGTTTTATATCTTTTGTAGCGTCTTCTTGTATTTTTTTAAGAAACCTGTTTTCTTTTTCTTCAGCTTTCTTATTATTTTCATCAGCTTCTACGGCTAAATCTTTTTCTTCTAAAGCAAATCGTCTTTTAGGCAATTCTTTTTCAGTCATTTTTTTCCTCATCTTTCTGCAGGTCTTGTACTTCCTGTTCTATTATGGTGTAAGCTTTGTGTTCACCAACAGCTTTCATGTATTCATCAAAGCTCGGTAAACCCGTTGCTATCACTTCTTTTAGTTCTTCTTTGCGCGATCTAATCTTTTTCAAGACGAGATAAATCGCGGTTTCATCTCTCATTAAAAAAATCTATATATTAACAATCCCACTTACGCAAGGCTTTATTTATCCTAGAGTTAGGATCTCTCTTTGTTTTTGCCCCTGTTAATTTTTTCTTCATGCCACCCATACGTGCACAAAAAGATTTACGTCTACCACTTGTTTTAGATTTAGTAGGCGCTTTTAATGTGCCACCTTTATAGCTAGCACGTCCTTTGGCATTTAATCCACCTGACTTGCTTTTTCCAGCTTTACGTTGCCATGCTGCTGTCTTAGGCATACTTAGTTTTTTTACGTTTGTTTTCTAGAACCATACCACAACCTTTTGCAATGCCTTTTGGATTTTTATCTGACTTGGCTTTTCTTTGTTGTGATATTGATTTTTTCTTAGCCACGTTTTTTAGCTGGTTTTTTTGCTGTTTTAGCAGATTGCTTTAATGCTTTATCTGTAACAGTGCCTTTACCAGGTTTGCTCGTACCTCTTTTTTTAGCGCGGTTCATGTAATAGTACAAACCTTTTTTAACAGTACGGCCGTCTTTAGTTACGTGTGTATCTTTTGTAGAACCACCTTTTTTATAGCCCATAGCCATAGGTTCTTTTTTCATCATGCCGCCACCCATCATTTTTTTCTTGCCTTTTTTTGCGCCAGCAATTCTATCTGCTTGAGTTGGTTTAGGGTTATTGTCAATACCGGCTTTTACAGAAAGCATTCCAAAGCTAGATTTCTTTCCGTTTTTCTTTTTCATTGTTTTTTTCATCATTTTTTTACTAAGCTTCCTCCGAAATATAGTCCAATAATTGACGCCATTAAGTGCGTATCCATTGGTGTTATTACAACACCTGCGTACTGTCTGTCCACAAGCATTTCTTTCTGTTCAATTAAAAACAGAAAACCTCTACTAAACTCTGTCCATGTCAAAAATACTGCCGTGTCAAAAAACACTGGTACTATCTTCGGCCACACTATTATAAAAAAAACTGCAGTAAGTGCAATAATTCTTCTCGTAAATTGAAAACCTTTGTTTTCGTATGTACGGGCATCATTTATGTGTTTCATTTGGTTATTAGCTCTTGCTAATAACATCTTTTGTTCATCTTGTTTTGCTTTGATACTCTGTCCCCAGATAGTCATAAAACCACCTAGTACACTAGATCCAAGCATTGTAATCATTTCTACTGGTAATCCAAACATATTAATCCTCTACTAAACTAACTATACCACCTTTGGCAAATGGTTTTCCACCTGACAAAAATGCTTGGTTGACTTGTTCTTGTAAATTTCCTGGTCCTACTTGTCCTCTTTGCTTAGGTTGTCCTTGCATGCCGGCATCATAGTAATAGCCACCGCCGCCGCCACCTCCTCCGCCGCTACCGCCACCGCCGGAACCGTAACCTCCATAGCCACCTCCACCGCCGTAGCCTCCTCCACCGCCACCATATCCAGCTGTTGGATTTTGGCGAAAAATGTCTTCTACATATTGATGACCTGAAGCTACTAACTCAGCAGCTGTTTTATCCCCCATATAATTTGGAGAACCCATAACTGTTGTTCCAGGTGGGCCATCAAAATCATACATAGAAACTTCAGGATAAAAATTAGCCATTGCAGCATCAATTGAATCTTGCGTTCCATAATCATATCTATTGTAATACTGCCCCATCATTTTAAGAAGAGCATCTTGAACTGTTTTGCTAGAAGCTGTAGTTCCAGTAGAAGCACCGAACACGCTGCCAAAACCTGTAGCCATTGGTTGACTCATATCGTATTTGCCAAACTTCATGGCATCTATATCTAGTTTATCTGAAGGTAATCCATATTTATTATACGTTGGATTTATTCCCGAATAATAATCTTGCATGTAGCCTGGTATTTGACCACTGTCAGCTAAATCCAGTTTTTCATAATAAGACATCGGACGACCGTCCGCATGAAATTGAGGTGCTTTTGCATCTGATTCTGCTAAACGATATTTTAACTGTTGAGCTTGAACAGTGTTTGCTTTTCCTTGATTTTGTAATCTTGCTAATTGATCTGCTGCTTTTTCGTTACCGCTTCTATTATCTTTAGGTTGTGATTGATTACTTTGTCTATTATTTTGATCTCTTTGACGTTCTTGTTGGCCAGCTTGAAAAGATGCATTAGAAGATCCTCCAGAACCAGAATAGCTTCTAGACCCACTTCTTCCTGCTATATAAGCATCTCTGCTCATTATCTTAAATTAATCCTACTAGGTTCTTGCTTTACTTTTTTATTGTTAATAAAATCTAATAATTGTTGAAGTCTAAGAGAATCTTGCCTGTTTTTTCCTTCAGCACTATAGTCATAAGTTGTTCTTGGTAAATCGCCTCTGCCTCTGCCTTCTTGGTATACAATTCCAGGACCGTACTCAGGATATGGAATTAGACCAGGATACATAGGTCCTGCAACGTCTGCCATTGTTGGTCTACGATTAGGATCGTCTCTTGGTCCAATAAAATTAGTTCCTGGGTATTGACTCATAATGCCTGCTTCTCTATTAGAATCATCAAATGGCATTGATCTTTCTGGTGCCAAAGTATTTTCATCAGTATAAAAAGCACCAAAATCATCTTCTACATAATTATCTGGTGCAACGTAAGGTTGATCAGGATCTGTATCAAAATCTAATCCTTCTGCTCTGTCATAATAAGTAGGAGCGTTAGGGCTATAAATAACTTCTGATTGTTCCATTGGACCTTCAATAACTGGTGTTGAACCAGGATGTCTGTCCATAGGTGCGCCCATACCAAAAGTTTGTGCTGCATAATCTTGCATCTCTGCTTCGTTTGAATCAACAGCTCCTCCTATACCAATGTTACTAGCAATATCAGCACCCACTGCTCTAATAGGATCACCTACGTTTGTTTTTAAAGCTGATTGAATACCTGACTGTGCTTGTTTAGCTTTGCCAAAAGCTTCTTTTGCTAACATTCCAAGTAATCCTCCAGTCTCACCATACTTCATGGCAAAATCTTGAATAGGATACATTGTTGCGTAAGCATTTGGTGCAGCGTTTCTAAACATATTACTTTGATTAGAAAATTGTCTTTGTACGTCCAAAGGTGCTACACCTTGGCGTTCACCTATTTTGTATTTATCAAAACGATTGTATTGTCTTCTTGCATCTTTAAGCTCGTTTAGGCGTGGGTCATTTTTTGTAAAGTTAGGTGCTTGCGATTGCAAGTTCATCATACGATTGTAATTCTGCATCTCCGGCCCCTGATTAAAAGGGGTCGGAGTGTTTTTACGTTTTAAATATTCTGACCTTCTGTCGATCACTAAATAGCTCCAATTATTACTATAACAACTAATGCGACGATAGCCGCCTTAATCCAGTCCTTAAGTTTCCAGTCACTCCACTCTTTCAAGTGAGCCCATAAATCTTTTAGTAACTTCATATTACCTCCTATTTGCCTTTTTTAAGGCCACCCTTACGGTAACCTTTTTTAACCTTTCCACCTTTCTTCATTGTCATTCTTTGACCTGTTGCACGTGCATGCTTTGTTGCTTGCTGTGCACCAGCAGAAGTATAGGGAAATGATCTACTACCTACTTTTGGCATATTACCTCCTAATGTATTGTTGGTTTTGGCATATCCTTAAAGAAATGCAAAACTTCTTGTTGGTAATCAAAACTTTCAGCAACAGCTACGAACATTTCTTTTGTTTGTTCTGTCCCTAAAGCTTTTTCATACATGTTTCTTGTTACAGCCATCAAAGCTCCACAAACCTGTAAATAATCTTCACTACATTTTATTTCGCTTTCTGCAGCTTCTTCTATTTTTAGCATTGCGTCTCTAAGCTTGGTCAGTAGTTTTTTTGTTTGTTCTGTTTCCATTATTACTTGTCTTTTGTTTCATAGCCTCCCTAGTGTTTGCCATGTTCTCTTTTAGTAATGCCATTGCCTCTGTAGAGTCCTCTTTATTAACATCGGCTGCAACTTTCATCAAGTTAATAGTTGTGTCTGCTTCTAATTTATCTCTTTCAATATCAATTTTTTCTGCATCAAATACCATGTCTTTTTGCATCTGCATTTGAGTTTCCATAGCTTTTAAGTCAATTTCTTGTTGTTTTAATTTAACAAGTGGATCTTGAGCTTCTCTGCTTATTCTAGATTCTTCATCAGATGCTAATTGTTTTGTCATCTCTGCTTCAATTTTTGCTTGATCAGAAGCTTGTTGATTTATTAATTGATCCATTTGTTGTTGCATCTGTTGCACTGCTTGTGGGTTTTGTTGTGCCTGTTGCATTGCTTGTTGTAACTCTTGAAACTGTGGTCCGTATTTTTCTTGCATTTGTTCACTTGCCATTAATGATATATGTTCTGATACGTGTGCCTGCAGCATTGCATATAACTGCGGGTTAATTTGTACCATTCTTGTAAACATAAATTCTGCATGTGCAGATATATGTGACATGTGATCTTGCATAGGAAACGGTTTTGGTTCTTTGCCACGCATTGCACCAGCGTTTTCCATTGCAGGTGACATAGGTTGTGGATTGCCTGGGTCAGGTAATAATAATGTTTCTACATTATCCACACCCATCGCCGCATACATTCTTCTGTAAGCTTCACGTAAATTGTGTAATTGTGGTGCAGCATTAGCAAGTTGTAATTGTTGTTGTGCCAATGTAACACGTTGTGCCATAGAAAATATGTTAGGGTCGGATACGGGTAGTATATCTACTCTGTCATCAAAATCTTGTTGTTTAATCATTTGGTTTCCACCTACAACCATGTAAGGATATTGCGGTGGTAAATAGATAGAGAATACTTTTGCTAATAGTTTAAATTCTATTTTTTGTGCATAGTGTAATCTTTTGTGTATAGCACTCATAACTTTTGTGCCACGCTCTATTAATGCTAATGTTGTGCCAACAGGGTTTTGTTCGTTGCCTTCGCCCATCTTCATGTCTGCTATTGCAGCAAATGATTTACCTGCATCAACAGCAAAACCTAATAATTGAAATAATACAGCTGATGGTTCTTTGTATGGAAGCATCATTAGTGATTCTTTTATTGATTGTCCTGTTACATCTACATCTCTAAACTCACCCGGTTGTAAAGGTTCATCGTGGTCACGTATACGCATGCCACGCGCCTTGAAACCTGCTGGTAAGTTAGCAAGAGTACCTGCATCAATTAATTGTCGCAAAGCACTTGTTGCAGTTCTTGATAACCCACCAAGCATGTGGATAAGACCAAATCCATAAAAGCCTAATCCAGGGAGGAACTTATAGTGTACAAAATAATGGTTCTTCATAAAGTTTGGATCACCTTCTTTGTAATTTCTTTTTATTGACAATATCTCTTGTGAGTATTGGTCAATAGAAACTATGTAAGGTAATTTAACCCCAGACGTATCTTCAAATCCTGGTACGTCTGCATTTATATGCATCTCCAATATTGTATGTTCTTCATCGCTAGAGCCATAATTTTTTTCTGCTCCATCTAATTCATCTATCTTATCTGCAACGTCATCAGAATCAATTTGTCCAGTTGGTAATTCTATGTCACGGTAAAAACCTTGTAATTGTTGTTTACGTATATCGTTGCCACTTGTTTTTATAATGTGTGTAATTCTATCAGCTGATTCTAAATCAGTTGCCATGTAGTTTATAACAAGATCTTCACCTGCAACAAATTTTGCACAGGCACGTTTCATCAAACCATCATAGTAAACTTTTTTAAATGCAGAACCACACAACGGTAAATAAAACAATAACTGGTCCATGTCTGGATCGTATTCTTGCATTACCTCTGTTATTTGGTAATTCATAAATTCTTGCACACGCTGTGCTTGTTCGTTTGTTTCAGGTGTTTCTACACCTACAACTTGAGTTCGTACGGGGCCGCTTGGGGGGAGAAGTTCCTTATACGCTTGGGCTTGAAACTGTGTAACAGATTCAGCGAGTAAGGGATGTACGACCCCGGACGCTCCTTCGAATGGTTGTGTGCGGTCTTCATATTTGAAGCCTAGCATATCAAGGCCTTTGATATAGGTATCTTCCCAATCTTTCCTTGAATCACGATCCGATTCGAATTCAGCTAGTAGATCACTTGCGAATCTACTTAATTCATTATCTTCTATATATTCTGCTAAATTAGCATCATGTGGTACTTGCGACAAATCTATTGGTGCGTTTGGATCTAAATTAATTTCTGCACTACCATCTTCTAGTAGTTCTACATCAGATTCAAAGTCAACACCTTTTTCAGGATTAATTTCTATTTCCTCACCAGTAGGTTCTATTTCTAGTGCACCTGTAAGTGCTTCTAGTGCTTTATCTATATTGTTTTTATTATTATCAGCCATTTACAGCTATTCCCCCTCGTTTGTATGCGCCCAATCCTTTAGAAATTCTATCTATTGCTTGTGGATTATCCTTTATTAGCAACATTGGAACTTCATAAGCCCTATTGGAATCATCAACTATAACAGATTTCATAAATTTTGCACCACTTTTTTTAGACACTTTTTTCATTGCCCCTTCTGCTATTGGTCCGTAAGCAGTTATGTTACCAATGTAATCTCTACTACCCACTGATGTGTTTCTATTTTTTATTGCTGGTGTTGATATGGATATGCCATCATACCCACCTTCTTGTGCTGTTTTAAGTGCATACTTCATAACAAACTCGTTATAATCTTCTGTTTTAGAATATGGTCCTTGAGGTATACCACTATTATCACCAGAACCAGCTGCTGCTCGTTTTTCAGCAATAATGTTTCTTATTTTTGCACGCTCTCTGTTTAATCTTGCTAATCGCACTTGTGTTTGTTTTGTTTGTGGCATTGATAATAAATCTTCTATCTTGGATTGTATTAACATCATTTGTTGTTCGTTTGCATTATCTGTTTCTCTTACTAAATCACCACGATCTGCATATTTTGATTGTCTTAGATCATCTTGGTATGCACGTTGGTTTGTTTGTCCTGCTGCCTGTGCTTTTTTAACTCTTCTGCCTGCAGCGTTTATCGGTTGATGCATGTCAGATTGTATTTCTTCTATGTGTAATATTCTTCTGCCAAATTCATCTGTTCTATCAGACGTACGCATGTGTACAAATGCATTTGCACGCTGTGAAGTATTTAACCCAAAATCATGTGCATAGGTGTATGTTGGTTCTGTATTACGCAATGATCCAGGTTTGTTATTGTACTTAAATAAAAACTCACGGTAGTTCGATCCGCCACCCATTGTTTGTTGTCCACGGTAAGTTGCCTCTCTTGCATACTCTTTAAATCCTCCAAGTCTTACACCAGTTGTTGATGCAATTTCTTGTAATGGTTGTTTTAATTCGTACGGAAACTTTTGTGGAAATCCTTCTGTAATAGAATTAGCAACACCAAAATTTTTTTGCACTAGATCTTCTATGGTTGCAATTTCTTTTAGTATTACATCCTTGTTATTGTTATTTACTGCTTCTTCTAATGAAGGTATTCTCATTTTCATACCACTTAAAACATTTTTTAATGGTCCAGGTCTGTATGCTTGTAAATCTGTTTGTCGGTAAAGTTTAGTAAGTGCTTTTGATTCTTTTACACCAGGTGAACCTAATGATATTACATCTATTTCAGGTGCAAGCTTTGTATCAAACTCTTCTATTATTTGTGCTTTTGATAATGTCTTATTTCCGTTTCTAGATAAGTGTGTCGATAACTGTGTATCATTTAATTCCATGTCCTTAATAGGATTGTGTTTTGCAAATGGTCGTTTTAGATATGCTAACCATTCTGCACCTTTTGCAGATTCCATTGGTGCGTCTATAAGTTTCTCACGTGATGACCAAAACATTGCACCAGCTGTGTCATCTGCTTGTGGTTTTCTTGCTCCAACTTTGTACGTATTAGCTGATGGATCTTTTCGTAAAAAATCTCTAGCTGCTTTTTCTGTATCAAAATCTTTTATTGGTAAACCAGCTTCATCAAAAACTGTAAACGGTCTATCCGGGCGCATTGGTCCTTGCACCTTAGGTCCTGTTAATTTAGGAGAGTATTCTCTTAACTTGCCTATGACCTTTGGTGCTAGTTTCTTTACCAGTCCACCGCCGACAAAATTTTGTGGATTAGCTTTTATTTCTTTTACTGCATCACTAACTGTAAACTTGTTAGCCATGCCACCTTGGTTGTATGATTTATAAAATTTGTGTGCGCCATATTGATCTAAATAATTATAATCTACATTGCCAAAGTTTTTTTCGTAACCAGGTAGAGCAAAAAAATCTGCACCTCCTGTAAAGTCTTTTGCTTGCCCTGCAATAATTTGATCTGCATAATCAAGATATTGGTTATACAAATCTAAATCGTTATCTTTGTAATCAGAAAAAAATCTTGTTGTTTTATCACTGTACGGAGAAAATTGTCCTTCACCAGATAATACACTAACAATAGGGCTAATATTTTTATTAGGGTTACCACCATACATATTTACATAATTAGGGTTTTGTGAACGGTTAAAAATAACATGTCCAACAGCTTGGCCTCCTTGAAAATTTTTATCATCTTCAGCCATCATCATACGTGCCATTGCTTCTCTGTCATCCATTTGTCTTATTCTACTAAATCTAAGATCTGGTTTTTGTTTTGGTTCTATTTTATTTGTGTTTTGATAATCACGCATACTTGTACCTCCACGATAAAAACCGTGTATGTTTCCACCTCTAAATTGTGATTCAAAATCCATTTCCATTCTTTCGTCTCTTAAATTTTTTAATCTTTTTTGTTCTTTAGCTATTTGTTTAGCTTTTGCTTTTGTGTTGAATATGTTACCAGATGGAGAAAAGGAATCAATAAAACTTTCGAATAGGTCTGAATAGTCACCGTCCTCAGGCAGTGAAGCAAAATCTTTCATCTTTTCACTACCATCGCCACGCATAATGCCCATCTTTCTTTCGAACGCTTGCATCTGTGATGGTGTAGTTACATCCCAAGTAATTGGATCATCTTTTGCATAATCTTCTGGTGACGTCATGTAATAATTTTCATCAACTATTTCTACTTGTCCTGTTTTTTTATCTATGTAGATGTGTTGGTTATTAGCAAAGTCACTACGAATATCAAACTCTATGTGTAGGTCACCGTTTTTTTCTTTTGTCATGTTAACAGGAACTTTGTAGCCATCTGAGTTTGTAATTTCAAATTCTTGTTTACCACCTTTACTACCATAGTTTCTAATTCTAGTGCCATTTGCTAAAGTTCTTCCCATAGCACTTGGTCCACTTAATTGATCTAGTACACCCACCATTGATTTAATCCATGGCGGTGCACTTCTTGTTATTGTTTTTGTTGCAGCCTGGGCCGCTAGCGGCGCTAATCTACCCACAGGCATTGTTGCAGCCGCAGCTGTAGCACCAGTTTGTTTAATAAATTTTCTTCGTGATGGATCAAACTTTGCACTGTCAATAATTTTTTGTAATCCTTTTTTAATTAGACCACCCTTAGAATAACCATAATATTTTAATATTAAGTCATCCAACATGCCTTCGTAATTTTGTATAAAGTTTTCTTCAGGTTGTTGTAGTCTTGCACGGTCACGGTTTTGTTTTCGCATAGAAAGAAATACGTTGCCTTTGTCAAAAGATTTCATTGGGTCGTCAGCCGCAGCTATTATGTGACTAAGTTCTAATAATTCATCATCACCAATTAAACCAAGTTCTTTTGCTTTACCTGTTTGTCTTCTATTAAACTTTGAACGTGTTGCTAAAAGATCAGCAAAAAAAGGTGCATCTGTTTCAGAAAATTTTTTTATTACTTCATTTTGTGGTATTTTACGTGCTTTTGCTTGAGAAAGCATTCTACCTAAGTGTCGTGCCAAAGCAGCACCGGCATTTATATCTTTTGCTGGTACACCTTCAAGTGATTTGTTAATTTTTGACATTGTGTCTCTAACTATTTCTGTACTGCCCTCATCTAATGCGTTTAATGCATCGCCATACTTTGTCATTAGTATTGGTCTACCAAATTCATCTTTAAATTTTGTTCTAACACCATATCCAGTACCTGTGCCTAATCTCCCTTGCCTGTAAGGACCTAAATAATACCCAGGATCAACACCCATTGCTCTTGATTGTTCGTCAGTTAAATAACGAAGTTCATCGTCAGACAACTCATCAAGTCTTCTTGTCATTTCAATATTCTTAGGAAGTTTTTTTCTTTTTGTAGGTTTTGTTAAAGGTTTAGTATCTATATCGGCAATACGTGCTTCTTCTATTTGACGTGGCACTAATACATGTTTAGATTTTCTTGTGTCCGGGTCAAATCTTTTTACTCTTGTTAAATCTTTAGGTTGATATTTTTTACCTTCGTATTCATAGTAATCTAAAACTTTTTTAGGCTTAGGCGTGTAGCCTTTGGTAAGACCTTTTCTAATTACTTCTTTAAATACAGGAACAGCAGCTTTTAAAACCATTAGTCCCTCATGTATTCGTTAACTGCGTCTTGTAACTCAGGGCTTATTCTATCTTTACTACCTCTTAAAAATTTTTTTCCAAGACCTCTAAGAATTCCTACACCCCCAGCACCCATTTCAGTCATAAAAGTTAATCTTTCTAGATCTTCTTTATTTGGTCCTTCATATTCCATAAATGGTAAAAAATATTCACCATCTGCTGCATATTTTAATGGTATGTCAGTTCCAGAAATATTACCAAGATTAAATTTTCTTAACCCTGGACCAAACAAACCAGAAATGTCGTTCATTGGATCTTCGTAATAATTGTATCCAAATTTAGCAATAGAATTTTTTTCTAATAAATCTGCATAATCTTTTTGAAAATCATCTTCAAATTTAGATCGTTCTTCTAAATATTTATTTTGATACATGTCATTTACATAAGCATCGTAATCTTCGTAAGTGTTACCTGGATTAACTGTAAAATATCTATTCATGGTTGCTGCGTTTTCATCAACATGACTTTGTGCAGTTTCGTATGCTTTGTTATATTTAGAATCGTATTTAGAATCAATTGTAGCTGCAGTATCGTTTTCTAATTCTTGTATTAAAGAATAATCTTGCATTGGGTTTTCTGTTGTAAAACTTGGCAATCCTGTAAAGTTAGAAATAGCACTTGAAGCTACATCTCTACCTTGTTCAGAAAGTCCAGTTAAATTTTCAGGTTTAAAATCTATTCCTGGTATAAGTGTATTTTTTTCCATGCCCTCTTGTGTAAAAGGGTTATAAAAATCTGCGCCTGCATCTATATAGTCATATGCCGCTGCAGGGATATCAGTTGCAATATCACCTAAAAAAGTTGTTGCATCTAAAAATGCGTTTACTGGAACTCGTCCTGCATCTTTATATAAATCTGGGTTTGTTAACCTGTCTACGTTAGTATCACCGTACGATTCATATATCTCTGGTAATCTTAGGTAGTCGGCTAACGCCATTATTCCTGTGCCTAACATCATTAATAGTATTCTCTCCCTCCGACTTGTGTCGTTTTCTCGTCTTCGTAATCATCTTTTAAACCAACATAGTAACCTTGTCTATATTTCATTAAAGCTTGCGTGGTTGAATCCACGTAGTCATCGTTATCACCGAAAGGAAAAGCTGCGCACTCTTCTATTACTTCCTCGGCGAACTTTTTATTGGGCGCCCATATAGCTCCTGATTCAAACAGGGGAGCTACGCTGTTTACCCTAGAGTGTTTATCATTTCCTCTTGAGGGTGTATAATTTATAACAGGTATTCCTGCCTTTTGCAACTCATGAGTTAAAGGTAAGCCAGATGCCTTTGCTTCTATCAAAATTGTCTCCGGTTCCCAGTATCTATATTCTTCTTGTGCGATTGATTTTAGTTCAGGAAAGTTCCAACGTCCTTTTTTTGCGTCCAGTAAAATTAATGCTTGCGGACCACCTTCTTCGGGCTCAAATACACCCCACGTTGTTATTGCCGAGTAATCGGCTGTCTCTTTTGCACTAAACGCCGTATCGTAGCTCTGTATAATGTATTTTAGGTGCGGAATTGTATCTTCTTCCCATGTTTGCCACCATTCACGTTTTATAAGTGCACCTTCCTCGGATGTAGGCTGCTGCATCCACTGTGCTTGCCATTTTGACTCCGGAATAGATGCCTTGACACCTTGTAGACCTTTCATGGTCCAAAAATTACCCCACATGGGTTTTTCATTTATAATTGCAGGGAATTCGACAACTTCCCATTGATCAGAATCCTCTGCCTTACCCTGGGCCTCGAGCAGCCGTCCTGTTAGGTCTTTTATTGACCATCTTGTCATAACGACAACGATTGAACCACCAGGTTGTAGACGTTGACGCGGACCGGATGTATACCATTCGTAATGTGAGTCTAGAACGGCCGGCGAAAGCGCATCTTGCTCGGAATGAGGGTCGTCAATAATAAGTAAATCGGCACCACGACCTGTAATCGCACCACCGACACCTGCAGCGAAGTATTCACCGCCATGGTTTGACTCCCAACGGCCGGCGGCCTTTGAATCAGCTGCTAATCTGACTGTAGGGAAAACTGTTTCGTACTCTGGCGACTCTATAACGTTCTTGGCCTTCCGACCGAACCTAATTGCTAGTTCGCCTGTGTGTGTTGTTTGGATGAGCTTGGCCTTTGGATGGTTGCCCATGTAAAATGCAGGAAAAAGGTTAGATGCAAACTCCGATTTTGTATGTCGAGGTGGCATATTAACAATAAGACGCTTTAATTCGCCTTTTGCAATACGGTTTAGCTTCTCTGCGTAGATACGATGGTGTTTTCCTTCTATAAAATCAGGCCAAACAGTCTTGACAAACGACAAAAAATCATTTTGTGATTTTTCTTGCTTGTCTAACAGCGCATTTTTAAGAATATACTTTAAAGTTTGAGTATCAAGCGTCTCTAAATTGCTCATTTCTGCTCTTTAAACTCATAAAAGTAGTTTGTATCATCGCCTGCAGTCCATTTACTTATAGATTCTACGTTATATTCTATGGTTGACACCTTAAAATCAGGTTGTTTAGGCTCAGATGGTGTCAATGACTTGTCATAAAACAGTGTTCTGTTGTTTGGCTGTGCTGCAAAGTGGCCATTGTCCAATTCTATTATGTTAAAAGATTTGTGTTCGGCTGGAACTTGTGAATAATTTATGTTTGGTAAGTTATGGTCTGCATGACAACTATCAATCGTAAACAAGTATTCACCTGAGTGCCATTTTTTTGATGGAGATAGATATTTTGCTCTAGGTGGCACTGTTATTTTTTCTATAACTGTGATGTGATAACTAAAAGAATCCCAAAGCTCTAGTTCTTCTAAAGGAAGATCATCTTTAATATCAGGGGAAGAAACAAAAGCACTAATAGGGAGCTTATCATATAAAGCAGCATATTCCGGCAGATACGTTTCAAAGTAAAGTGCTCGACCTTGTATTGACTTAACAGTAGCCCAAACACCTTCTACAAATTCTCCGTGCCCTTTTTGATGATCATACAAATACTGTTTCTTAACATATACCTTTACTGGTGGAACGTTCGCAACTAAAAAAGCCATATAAAAACGATTTAATTTTTTAAAATTTTTTATAACGTTTTTTACGAAGATTGTCACTCTCAAACTTGCCTCTACATAATTCAAAGCATGCTTACGCAAAAAGGGGGGGTCGGGGGTCGTTTAGGTCCCGGGCACGAGTTATCCACAGGTTATACACAGCCACTAGATATAGTAGCTGTGTTGAGAATTAGCTGAGACTAACCAGCTAAACCTAGTCGCTTTAACAAGTAGCCAACATCACCTTGCATATGATGTAGCAACTGCATACGATTGTCCTTATCTTCTGCAATCCATTCAACAATAGAATTGCATAGCACACCACTAATCAACTTCCAATCCAAGCTATCTTTACGAGGAACAGATGAGATGATTGATTCAAGATCGCCAACACTAGCCTGATCTTTGGCATACTCAACTACTTCAGTAAGCACGGGTGTAATATCCACACCCTTTACTGATTTTACTTTTACTACTTCTTTAGATTCATTAGTCATTTCTAATTCTCCTTTGTTAACTAATTGATAATATAAAGCTATATCCTATAAACCACATAATAGATACACCTATTATTAATGTTATGATATTCATTGTGGATAACTCTTTCCACTAATCTCAAACACAGTATTAGGATTGACATTAGCCCAACGTTGAAACCCCTCTTTAGCTCTACTATTAATCTTAAATACTAATACATAGTTAGGGTGTTCAGTTACTCTCTTCTCTTGGGTAAATCTATATCCAAGTTTACCAACTACACCTAGTTTGATGTGTCCTATCTGTCCATTGTTCTTACGCCACTTACAGCTAAAGAAACCACGTTTAACAATATCTTTAAATTCGTTCTTAGTCATATCTTTCTCTTTCTATTTATTAACCTACTACTATACACATAAATAAGACAATAATAAGATGACAAATTGTCGCACCCGGGCAGATAACCAGTTGCGTGATGGCAGATGTGAATGGATGAAGTTCAGCATCTCAGCGGTCGCCCCGGTGCATAAACGTGGGAGCTTTAGCTATTAGCTGTGTTGGTTGTTAGGGAGCTTGGGAGTTTTCTGATGGGGCGAAGGTAATGGCTCTTGATCAACCAGAGCGAAACCCTCGCCTAATCCATAGGACAGGTCTTTATGAGCACCCGTCACAGGAGTCCGCAACAACTTAATGCGCATTACCCTCCCTAAATTTGTAAGGCAAGAGCCGAATAACTCCGTTTATCTTGCCTCATAGTTAACTATTCTTATTATACCACACCAAGGTCGGTCGTCCAAGGACATTAATAAATATCTTGTGGATAACCCAATTCCTATACTGTGCAGTACCAAACCATGTCTTTCTATTATAATATATCATAACTCAGCAGTTCCCCGGCGCGCCCGGTGTAGTTAGTGTACAACCAGCCAACATTATGCTGGTTGGTTGTTCCAGGAGTTTGGAGTTTGCAGCAGCTCCTGCTGCCTGGCAGCTACTGACCAGCAGTACCTGCATCTCCTGCTGCAGCTACGCAGCTGTTTAGTATATTAGTATGTACCATGCCAAAAGGCAGAAAACCGCCAATTTTACAGGTATAAGTAACATTAGTCAGTCCATATTTACCTCTACTTTCTATCATTCTACCATTAATATAGATCCACTTCAGGCGTATGTCAAGCCTCGCTTCAAAAAATAATGGCGGAAAACCACGGAAAAATTTTTCAGGTTAACGGGATCGCGCCCGGGCTACAATGACACCATATCACCCCCACCTATAGGCGAGGGAGATATTCATCGGAGTTTGGGAGTTTGCCTACTTTCAGTTGCTAAACACCTCGTACATCTTGTCCAATGCACTTCTGTTATCTGAATGTGCCTCATCGACTCTATCAGCATTTCGCTTCATTACAGGAACAACACTATCATAGTGCTGTGATATCTTTCGCAAGGTATCGTTCTGTTCTTCTAATGATTCGTTGATTCTATTTAACGCATCCACTATTGGATCGTATTTATCTTCTGGTAATACCATAATAACTCCTTTGTTTCTAATTCTAAGTCCTATTATAGCAAAAAGTTATTCACATGTCAATGGCAGAAGTTACCATCCTGAAGACCAGCGGGCGCAGCTGGGCCCTGGTCGACTGCAGGAGAACATCAATTATAGTTTTTGGCTGTTTTGCTGGAGTTTGGGAGTTTGCGAGCTTTGGATTACCTGAATTAGCGCAGCGGGCGCCCGGGCAACTGGACCATGCCACAAAGACCTTGGCCCTTGGGTGTACTTTTGGCGGAGTTTGGGAGTTTCGGTGCCGTGAAAAACGTTTACGGTGCGTGCGTCTGGGTCGTATACCATAATAAATACAGGTGCACCAAGCATACTATGTTTGACATGCCATGCATTTTGTAGAGGTGAAATTAGTACCGTTTCGGTACCATTTTTATTACGTTTAAGCACCTTCAATTCAAGCGTAAAAAATCCTGTGTCTTTATGAAATACTACGCAATCCGGGAAACCAGGCGTAACGTAGGACTCAATACGTGACACAACAAAATTACCATCGTTTAAACATGTCTTTAAACTCTTCCAAAAGTTTGTTTCCGTCTTTGCGGTCATAACTTTTCTTACTCTTTTTGACTCTCTGATGATACTGGCGTGATGTCCTTAGGTCCTTCGCTATCGGATTTCTCTTCGACCGATAAGACTGTGTTGACTCCTTCTTTTTTGAATTCACCTGTTAATCCTAGCTCCTTTAATTGTCTTAGTACATCATCTCGAGACATGTCATCAATAGATCCTGTTCTAATTTCTTTTCTCTCAACATACAATCCTGCAGCTTGTCCTCGTAACCGTTCTGCATTTATAGCAGCACTATGTGACTTGTCTTGTAATGCCTTCTCACGTAGTCTTGCCAATTCTGTTACATGTTTATTCATTTCTACCTTGTGTGTCTCGTACAATTCATTTCTTTTTTTGTTCACTATTTGTACCACTTTAGGATATTTCTTTACATTCAATAACTCAGAAGCTGTTGTTGCAGCACGTTCAGGTTTATAGCCTGCTTGTCTTGCACATTCTGTTGGTGTTATTCTACCCTCGTTAGCAACATATATATCTACAAATATTCTCTGCCTATCTGTCAACCCATCAGCACCTCTTGGGTGTTTTAATGCCATATCACGAGTATTACGGATGGTATTACCGACCACCTTCTCTTCAATCTTCTTTAACTTACTGTTATATATATCTTTTTCACTCATTTTAACTCCAAAATACAATAATTTGACTCTTTACCCATGAACTCGTAATACCTTCGTAATACCTGGTATCCCTTATCCCATATAGAGAATTGGCAAAAGGTATTACGGTATTGGCAAATCCCGGTAAATAAAAAAACAAAAAAACTTTTTAGCATCCAGCGCACAATACAATACCTATGGTAATACGACAATACTTCTCTTCGAATATGGTATATCGTCAACATATCCGCGCTTTTTTAATGCTTGCACGTACGCATGCACATTACTCTTTGACTTCATGTTATTCATTTGTTTTAGCTCTTCATACGATGGAGAATAGCCATTTGCCTCTATAAAATCCTTAATTTTAGCCAAAAAATTCATCTGTTTTGGTGTTAATCCTTTCTTGTTACTCATAATACCTCGCCAATACCTTATTTTTCCTTCTTAAACTTACGGCCTACAAAGAATACAATAAGATTTTGTATTGTATTCACAGTCACCATTAATAATAACCAAAATTCCCATAACTCCATTATTTCTTTTCTTCTAACCCTGTTGCTTCTGGATGAGCCCAGTATTCTTTGCGAACTACATTTAACATTTCTTCTCTACCCCACTCATCTATTGCTTCTTTTGTTATAGATCTCTCCAATGTCTTTTGTATTTCTTTTTCATCTTCTGTAAGTTCTATTCTCTTAGGACCTTTCTTACGCACATATGTATTTATACGTGCCCATGTAATCATATAGTCAGAAGCTTTTGGTCTTATATATCCTCTGTCTGGATCCATGCCAGGATACTCTGGCGTAGGACTGGTGTCAAAATTATTAGCTATATATTCCAATACTTTATCATCACTTTCAAATTGCTTTACTATCTTCTCTACTATTACTTTGTCTTTCCATAAATTAATTTCGTACGTCTGCATGTGTCACCCTCAAATATTCTATCTTTTTTATCCATCCTTTTGGAATAGCAATAGCACCACCCCCATGGTTATCGTCCCGGTCCAAGCACCACGAACGCATGATCACTATCTTCTCATCATTATTAACTGTCATCCACCCAACCTCTTGGCATGTCGCTAAAGGTGCAGCCATAATATCTTTTATATCAATCCACCCAGTCTCTGTGTCACGGGCATCCATCCACGTTACACGCACCATTGGCACATTGTTAATGTCCATTTAACTAAGCTTAGTTATTTTTTCTATCCACTCACGTATCATAGGTTTACTATTATACATGGGTCTTTTAAGATCCTCTCGTTGCCCACTGCCATCTTTACTGACAAAGGATAACGTTCTAATCATCGCGTCTTCTTCATTCTTAGCACGAATCATGTAACTAAATGTTATTTCACGTTTCGTTGTAATCTGGTAAGTATGACGCTCTTCGCCTTTTTCTACATGAAAGCTTTTCATACCACCAATTGATGTGCCCTCTGTAGGCTGTGTAAATGTTACTGTAGGGTCAGTAGGATTCATCTCTGCCTCCGCTAACGCGGCCTCAGTTCTTGCTTCACGTATTTTTTGACGTTCTTTTTGTATATGGTCCCATTCTTGTGGGCGTTCTTTTATTATAGCATCACGTAAATCAGCGTGTGCTTTCTCTTCTGGTGTATCTAATTTTTTCTTCATAATAATCGCTCATTAAATAATAACATAAATATAACAACAACAAGACAACCAAGCATTATTACAAGTTTTTCTTCCATCTAAAATCCTGGGTATTCTGGGCAAGTTGTGCCTTCCATTGATTCGTAATAACCAACAGCTGCATGTGCTTGCAACATTTCTATTTCATCGCCATCAAACATAGAACTATAAAATGCATCTTGTGCACGTTTTAGTTCGTCATGTACACTAACCATTTTAACTATTGGACCATTCATAACCCTACCATGTACAAAAATATTTTATACACCCATATCAATAGATAAAAAGCGACATACAATTTTATAGGTATCAATAAAAACCAAAACAGTGCCCAAGTCATTTGCGCACCGCTATGTATTCGTAATCAAAATCTGCGTGTTTCTTTTGTACTAACAATAACAGACCAGCGTCTGCCATTTTGTATACTGCGTTGCCTAATTTTTTTACACGGTCACGATCATTTGTTGGCGCTATTGGCTGCAGAAAAGGATCACATAAGTAACCACGGTAATATGTTATTTTATCACCTTTGTTAGATTTATTTAACCAGGTGTGTATTGCTTTTTGACTCATCATAATAATTTCTTTTAATACAAAAGCCTCCGAGGGATTATCTTGTGTTCACCCTCAACCTTTTCCCGACAAATCAAGTTTCCTAAACTTAACGAGTACTTCAGAACTAAAACTCCAACCCCTAATCCATTTGGACATTGTGATCGGTGTCCTATGCCTTACAACTTTGTGATTGTTGTTCAGCCAGGAGGATATATCAATTGCAATTGACATACTCTTCTTTCGTATGACTAATTATACCATTTTTAGCAAAACATTACAAGAACATTATTTCGCAGATTTCTGCGGCAAATCGTGTCAAGAAAAAACTTTACTTGTCACGCCTTGTAACATATAACTAAATTCTCAACTTCATTTCACCCAGTGGACTCTCTATGCTGCTCATTCGAGCAGTGAGGGTCCCATTAACAAAGAGAACAATATGGCAACAAGAATCAGAAACATCTGGTATAAGATTAAAAAATGGTTAAAATATCACCCCAATAAATATTACATGAGAGGAAAAAGTGATAAAGATATTCATGGCCATAATCATAACATCAATGCCTAACTGGCCATCGGTAAAATACCAAGGTTATTTGCACCCAGACGAAGCTACATGTTTAGAGCAAAATAAAATACTATTAGAACAATTTCAAAGTTTCGCAAAATTGCAAGGCGATTATGACGCGCATTTTGAATCGTTTTGTTTACAAATTGAGTCATACCCTATACAAGGTTTTAATAACACATCAGCATAGTTTTTTCTGGAGGGGAAATGAAAGACAACATAATATTATTAATAGTACTAACGTTTATACTCAGTATAAGTACAGCAACATTTGCTAACGACACCAACACACAAACCAACACATCTGGCAGCAATACAAATATTACAGGTGGGTATACAACAACAAATAACAATACGTATGCGTCTGGATCATCAAACGACACAACAAGCACAACTACAAATAATACTACAAACTCTACAGCTGCATCAGAAATACCACCACCATCAGCTAATTCACCATCTTACTCGTCCATGAGCCAAGATGTGTGCTCCATGGGTGTTAGTGGATCTGTTTCTACAGGTGTATTTGGCATATCAGGGGGCAAACATGTAGTCGATGAGAACTGCGAGCGTATTAAACTTGCAAAAGTGCTACAAGATTTTGGCATGAAAGTGGCAAGTGTGGCAGTATTGTGCCAGGATAAACGTGTATTTTCTGCGATGGAAGCTGCAGGGACACCGTGCCCGTACTCAGGCCTCATAGGCCCACAGGCCGCGGAAATGTGGGAAAAATACCCTGAACTTAGACCTGATTACGAAGAACATCTTGCTAAAGAACAAGTAGTTGCTAAAATAGATGCTGAAATTGCAGAAAAAGAAAGAATAGAGGCAGAGAGAATAGCTGTTGAAGAGGCAGAAGCAGCAAGAATAGAGGCAGAAAGAATTGAACAAGAACTACTTACATTAAAGGAAGAAAATGAAGTTAACGATATCGAGCCTGTTATTGACCCTGTGCCTGTTAACATGCACGGCGAATAGCACAGAAGTAAATACAGGAAACATTCTTTCCAATTCTACTTTTGGAACAGGCAACACTACAACTACAACTGGTTGGTCGACAGACGGCGACGAAGGTGTTCACACCCACGGTGCTTGGAATGGATTTCCATATCAAACAGGCATGGATGATAGTGGTGGTGTATTAGCATTTGAAGGACATACGGAAGATAACGTATACCAGGATGTAGATTTAGTTGACGACGGCCATTTAACACAACAACAAATGAATCAAGGCTTTACCTCAACCATGGGAGCAGACGTATGGTTTTGGAACAATATAGAAAACACACTTACTCTTAAACAAACTATTACAGGAGCTGATGGCTCAGTATCTACACAAGTTAGAGAGATAACTGGCACCAGCACTACAGATGGTAATACGTTTAAAAACTATACAAATGTACACATTGAAAGTTCAAATACACAAACAGATATTACAATTAGAGCAGAGTTATTTAATGAAACTGCAGGCACAGCCTATGATGATTCTCATCGTGGACCAGATGTAGATAACGTTACATTAAATATAACATACCAAGATATACCCCCTATTAACGAAGATACACAAGAAGTTATAGATAACATAGAAAATAACATACCTGACATACCAGAGGATATTTTTGAGGAACCAGATTTTGTATTTGAGGAAGAATATTTTACATGGGAAGAAGATTTTTATTTTGATGATACTTTTACAATAGAAGAAGATTTTTCTGTTTATGAAATGCCAGAAGAATTTCAAATTATAGAAATGCCAGAAGAATTTGAGGACATGGTTATGGATATGCCAGATGAAATGCCTGATATGGAAATGCCAGCTGACATGGAGGATGCATTTACTGTTTTATCAGATGAAATGCCGGAAATGGAAATGACAGAAGAAATGGAAGAAGAATTTGTAGAAATGGTTGAAGATGATATGCCAGAAATGGAAGATATGCAAGAAGAACCAACTACAATGGAGATGGCAGAAGAAGAAAGTATTGACATGGAGATGGAAACAGAAGAAGATATCATGGAAATGCCTAAAGAAGAGGCAGAAGAAATGGAGGTAGCTGAAAATGAAGATACCATGGAAGACCCCAAAGAGGATGAAGAATCTAGCAAAGGTTCTGAAGAAACACTGGAAGAAGAGTCGGGATCGGAAGAAAGCGTTTCAGAGACTGCTTCGAATGAAGAAAAGACAGTGGGAGACACAGATGTTGCTGACAAAGGAGGAATCAAGACTAAGAATATCGAAGTCAGCAAGAATATAAAGATTAAAGACGTGGATGTTGGTGAAATAAAAATAACCGTCAATCCAAAAGATATATTTAAGGAGGTCGTTAGCCTAGATTCATACGAAAGTAAGGATTTTTATAAGGATAAGGGCCTCCAATACAAAATAAATGACGATTTCTTTGACCAAGCAAGCATGATTCAATACAACAAAGAAATATACACAAATGTTACTTTAATAGCCTACATACAGACAGATCCCGTGACTGTGTACAAACAGGAACTACAAGAATTGGCTATACAAAAAGCTGGCATTATGATAGAACTCAAACTATTAAGAGGTAACTAATGAAAATTATAGAGAAATTAAGTACATATGCTGCATTAATTGGCGTTATAGGAGCCATAGGCGGAGGTTTTTACACCTGGGGCCAATTTAATACACGTCTTGATGCAATAGAATCAACACCATCTGTTGATGTAGGTGCAATTAATAAAAAAATAAATCAAAATAAAATAGAACTTATAGATCGTATTGATGCAGTAGAAGATAGTATTCCTGAAACACAAGACATGACATGGGTGTTAAAAGAATTTGTAGCTGTAAGAGAAGAAATGCCAGAACAAGTTGATCTAACATCTGTATTTAAAGAAATTGGTAAAGTTAGAGAGCAAATAGCCATGCTACCTGAACCTGCTGATTTGCAACCTATTTTAAACAAACTTCAAATGTTAGAAGAATATGGTTGGGAAATAGAAGAGGATCTTGAAGAACTTTCTAAACAAACTGCAATTGTATCAAAAGAAAACGAATTACAAGACATACAAATTAAAGAAATAAAAAAGAAGGCTGACAATCCTTTAGCTAAGTAATGGCTAATAAAAAATACAAGTGGTTTTTAACTAAACGTAATAGGATGATGAAAAAAAATAATTCTGTTATAACAGATAATAATGATTTTCATAATCACATGAAAAAAGAAAAAGAAATTTTAGATATTTCTATGAAAGAATCTTTAAAGCAAAAAGAGGAAAGAACAAAATCATGAAAGTAAGCGATAGCACCGCAATCAGCATGCCTATGAGGAATCTTTTGAGTATCCTCGCAGCCGTCGGAATTGGCGTGTATAGTTATTTTGGCATCATTGAGCGCCTAAATAATATTGAGACAAATGGTAAACTAATGATTGCTGACGTTGAAAAAAACACAGAATTTAGAATTAAATGGCCTCGTGGTGAAATGGGATCTTTGCCCGCTGACGCTCAACAGGACATGTTAATTGAATTTATGGCTACACAAATAGAAGCTGTGCAAGAAGAAATGGAAGGTATGATGAGTAACACCGTAAATATAAAACGAGCACAACAAGATATAGAAAAATTAATTTTAGATACAGAAAAGCTAGAGGACAAAGTGAGAGCAAATGGAAGTCATTAGCGTAATACTCATGTTTGTTTTTGGTAATATGAATGACCAAGCAACTCAAATGACACAATACATTCCTATGAAATCATTATCATCTTGTATGAAAGAAGTACGATTACTTAAAAAGAAAAACACCGGATATGACAAAGATGCTTTTTGTGGTCCTGGTATTGTACATATAGAAGAAGGTGAAGTAATTGCATTATATAATGAAGTACCAACTGGTTCTAAACTAATTAAGAAAGATATAGATGCAGCAGCATTTGAAAGATGGTCTCTACGTGCCAAGGCTAAATGGAATTAGCATAAAATTTTACTTTTTTTAACATACTGTGCACACCATTGTTTCTACCTGGTGTTAACAGTGAATCAAGATTCATTTTCTCAAACTCTTTTTGATCAAATTTATTAATATCCTGGGCCCTAGATCCACTGTACACGTCTGCTATTATACAGACCATGCCTTTAGATATAAGTGCATCTGAATCAGCAGTAAAATATATTTTATCATCTTCCACAAAGTGTGGGATTAACCATGTACGTGACTGGCAACCTGGAACTTCAAATGATTTAACTTTATGTTGCTCTGGAATCGTTACTGAATTTTTTCCGTAATCCATAATCCAAATAAATTTATCTTCATCTGAATCTATGTTACTTAGTATTTGCAGATATTTTTCTAATTTTCTTTTTATCATTCTTTACTTCTTTCATCCAACTTTCTTTAGGTCCATAATAATATGCTGTTGTTTCTTCGTACGGATATACTTTTCTTTTTTCTTTGTATGTTTGTAAAATATATTTAGGCATTGCATTCCGGTAACATTTTTATACATGAAACAATATTTATTTTATCAACAACAGGTTCTTCGTATTCAATTGGAGGTAAATCTGTAATTTTAATTTCATCATTATCCTTTTTTATGAACGAACAACCAGAAACAAGCAAAACAAAGATAAAAAAGTAAAAACCAACAAAAATAGACCATAGAATCACCCGGGTCATTCGTTTAAACCCCGCTAGCGGTGCCTTTACGGCCTTTTTTATTTGGCGGAAACCCTTGGTTTTTTTGTCATAGCCCCAAACGGCCATTTCCTCATTTTTTCGCCAATGATTTGTCATCTGTCAACTCCATTTGATCTATTGTCCAATTACATTGTTGTATTGCTCCTTGAACTTGTCCAACACTTGACTCCATGTTTCTAATTGCATCTCTTCCTTTGTTAATATTGTTAACAAGATCAGTCATTTGTTTTTCTAATTCTTTTTTTCTCTCTAGTATTTTTTCTTTCATTCTATACTCCACATAATCCTTCACATTCATCGGCAAATTCCTCATCGAATGTTTCGCCAAATAGTGAAGCTTGTTTTTTTGGTTCCAAGAAATCTATATCACGAAGTGGCTTTGCTGATTTGTGCAAAAACAATTCCGATGTTGTATTCTTTAAACCATGTCTAATTTTATCATCAACCTCACATGCATCTGCAAAATCTTCTGGATAATTCTTTTGCATGTTTTTCCATTGATCGTTATGATGATAAGGGCACCCTATGCACGATGATTTACCCGGCATGGGGTGTTTCTTAATATCACGATACCACTGAAGACAATCCATACGAGACATCTTCATTTCTATTAAAGGCCAACGTGATGTTAACCATGGTAGCCTAGCGTTTTTCATACGCATGGCTTCGTCGGTAGATATGCCAATCCACTGTTCAACCAATTGTCCTTTCTTGACACGGTGTCGTGGTTTAATGCCTAACAACTCTCTAATCTTTTTTTGAATAGGGATAACTTTATAATCATGTGTACACTGACGATAAAGCATCCCTACTTTTCCACCAGGACGAGCAGCAAACAACGGTGGGTTTGGTACACGTCCAGCAAACGATTTTTCCTCTTCTCTAGACCCTGGTTCTGGGTTCGCTGCTTTGATAAGATCCTCACGGATATTACCTCTTTCCACAGTGATCAGCGGACAAATTGTTATTGCTTTCTTTAAATATTCTACATGTTCATATACAAACTTAGGTTCCCACCCAGTGTCTGCAAATATCATGTAGTCTGGTTTATGTTTTGTTAATCCTTCTTGCGCCATGAGTGCCAGACAGGAAGACTGTACCCCTGCCCCGAGTGATAATATGCGCATCGTCGGTTCGCGTTTGTTTCCTTCTTCGTCAAAGTATTCCGGCTCTTTTGTTGCTGCAACTGCTGCCATATTGTTGAGCTTTTTACGATCAATTTTCGTAGACATTTGTTCAAGTACTTTTCTTCTTTCAAATTCCATCTGCTCCGGATTAATAGCAAAGCTATTCTTTTTATTCTCTAATCTTTTTTTCCTTGTTTCTTTATTTATGCTCACTTGGCATCTCCCCAGTTATCTTTAATTTTGTAATCAACATTAGAAGGCACTTTTAAATCTATACATGTTTCCATCATATCTTTTATTTCTTTTGCCTCTTTATCAGATTTTACGCTACAATTCAACTCATCATGAACCTGTATAAGTGGTATTATACCCAATTGCTCGTATATATCAACCATGGCTTTTTTAGTTTGATCAGCAGCTGTGCCTTGTATTAACCTGTTTAATGCTTTGTATGTGCCGGCTCTTTTTATAGAACCACCCCATTTTGTTGTTGCTTCATTGTGTGGTAATGCTTTGTGAAATACACCAGCTTCGTACCAAGCAGGTTCCCATAGATCAAATTTACATCTACGTCCTAAATATGTTCTTACAGATCCTATTTGGTTTGCACGATTCATTACAGCTTCTAACATACCCTGCATAAACGGAACCTTTTCTCTAAACTCTTTTAACATTTCCTTTGCTTCTGTAGGGGCTATATCTAGGTCCACAGCCATCTTTTTATACCCCATACCATACATTACCCCTAGACCTATTGTTTTAGCTAATCTACGGTCAATTCCTGCCATCTCTGCTGTTTGTTTGTGAAAGTCTAATCCTTTTACAAATGCTTGTTGTACTTCCTCTGCACCTGCATTTTTATTTAATATGGCAAAATGTGTTAGTATTCTAGGTTCTTGTTGTGAATAGTCAGCAGACAACCAATACTCTCCTTGTTCTGGTATAAATATTTTACGCAATTCTGATCCATATTCATTTCTTATAGGCATCTGTTGTAAATTAGGAGCGTACATAGAAAACCTACCTGTTACTGTGCCACCATTGTCTCCACGTATTTGATTTATATGTGCATGTAATCTACCATTGTGTACATATTTAGCTACACCATCAACAAATGTTCCTTGCAGTTTGTTTAACACACGTGCCTTTGTTATCATGCGTGGTAATTCATGTGCATGTGTTTCAAGAAATGTTTGTGTAAAACTAGGAGCTCCAAGTGCTGTTCTAGGATATTCTAAATTAACACTATCAAATGCCTGGGCCACAGACCGTGCTGCATTGATTTGTACATCTTGACCTACTAAATCTTTTATTCTTTTTAAGTATTGTTTTTCTTTGTTAAGTAATTTCTTTTTAAGACCAAATGCTTTCTCCATATCTACGCGCACACCACGTTTAGTCATGTTAAATATAACACGTATTAATCTACATTCTATGTCATATACTTTTGTTAAATCTTCTTTTTCTATCTCCGTAATAAATCTCTCGTGTAAACGCCATGTCAATCTAGCGTCTGCCTCTGCATACTCCCCAACAAATGATGCGTGCATTTTATACATGTCAGCTTTAGCATCTAATCCCAACTCTTCTGCTTTAGCTTTTAGTAATGATTCATTTTTAAATTCACCTAAATACTCTGCCACCATGCTGTTTAATGTAAAAGAATATCTATTCTCATTTAATAATGCAGCAGCTATCATAGTGTCATGTATGTAACCTTTTACTTCTATGCCTAAAGTAGACAGCCATCCAATATCATACTGTGCGTTATGAAATACTTTTTGTATAGATTCATCCTCACACACTTCTTTAATATACTCTACGATAATTGATTTATCCATGTTACCACCGCCCTCGTGAGCTATAGGATAGTAAGCAGTAAAGTCACCACTGGATATGGCAATACCTATAACAGATCCAATTTTTCTAGGCCAACCAGGACCCATCTTTTTTAACTCTGTATCACATGTTTCCAAGTCAATTGCCACCACATCTCTACCCTTCATTGAAGGTGTTTCTGTGGGATGCAACCACTCTGCTTTTACTTCGTCTTTTCTAAAAAGATCCTGATTCATTAATTTCTCCTGCTATTGCTGCATAACCACACATGTCAATGAAGTTATCCAAATTGTTTTTAGTTCCTTGCGTGTGTCTTGATACTTTTAATAGCACCATCATTAAAGCTACATCTTCAGCTGTAATACTAGCCATTGGTTGTAATTTTTTGTCTAGAAATATATTCCAAAACTCTGCAATTTCTGCATGATTCTTAAATGCATCTCCATGTGTTTCGTTCCTGTCACCAGTGACAAGCTCTTTTGCCTTCTTTAATATTTCTTCTTTGTTTATCATATGAAATATCCTCTCTCTGTTTGGGGGTTTATAATATGTAGTGATTTCTTCGCACGAGTTGCGCCTACATAAAAAACTCTGTCTGTATCATCTGGACTAACTTCCATTTCATTTTGATTTGCACGAGACAAATCTGTCAACAACATAACATTATCACATTCTCCACCTTTTGCCATGTGTATTGTACTTAAATTTATTTTTGGATCTACACCTAATCCTCCATGTTTTTCTAATGACATCACATACGATTTATCTTTTTCTCCTATTGTAGTAAAAGCCACATCCCAAGGCACACCAGCATTTATTAATCCATGATGCATTGTCAATGATTCTAAATCATACATTTGACCCTCCTCTAATGTTTTTAAAGTTTTGTAACCTCTTTTTATATTAAAACCTGTTTTTAGATTTGCATAAATAGCCGCAACATCATTGTAATTTAATTGTTCAAATTGATTTAATCTTTTCCAAGCACTAATAGCTTTTAACAAATCTTGTTTAATTGGTGTCTTGCCATAAATTGTATAAGGCAATCCTAAATGACGTAAATCTTCTTCGATATCATTTAGCATGTAGCTGCACGTTGCAAGTGCTAGCCAATTACCTTCTGAAACATCAACAGCACCAGGATATGCATGGTATCTAACTTCTCCTTTATATGCTCTTGGTGCCCACTCTTTAGGTCTTCTGTTTTTAATTCTTGATACAACTTGTGTTGCTATTAAATGCACATCAAGAGGGACTCTATATGATTGATTTAAAACACTTATATTGCCATCCATCTTAATTAAATGCTCAATATCTGCACCAGCCCATCTAAATATTGCCTGATCATCATCACCACTTATGTACACTCTTTTAGAATTAGCCCATATCTTTTCACACATTCTCCATTGTAACTTTGTCAAATCTTGTGCTTCATCTACAATAACAACATCAAGAGGTGGTGTGTGTCCAAACTGTGTAAACTGTGTCAACATGTCTGTAAAATCAAATTTGTTATTTGTTTGTTTATAATCTTCAAAAGAACGATAAGCCCACAATAATTCTTCCCAAGCATAATCTAAATTAGCTGCGTTATAAAAATCTTGTAATTCTAAATCTTGCATCTTAGATTTATTTATGTCTCTTAGATATTTATTATCTGTAGACACAACGCCGTTCTCTTCCCAGTCAGTTGTAACTCTTTTTAAATCTACACCATACTTATCAGAAAACTCTGCGTAATCTTTATTGTCCATAATCTCTGCTTTTGTAAATCCCATCTGTCTTTTACCAAATGCATGCAACGTACAAAAATAAGGAAAATCTTTGTCTGTTAAATTAAATTTTACCTTTGCTCTATCACGTGCTTCATTTGTTGCTTTTGTTGTAAAACTTACAAATGCAATTCTATCAGGTGGCGTGCCACTTTTAAGTTCCTGGTCCACGATCCGCAGTAAATTTTCAGTTTTACCTGTGCCAGGTGGCCCTAATATTATATTAACGTCCGGCAATGCGACACCCTCCATTCTTATCTACAAAAATAAACTTCATCTTTAGTTTCTTTTGTTCTTGTGTTAATTTTCTACATATGCGTGTGCCTGGTTTCCATGTTTTACGATAACTCTCGCTCTTTACATCGTATATTTCTAATGCACCTTTTTCATTAATAGCAATAAGATCTGCAGGACCTACGCCATATAAATTTTTAAAAACAAAAAATCCTTTTTCTATTAAATACAATATGGCTATCTGTTCACTTTGCATTCCCTTTTTTATTTTCGGTAATTTAAAACGGTGTGGCATCTTGTTTCCTCACTTCGTATTCTGAATCTTGTTCATCAAAAGATGGTACACCCCATGTGTTAACTCCCTTGTTTTTTAGTTTCCAGAATTTATGTTCTCCATTTATTTTACGTAGCTCAGCAATAATTTGACCTGTATTGCTGTAGTGTGTAAACTTATTTCGTATAAGATATGCGTGTAAATCTTGTAATCTAAAGTATATTTTACCTGCCTCTGTGTAAGGTTTACGTAATAATATATCTTCTTTTACTTGTCCCTGTGCACGACCAGTACAGAACTCCTGGAGGTGAGCTAAAAACTGGCCGGACACAGATCCGTCATTTGACACAGGAATTTTAAGAGCACTCTGCATCTTACTATTCACTAATTGTTGCCAATCAGACGCCTTCATCAAAGGAGGCATCATGGTTAATACTTCCATAACCCTCTTCTGAAACTTTGTTTGTATTTGTAATTCTTCTGTTGTTAATTGTATTTTAAGATCTTGTTCATTATCATCTGTAGGTATTTCTAAAAACCATATAGGTGGTTCTGTTTCTAACTTAGATAAAGATCCTAACTGTTGTGATACATTCTCTGCACCAACACCGTGTTTTCTTGTCTTGCAAACATTTACATTACAAAAAGAACTAATAGGTTGATCTTTACATTTGTATTGATAACCTTTTTTATTTAATTGTGCTACAACTGTGGCAACCTCTTTGTGATCTAGTGGTGGTTGCATATATTTTTGATTATACTCTTCTAATAACCTTTCCCAATTATCTGGATCAAATTTCTTTGTATACACACCAATATTAAATAATCCATTATTGCGTGTACCAGGAGGAAAACCTTGTCCACATAGAGCCTGCAAACAAGGTGGTCCATCTTTTATAATTTCTTCACTATTTTTCCCCCCAACATCATCTATGTTATCTACAACGTTTCTACTGTAAATCTCATAGAATTCTTCTAAAGACGCTGTTGTGCCATTTTCTTTTAATGCATAACGCACTGACTTATTACCATTATAATATGGTAAATTTAAAAAGTTACCTAAGTCACCTTTTTCTAATGATATACTAGATTGCTTAGGAAATATTTCTGACGTAGAATGACCTATTAATGCAGCTATCTGTGTTAATTTATTTCTTATTAATTTTGATGCAATTGTTTTTTTCATAAACAAAAATAAATGGGCACCACCACTTTTAGATTTGCAATATACCAAAGGTATATTTAATTTTTTTATTTTTTTGAATAGAGCACCATGGTCCAAAGGATAACTATCAATATCAATACATCCCCACTTAGTAGTATTATCAGCCCTAATAGGAATAATACCAAGAGACGGACCCTCTCCCTCCAAATGTTTTTGCCAAAGCTCATCTGTAACTTCCTGTCTAACTATATAAGATTTACCTTGCTGCTTACCGTCAGCACGTGAGCCATTCGGCTGGTGCTGACCATAAGCTACATCTAAACCTTCAAATATAAGTTTAAATTTCTCAACTTCCACGAACCCTCCAGTTCCTTTTTATTTATTAAAATGGTACTGATTCTTCGCTTGGTTTTTCTTCTGATATTAATTTGGGGGTTTCTGGCTTTGCGTCCACAGCGCCAGACGCTGCGGATTGTGCAAAAGCTTTGCTTTCACCATAGATGGAAGCATCAGTTACCTGGTTACCTTTCTCAATAGAGAACCCAAACCAACTACCTCTGTCGTTAGATTCACTCACAGTCGATAGATTGTAAGTAAATGCATACGTAGGAGGTGTAAACATACCCTGTGGACCCTTAATTTTTTGCGATAGCATTAAGCTGTTCCAACGTCTACTCTTCTTGAGTTGACTTGAAGACATGCTAATCACAGCATTTTGGTATCCGTCACCACTTAACATTAATACAAAATGATAAGCTGTTTGAACGATATGATTACCATTTGGCAATACTTGTTTACCGGTCATAGGGTCACGTTTAGTTTGTCCAATAATGCCACTGTCGGCACTATGTGAGTCAATAAACCCTCCACCTTGTTCTCTAGGTTTCCACTCTACGTATTTGAGGTGGTAGAAAACAGGAATGACTTCGAGTTTATCAAAGGATTCTTGTGTAACTGTATTAAACAGTTGTCCAGCTTTTGCAGACTCTAAATATTCTGCTTTTGATGGATTTACTTGAGGGCTGGACGTTTGCAAGATGCTAATGTAAGGAATAGCTGTATCCCTTGCAAAATTTATAGTGCCAAAACCACTCATGGCTTTTGAATCTTCTGCTAAAACAGCTAGATCCAAAGTATCTTTAGTTTTTACATTTTTAGTATTCATAATTTACCTTATTCAG
>Ga0209992_10000968_pt1 | contig 33997 bp, 30 predicted proteins | sample 2SBtaG_2_FD_182564 | JGI IMG/M metagenome (GOLD analysis project Ga0209992, IMG submission 182564) | Deep subsurface microbial communities from Kolumbo volcano to uncover new lineages of life (NeLLi) - 2SBTROV12_ACTIVE470 metaG (SPAdes)... | ecosystem: Environmental > Aquatic > Marine >...
CTCGTAGGTGATCGCACGGACCAGGGAGCGCAGCGAGTTGAGGTTCTTGATCTCGCACCGGGTTCGGAGTTCGTCTGACCCGACGGGCCGCACGCTCACGTTGGCGTCGACGCGCATCGACCCCTCTTCGAGACGAGCCTCGCTGGCCGAGGTGGCAACCAGGATCCCGCGGAGCTCCTCGACGTAGAGGCGCGCTTGATCTGCGCTGCGAATGTCCGGCCGCGACACGATCTCGAGAAGCGGTACGCCCGCGCGGTTGTAGTCCACGAGTGCCTGCTCTGCGCCGTGGATGCGGCCGTCACCGCCGCCGAGGTGGGTTGTCTTGCCTGCGTCTTCTTCGAGATGCGCTCGCTCGATTCCCACCCGGCTGCCATCGGGAAGGTCCAGATGACCCTCGGCGCAGATCGGTTCGTCGTACTGACTGACCTGATAGTCCTTCGGCATATCGGGGTAGAAGTAGTTCTTGCGGTGAAACACCGACGGCCGGATGTCGCAGGTGAGGGCGAGGCCGATGCGCATCGCCAGCTCCACGGCTTGCCGGTTGAGCACCGGCAGCGAGCCGGGGAGGCCCAGGCACACGGGTGTGACGTTGGTGTTCGGGGCGTCACCGAAACGGTTCGGTGCCGCAGAGAACAGCTTGGTCTCGGTCGCGAGTTCGACGTGCACCTCGAGCCCGACGACAGTCTCCCACTCGGTCATTGCGTCACCTCCGGTGCCATCTGCTCGAGTGCAGCTGCGGCCCTGAACATCGTCGGTTCGGCCAGGGCCGGGGCGAGCACCTGAATCCCGACCGGGAGACCGTGGTCGCCCGTCCCGAAAGGAACAGAGATCGCCGGATCTCCCGAGAGATTGCTCGGGATGGTGCACATGTCGCAGCGGTACATCATCATCGGATCGGACCGCTCTCCGAACCTGAACGCAACGGACGGCGACGTCGGAGACAGCAACAGATCGTGGTCCGCGTACGCCGCATCGAAGTCGCGTCGCGTGAGGCTGCGGACGCGCTGCGCCTTGCCGTAGTACGCGTCGTAGTAACCGGCGCTGAGCGCGAACGTTCCGAGCATGACGCGCGCCGTGACCTCATCGCCGAAGCCGCGCCGACGGGTCGCGGAGTTCATCTCCTCGACGTTGGTCCCCTCGGCCCGCAGGCCGTACCGCACGCCGTCGTATCGCGCGAGGTTGCTCGACGCCTCGGCGGGAGCGATGAGGTAGTACGCGGTGAGCCCGTACTCAACGGCGGGGACCGACACCTCATCGACGATGGCACCGGCCTCGCGGAGCGCATCCGCGGCGACGTGTAGCTGGGCCACCACGTCCTCGTCGATGCCTTCGAGCATCTCGGTGATCACACCGATCCGCAGCCCCTCGACTCCGTCATCGAGACCGCCCTGGAGATCGGGCGCAGGCAGCGGGATCGAGGTGCTGTCCGCCGGATCGTGTCCACCGATCACCTCGAGCGCCAACGCGGCGTCCGCGACGTCGGTGGTGAACGGTCCGATCTGGTCGAACGAGGAGGCGAACGCGACGAGGCCGTACCGGCTCACCATCCCGTACGTCGGCTTCACGCCAACCACGCCGCACAGCGAGGCCGGCTGGCGGATCGAACCACCGGTGTCCGAGCCGAACGACAGTGGCGCGAACCCGGCGGCAACGGCGGCCGCAGACCCCCCGCTCGATCCGCCGGGAACCCGGTCGAGATCGTGGGGGTTGCGGGTCGGACCGAACGCCGAGTTCTCGGTCGAAGACCCCATCGCGAACTCGTCCAGGTTGGTCTTGCCGACCATCACCGCTCCCGCAGCGGTCATTCGCCCGACCACCGTGGCGTCGTAGGGCGGAACCCATCCTTCGAGGATTTTCGACGAACAGGTCGTCTCGACCCCAGCGGTGCAGAAGTTGTCCTTGTAGGCCACCGGAACGCCGGCCATCGGGCCGGGATCGTCTCCCGCCGCGACCGCCGCATCGACCGCGGCTGCCGCCTCGCGCGCCTGGTCGCGGGTGACCAGATTGAAGGCGTGAATCTCTCCGTCGCGGGCGTCGATCGTTGCGAGATGTTCCTCGAGAACAGCGGTCGCCGAACGGCGACCGGACCGCACGTCTGCGGCGATCTTGCGGACCGTACTCACGGCGCCTCGCCGAGGATCGGGGGCACGCGGAACTGACCGTCGTCGGCGTCTGGCGCCTGTTCGAGCACCTCGGACCGGTCGAGCGTGTCGCCGACGACGTCGTCGCGCAGCACGTTGGCCAGCGGGTACGGGTGGGTCATCGGCTCGACATCGGACAGATCGAGGGATTCGAGCTGGCGAGCATGATCGAGGATCTTGCCCAGATGGTCGGTGAAGTGGGCCACCTCATCGGGATCGAGGTCGATGCGGGCGAGTCGAGCGACGTGAGCGACATCGTCTCGCGACAGTGCTTGGCTCAAGGAAACCTCCGGCTGCGGCGTACTGGGTTCGAGTCAGGTGATGTACGGGTCGTTGGGGCTGAGAGGCTCGTCCCACCAATCGTCGGGAGCCGGTTCCCAGCCGTCGTTGGGAAGAGGGTAGATGCAGTCGACCGGGCAGGGATCGAGACATTTGTCGCACCCCGAACACAGCTCGGGGATGATGATCACGTCGATGCCGTGGTTGAAGATCGCTCCGAAGTTGGGCGGGCACGCGCGCAGGCAGGCATCGCAGTTGATGCACTCGGCCATGTCGATGTAGAGGGGCGCGTTGGGCCACTTGGCGTTGCGCTGCCGTGTCTCGATGCGCCCGAGGCGCGCTGGGCGGTTGCCGCTGGCCACAGGCGTGGATCCTACGGGCTTGCCCGGCGGTCACCCCAGCCCGCGGCACCAGTAGCCTGCGACCCGTGCACCCGTTTCTCTCCGACAGTTGGATCGACGCGGCACTCGCTTTGGGGGAGGAATACCGGGGTCGGATCCCACCTTCGGACGTCACCATCAAGATGAATCAGGTGATCACCGAGACCCCGTTCGGCGACGACCCTCTCGAACTCCACCTCGACACGAGCGAGGGCATCCCGCGGATCGATCGCGGTCACCTCGACGACGCCGACGTGACGATCACCACCGACTACGAGACCGCCCAGGACCTCTTCGTCGAGGGGGATCCCGGAGCTGCGATGACGGCGTTCATGACCGGCAAGATCATGGTCGAGGGCGACGTGGCGAAGCTCCTCGCGATGCAGGCGGCCGCGGCGAGCCGCACCGAGCTGCAAGCGGAGGTCGCGGCTCGGCTTCAGGCGTTGACGAGCTAGCTCGACGGAGCCCAGAGGAGCACTTCGGTGCCCGGAGGCAGCAGGGTGCCGGGAGCGGGGTCGGTGGCTTCCACGACGTCGCCGCCGCCCGACACCCCGGATCGAGCCAACCCGACGGCCTCCAGCCGGTCCGTCGCCTCGGAGATCGTCATGCCGATCACGTTGGGGACCTCTCGGCGGTCGGGACCCTTGGACACGACCACGACGACTTCGGTGTCGCGCTCCACCTGGAGACCCGGCGTGATGTCCTGACGGATCACGACGCCGTCGGCGACCGTCTCGCTGAACTCGCGCTCCGGGGCCTCCACGAGGCGGAGCTGAACGGCCGCGAGCATGTCGAGAGCCTGCTCCACCCCGAGGTCCACCACCCGAGGCACCGTCCGGGGCACCGGACCGCTCGAGAGGACGAGGTTCACCCGCGTTCCCGGCTCCCTGAGCACCCCGCCGTGAACCACCTCGCCGTCGATCACCAGCTCCATCACGACGTCCGCGGCGATGAGTTCGTCGAAGCGGGGCGTCGAGGTCTCGACCTCGAAACCGCGAGCCTCGAGCCTGGTCACCGCGTCGTCGCTGCGGAGACCCACCACCGTCGGAGTCATGCGAAGCAGCGGCCCGCTGACCACCTCGACTGACAGCAGCTCACCCTCGGCGAGGTCCTGGCCGGATCCGGGGTGCTGGGTGAGAACCGTGCCAGTCTCGGCCGTGTCGCTGCGAAGTTGGTCCTCGTCGAGAACCCAGTCGTTGGCCTCGGCCACCAGCCGCACGTCCTCCACCGGACGCCCGCTGTAGTCCTCGACCAGGTGGGTCGGCGTACGTGGCGGATCGACATCGCTGACGACCCAGCCTGCGATGGCGGTGCCAACACCCAGCAGGAGAGCGACGAGCGCAGCGAGCCCGCGCGTGGGCTTCCACCGCGGACGGGGTGCGGTTTCGACGTCGACGTCGAGCGAGGCATCGACCTCGGGCGGCAGCGCCAGGGGAGTCGCCGGGACCATGGTGGGCTCTCCGCCTCCGTAGGGCGGCGCTCCATCGGGGAGCGCTCCCACCAGTGGCAGCCTGGCCGGGGCGGTGAAGTGGCGTGTGCTCTCCACGAGCCCATTGCGGAAGTCGATGGCGAACGGTCGCTCCTCAGGGTCGGCTCGACCCGCTCGGGACATGACGGGCGCCGCGGCGTCCATTTCGACAGGGATGTCGACGCTGGTCGTCTGCCTCCTCGCCACGACTTCTGCTGCGGTTCCACTCCCGAGCGGGACGTGACCGGTGACCGACTCGATCATCGTCAGCACGAGGGCGTACACGTCGGTACGTCCGTCCAGCGGGCGATCGCCCGCCCTCTCCGGCGCGAGATAGCGGGCCGTGCCCGCTGCGTCGTGCTCGGTGACCCCCGCGTCCTCGATTGCCTGTACCAGACCGAAGTCTGCGATCCGGAGGCGCCCCGTGTGATCGAACAGCAGGTTGGCGGGCTTGATGTCGCGATGGACCATCCCGCGGGCGTGAGCGGCGGCCAGACCCGAGGCCGCTTCGAGTCCCACCTTGATGGACTGCGCCGGGGTGAGCCGCCGCCCGCCGTCGAGCATCGCCTGCAAGCTGCCGCCCGCCAGATACTCCGAGACGAGGAACGGCCCGCTTTCGTCGTGACCCCAGTCGTGGACCGTGAGCACGTGCGGGTGGCTGAGCGCTGCAACCGCCTGAGCCTCGGCTTCGAAGCGGCGGAGAAACGTGGAGTCCCCCGTCAGCGCCGGGTGCAGCAGCTTGACCGCGACCTGCCTGCGCAAGCGGACGTCATCTGCCAGATAGACATGGCCCATGCCACCGCGACCGATCGCAGCGACGAGCCGGTAGCGCGCGCCGAGGACCCGTCCGATCCATTGATCGCGCTCGGTCATCGCCACCCCGACGAGAGTACCGGCGTCCGATGGGAGTCTGGGCTCCGGGTCGGTCATGATGAAACCCATGGAGCCCGAGCAGCGACCTCACTGGACCCTTCGCCGGGGGGTGGGCATCGGCGTGACGCTCGGCATCGTTGCCCTGGCCGGGCTCGTGATCTATCTGGCGACGCTCACCACCACCGACTCGCAAGCACCGCTGTACCCGCGCGGGCTGCGGTCCGTGCTGCCCTCCGAGGGAGCGACGGCGCCCCGTCAGGGTTCGATCGGCGTGACCATGGGTCCCGGATGGCAACCGACCATCACCATCAACGGCACCGCCATTCCCGAGTCCGAGCTCGACGCCGGCACGCGCCAGCTCGGCGAGTACTTCTTCGCACCCGGCGAGGGCCAGGTGATCGACGACATCCGGCCAGGGCAGAACTGTGCGCGCGTTCGGGCGACGAACATCGTCGACGACGAGCTCGACGACATCGATCTGCGGTGGTGCTGGACGGCGTTCTAACCAGCACTTCCGGGGCTCAGCCGGGGATGTCACCCGTGTCGAGGAGTTGTCTCAGTCCCTCTTCGTCGAGAACGGGCACGCCGTGGGCCTCGGCCTTGTCGAGTTTGGACTGGCCGGCGCCCTCGCCTGCGACCAGGGCGTGGGTGCTCTTGGACACGCTGCCCGGTGACTTGCCGCCGCGAGCGACAATCGCCGCTTTTGCGTCGTTGCGCTCGATGAACCAGCCATCGAGGTTGCCGGTGACAACGACGCTCTTGCCGGCGAGAACCTGCGGCGCGTCGAGTTCGCCGTCGACCCTGTCGAGGCGCACCTGCGCCGATCGCAGCTTCTGCACGACCGAGGCGTTGTGTTCGTCCGCGAAGAACTGCTGTACGGACTCGGCGATGATCGGTCCGATGCCGTCGATCGCCGCGATCTCCTCGACGCCGGCCGCCGCGATGGATTCGATGTCACCGAACCGCCTGGCGAGGGTTTCGGCAGTGGTCGGACCGAGATGCTCGACACCGAGGCCGATCAGCACATTGGCGAGCGGCCGATCGCGAGCGGCGTCGATCGCACTGAGCAGGTTCGCCACGGACACGTCGCCGAATCCCTCGAGCTCGAGCAGGTCCTCGGTTCCGAGCGCGAAGAGATCCCCGACATCGGTCACCTTCCCGATGTCGACCAACGTGGCAACCGTGCGCTCGCCGAGACCTTCGATGTCCATGGCGGACCGACCGGCGAAATGGCTGATGCCCTGCTGCACCCGAGCCGAACACACCCGATTGACGCAGTAGGTGTTGGCATCGCCTTCCTCGCGAACCAGAGCCTCGCCGCACGAAGGGCAGCTGGTCGGGAACGTCCAGGGAGTCGAGTCGCCGGGTCGACGATCAGCGACCGCCCGAACAACCTCGGGGATGACGTCGCCGGCCTTGCGCACCACCACGGTGTCCCCTGGCCGAACGTCTTTTGCCGCGACCTGATCCTCGTTGTGCAGCGTGGCGACACCGACCGTGGATCCGCCGACGAAGACGGGATCGAGGACGGCGAAAGGGGTGGCTCGACCTGTGCGCCCGATCGACACCTCGATGTCGAGGAGCGCCGTCGTCTTCTCCTCTGGGGGGAACTTGAAGGCGATCGCCCAGCGAGGCGCCCTGCTCGTGGCGCCGAGCTGGTCTCGAAGGGCAAGCTCGTCGAGCTTCACCACGACGCCGTCGATCTCGTAGTCGGGATCATGGCGGCCATCCATCCACCTGAGGCAGAAGGCTTCGACGTCGGCGATTTCGTCGTACGTCGTGATCTCTGGGTTCACAGGGAGGCCGAGATCTCGGAGGAGGTCGAAGGACTCGATGGAGGTCGTCATCTGTGGCCCGCCGACCACCTCGCCGAGCTGGTAGCTCCACAGACGTAGACCGCGGCCGGCCGTGATGCTCGGGTCCTTCTGCCGCAGGCTGCCGGCTGCGGTGTTGCGCGGGTTGACGTAGGCGGGTTGGCCTGCCTCGATCTGCTGGCGGTTGAGCTCGTCGAAGCTGGACACCGGCAGATAGATCTCGCCACGCACCTCCAGGACGGGCGGCGCTCCGGGCGCCAGCTGATGCGGAACGTCGGCGATGGTGGCCACGTTGGCGGTGACGTCCTCGCCGACACGACCGTTGCCCCGCGTCGCCGCCTGGACCAGCCGGCCGTCCTCGTAGCGGATCGACACCGCGAGGCCGTCGAACTTCAGCTCACAGACGTAGGTGGGCTGGGCCTCCTCCCCGAGACCGCGAAGCACACGTTCGTTCCAGGCGCGGAGTTCGTCGAGATCCATGGCGTTGTCGAGCGACATCATCTGCACGCGGTGCTCGACTGGCTGGAACAGGGACGCGGCGCTGCTTCCGACGGACCGGGTGGGCGAATCGGGATTCCGCAGCTCCGGATGAGCATCCTCGAGCGATCGCAGCTCGCGCATCAGGGCGTCGTATTCGCCGTCGGGAATGCTCGGGGCGTCGTTCTCGAAGTACGCGACGTTGTGGGCCCGGAGGTCCTCCTGGAGCGCCCGCACCCGCTCCAAAGTCTCCTGCGGCGCCGTGTCCTCGCTGCTCACGCCAGGAATCTATCCGCCGCCAGACCGATCGCGGACGGGGTCCGTCTTGCGTCGCATTTCGCGCGAGAGGCGCCCGTCGGACACGATCTGGGCGTGAAGCCGACCACCATCGGAGCTGCGCTCCTCGGCGAGACGACCCTCGCATGGCTCATGCGCGTCGCATGGGCCACGCTGCCGCTGTCCACCGGCGCCCTGGTCGATGACATCGCGGGCGACTGGTCTTCGGCGGCGCGATGGACGGCGGCGCTGCTGGCGTGGGGCCTGTGGGTCGCGGCCCTCGTCGGCCTCCTGGTTCGTCGGCCGTGGGGTCTGACCGCCCTCCGGCTGGCCGCACCGCTTCCCGTCGTCGTCGCCATCGTCGGCGCAGCGGGCTCCGACGGCTCGTGGATCGCGGCTGCCCACGGTGCCGCCGTGATCGTCCTCGCCCTCCTGCCGGAGGTCGGCGCCCACGTCGTCGATGGTCTCAGCTATGGCGACGAGCGCCGCCTCATCCTGCGGGTGCCCTTCGCGCTCGTCGCTGGGCCAATCCCACTGGTGTGGGCGCTCGTCGTCGCAGGCGTCGTGTCGGGCCCGTTCGTTCTCGCCGCCGGCGGAAGGGTGCTCGGTGCGCTGCTGGTCGTCATCGGATTTCCGATCGCATGGATGGGCGTCAGGTCGCTCCATCAGCTCAGCCGCAGGTGGATCGTGTTCGTGCCAAACGGGTTCGTGGTGCACGACCTGCTGGCGACCCGCGAGCCGTTTCTGCTGCGACGCCAGGACGTGCTCGCAATCGGCCCTGCAGCCATCGACATCGACCTGTCCGACGAGACCCTGATCGATCTCAGCTCAAACGCCCTCGGCGTGGTCCTCGACGTGCAGCTCGACGGAGACATCGAGGTCGTTCCCGTCTCCCGGCGAGTCGCCGAGGTCAAGGTGGTCCAGCGGGTGCTCGTCACCCCGTCGCGACCGGGCGCGGTGCTGCGAGAAGCCCGGGCACGCCGAATCCCGAAGTAGCCAGGGATGGCGCTCAGGCGGCGGTTGCGCCGCCAACCACGACATCACCGTCGTAGAACACCACCATCTGACCGGGCGCGACGCGCCGCTGTGGTTCTGACCACAGGAGTTCGCCGCGGTCGGTGAGCGTCGCCGGGCAAGGCGAACCGTGGGCGCTCGTCTGCGCCGCGATCGCTCCGACGACGGGCGACACAGTCCACGAGTGGTCGACGAGCTCGACCCGTTCTGCGAGCAACGACGAAGCCGGGCCAACGGTCACCCGCCGTCGCGGCGTGTCGACGGCGACGGCATAGGAGCGCGCCGCGTTGCCGCCCAGGTCGAGCCCCTTTCGCTGACCGATGGTCACCAGTTCGACTGCGTCGACGGTGCCGACGATGTCACCGGCCTCGTCGATCAGTTCGCCTGGGTGGAGATCGATGCGCTCGCCGAGAAAGCGACGGCGCCCGTCGGAGGAGGTGATGAAACAGACGTCCTGGCTGTCCGGCTTGTCCGCGGTCCGCAGGCCGAGGCGCGTGGCCTCGTCCCGCACGGCGTCCTTGGTGAGCGATCCCACCGGAAAACGCAACCGCTCCAGCTGCGCGGCGGAGAGCATGTACAGAACGTAGGACTGGTCCTTCGCCGGATCGGCGCCGCGGGCGAGCCGCACCCCCGCAGGGGTGTCGACCCGACGAGCGTGGTGACCCGTCGCGATCGCGTCGTACCCCAGACGCAGCCCTCGCTCGAGAAGGGCGTCGAACTTGATGTGGCGATTGCACTCCACGCACGGGTTGGGCGTGAGCCCCTCGGAGTGCGCCCGAACGTACGGATCGACGACGAACTCTGTGAAGGCATCGCCATAGTTGAAGACGTAGTGGTCGATGTCGAGCTGCTGGGCCACCCGCCGAGCATCGTCGACGTCGGACACCGAGCAGCAGCCGGAATCCTGCGCACCGCCCCAGAGCTTCAGGGTCACGCCGGCGACCTCGTGGCCCTCCTCAACCAGGCGGGCAGCGGCGACCGAGCTGTCGACCCCACCGGACATGGCGACGAGGATCTTGCTCATCTGCGCCCCATCATCGCCGGGGTGCGCAACTGGCGGACCGCGCTCGGGATCACCTCGAGGGCCTGGTCGATCTCCCAGGGCTCGGTGCACCAACCGAGCGACAGCCGCAGCGACCCCGCAGCCGCGACGCGGTCGACGCCCATCGCGGCCAGCACGTGGCTCGGGTCCATGGCACCTGACGCGCACGAGGACGCCGCGGAGGCCATGACGTCGCCCTTCTCCAGCAGAACCAGCAACGCCTCGCTCTCGAGACCTCCGATCACCAGCTGGAGCAGCCCTGCTGCCCGACCCTGTCGTGGCACGGTCTCCGAGCAGTCGGGGATCGCGTCGATGAGACCGTCGGCGAGGCGATCGCGCAGGCTTCGCAGGCGGCTGAGCTCGGTGTCGCGCGAGGCCCCGAGTTCGACGAGCGCATGAGCGAGGGCGACGATGCCGCCGGTGTTGTGCGTTCCGCTCCGCCGCTCTGCCTCCTGGCCCCCGCCGAGGGTCTGCGCAGACAGCGGCGTCCCGGGACGAACCGCCAGGACCCCGACTCCCTTCGGTCCGCCGAACTTGTGACCGCTCAGGGACACGAGGTCGGCTGGCGCCACGGCCGCCGCGACGTCAACCCAATTGACGCCCTGGACCGCGTCGGTGTGCAGCACTGCGTTGGGGGCTCGCTCGTCCATCACTGATCGCACGGCGCCGAGGTCGGCGATCACTCCCGATTCGTTGTTGACGAGCATCACCGACACGAGCGCAACCTCCTCGGACAGCGCATCGCTCAGGGCATCGAGGTCGACGGCCCCGTCCGATGTCACCCCGACCACATGGCCGCCATGTCCCTCGACAGGGTGGAGGACCGCATGGTGTTCGGTCGCCGGGCACACGACGCCGCCGCCCGTCGCGGCGACGACGCCTGCGATCGCGAGGTTGTCGGACTCGGTGCCGCCACTCGTGAACACGATGTCGTGCGGCCCGAATCCGAGCTCGGCAGCCACGAGATCGCGCGCCTCTTCGATCGCGGCTCGCGACCTTCTGGCCATGGTGTGTGCACCGGACGGGTTGGCGAACTCGTCCGTCAGGTAGGGCAGCATGGCCGCGACCGCCCCGGGACGCACAGGCGTCGACGCGGCGCAATCGAGGTATGCGGGGCGATCAGGGCGTCCTGCCATGCCCAACAGGCTATTGGGCAGCGGTGGAGCCGACCCTCGCCAGAGGTCGCGGCCTGTCGTCTCCCTGCGCATCGGCGGCGACGACGCACTGGAGGAAGACTGCGTCGGCCATCCGGGCCGGTCTCCGACTCCCGAGGTCCGCGTCGATCGCTGCGGCCAGGTGCGCTGCCTGGTCGGACAGCCCGACGAGGGACTGGGTCGTGGACCGCGCCAGAATCTCGCGAGCGAGATGGATCCGCTCGCGGTCGATCCCAGCGACATCGAGCGACCCGATGAAGCTGTCGTATCCCGAAGGTGGTCCGAGCAAGCGAGTCGAACCGGAGCGTCCGACGACGAGGCGGGTCCGCACCACAATCGTGCCCGCAGCCACGTCGCCGAGCCTCTGGTGGCGCGGCGACGCGAGCATGCTTGCGATCCCCGCGAAGCCGCTCGTGGCCAGCAGATCCACAACCGACAGCGCCGATCGGGTTGCAGCGTGACGGAACCGAATCGGGGCGCCGACGTCGGTGACCACCCGGAGGCCCGTCGCGAGCTTTCCGACTGTTCGCCCGGACAGGGCGGTCTCGAGGACGAGCGGGTAGAGGAACAGGGCAACGAAGACAGCGATGGTGATCGCCACGATCATCACCCACAGGGGTGGCATCGTGACCGCCAGCACCATCAGCACCGCGTACAGCCCGACGGCGCACACGAGCAGATCCAGCGCACGGGCGAGGACGCGCGATGCCACGCCAGCCGTCTCGAGATCGAGGACGACTCCCTCGGCGGTCACGAGAAGATCGCCCGCCCGCGCCACTCCTCCGGAGCGAGCCGTACTCACCTGTGCAGCCTCGGGCACCCCATCAGGGTTTACGGTAGCTGGGCGATGGCGAGGGAGAGCTTCACGCAGGACAGAGAGCCGACATGGGTCGAGCTCGAACGCCTCACCTCGCACGCCGGCAGCCTCGGCGCTTCCGATGCCGTGACGATGGTCGACCGCTACCGGCGCACCTCGACCCACCTCGCCGCCGTCCGAACCGACGGCGCGGATCCTGAGTTGGGCACCCGGCTCACCCGCCTGGTTGGCAACGCACACGTGGCCATTCACGGCCAGCAGCCCAGAAACCGCCGTCAACTGCGCCGGTTCTTCGTCGAGACGTTTCCCGCGGCGGTGTGGTGGCACAGGCGCTTCATCGTGATCAGCGCACTGCTCTTTTTCGTGCCGGCGCTGCTCATCGGTGCGTGGATGGCCACATCCCCCGACGCCGTTGACGCCAGCGCACCTGCGTCCGTGCGCGAGGCCTACCTCGAGAACGACTTCGAGGCCTACTACAGCTCCGATCCGGCAGCCCAGTTCGCCACCGCTGTGTTCATCAACAACATCCAGGTCGCGATCTTGGCCTTTGCGGTCGGCATCTTGCTGTGCGTCCCCACGGCGTGGGTCCTCGTGCAGAACGGCGCGTTCCTCGGACTGGCCGGTGGACTGTTCACGGCTGCGGGCCGGTGGCAGCACTTCTGGGGCCTGATCACGCCGCACGGTCTGCTGGAGATCTCGGCGATCGTCGTCGCTGGCGCCGCGGGTTTCGGTCTCGGATGGGCTGTCATCGCTCCAGGGGACCGCCCGAGGGCCGAGGCACTCGCCGAGTCGGGCAAGCGGAGCGTTGTCGTGGTGATCGGCTTGGTACTCGCGTTCTTGGTCGCGGGGATGATCGAAGGTTTCGTCACCGGAACGGATCTTCCGACCGCGGTTCGCGTGGGTATCGGAATCGTGGCGTTCGTGATGTTCGCCGCCTGGGTGCTGGCGTACGGCCCGGCTGCCGAGCGGCGTGGCCTCTCAGGCGTTCTCGGAGAGTCTCACCAGGCGCCTCCGGCCTTCAGCTCGAGATAGGCGTCCACGAGCCGCGTCGCACACTCGCCAGGCGGAGCATCGATGACCGTCGCGCCCAGATCGGACAACAGGCCTGCGGCTCTCTCCCGCGCCGCGAGCGCGCGCGTCGCGGCCGCCGCCTGGTGGAGTGATTCGCGCCCATCGATCGGGCCGTCCGCCCATCTCTCCAGCTGAGGGTCGGACACGGCGGCCACCACGATGTGATGGGACAACGCGTGCTGCGCGACCGCCGGCGCGAGCCGTTCCTCGACCACGGATTCGTTGAGTTCGGTGAGAACGACCAGAAGCGATCGTCGACGCTGCGCCTGCGTGGCGGTCACGAGGGCCGCGACGTGGTCGACCTCGACGAGCGAGGGCTCCAGATCGAACACCGCTTCGGTCACGCGGGACGCGAGCTGGGCGCCGGCTCCGTGGCCCACCTCGGCACGGACCGCCTGGTCGTATGCCACGAACGACACGCGGTCGCGGGTGCGCGACGCCACCACCGAGAACGCGACGACGACGTCCATGGCGTGCTCGATCCGAGGTGCGCCCTCGACCTGCGCTGCCATGGTCCGACCGCAGTCGAGCAGAATCGCCACCGGCTGGTGCTGTTCGACGTTGAAGGTCCGCACGATCGGGCGGTCGGATCGAGCTGTCGCGTTCCAGTCGATGTGGCGGGGGTCATCGCCCGGCACGTAGTCACGAAGCTGCTCGAAGTCGGTTCCGCTGCCTCGTCCCCGTGCCGTGCGCAGCCCCACGGTGGTGAGGCGGCGCGACCGCATCCGCAGCTCGGTTGCGCGGCGCGAGTGAAACGGAGGGAGCACGCGAAGCACATCGATCTCGTCGATGTCCCGCTGACGGGCGCAGAGCCCGAGTGGGCCGGGACAGCGGACCGTCATGGGCCCGATCGCGAAGCGTCCGCGCCGGCTCGGGCGAAACGGTCGTTCGACATCGAGCGACGCGCGCGGCGCCAGCTGGCCGGAGCAGCGCCTGTCGACCCCGACGGATGGAGCGACCGAGTCGGCGATGGCGAAGGCGAGCGTGCGATCGCTCGGATTGGTCACACTCCACCGGAGGGACCCCTCCTCACCACGGACCAGTGCACCGGGCAGGGTTCGTTCGATGATGAGGTCGCGGGGCGAAAGAGCCAACAGAGCGTCGACCGCGGCGACCGCGCCCAGCACCACGGCAGCACCGATCACGACTCCCCACCACGGCCCGACCCCGCCGGAGACGATCAGCGCCACAGGCACGGCCGCAGCAGCCGCGAGCTGCGAGAAACGACGTGTCGGGGCGAGCCTGCGGTTCATCGAGAGGTCAGCGGGGTACGGGAACCGTGTTGAGGACGCGCTCGATCACCTGATCCGGCTCGGTGCCATCGAGGAGAGCCTCGGGACGCAGGATGAGCCGGTGGCGGGTTGCGGGACGGATCACGGCCTTCACCTCGTCTGGGCCGACGAACGACTTCCCCGCCAGCCAGGCCCAGGCCTTGGCGGCATGCAACAGAGCGGCGGTGCCGCGCGGCGACACACCGAGCGCGACCGAACCGAGCGAACGGGTCGCCGACACGAGTTCGACGATGTATGCGAGGACGCGATCCTCGACGCTCACCGCCGCCACGGCCTCCCTGGCGCGAGCCAGGTGCGCCGCCGAGGCGACCGCGCGAACGCCCGCCGCCGCAAGATCGTGCGGGTCGAGGCCCTGATCGTGGCGGCGGAGCATCGCCTGTTCTTCGTCGGGGGTGGGATAGCTCACCGCCAGCTTGAAGAGGAAGCGATCGATCTGGGCTTCGGGGAGCGGGTAGGTGCCCTCGTACTCGATGGGGTTCTGGGTCGCGATCACGAGGAACGGGTCGGGCAGGTTCGTCGCCTGCCCGTCGACCGTCACCTGACGCTCTTCCATTGCCTCGAGGAGGGCAGCCTGGGTCTTGGGGGGAGTCCGGTTGAGTTCGTCCGCCAGCAAGACGTTGGTGAACACCGGCCCCGGGCGATGTTCGAAACGTCGCGTCGCCGGGTCGAGAACCAACTGGCCCGTCACGTCGGCGGGGAGGAGATCGGGTGTGAACTGGACCCGCGCAAAGTCGAGATCGAGCGAGGCTGCGAACGTCTTGACCGCAAGGGTCTTGGCGACGCCGGGCACACCCTCGAGCAGCACGTGCCCGTTGGCCAGCGCCGCCGTGAGCAGGCCGGTCACCAGACCGTCCTGCCCGACGATCACCTTGGCCATCTCGTCGCGGAGTGCAACGAGGGTCTCTCGTAGCTGATCTGACCCCCCGCTCGCCGATGATTCATCCATCACGCGTGCACCTCGTCTTGGTCACTGTCTGCACCATCCTCTTCGCGTCCCGCGCCGCGCAGGGCGCGCCGAGCTTCGCTGATCAGCCGGCCGCGGGCGATCGCATCCGCGCCGGGATCCTCCAACGAACGGACCACGAGCTCCACATCGCCAGGCGCCAGCGCCAGCCGCTCAACAGCAGCACGAGCGTCGGAGGCGCCGTCGCCGACCGCGACGCCCGCAGCTGCTCCGAGCTCGGCCTTCCAGCATCTGACCACCTCGCTCAGGGCGTGATGGTCGTCGCCTGAGCGAGCTGTCATCGCTGCTTCGGCACCAACCAGAACGCTCGCCCGATGCGTCACCTGATCCGCCTCGCTCACGGGCTGCCCGAGCCGAATGGCACGCCACAGCACGTAGGCCACGAACGCGACGCCGAGCTGGGCCAAGGCGGCCCACACCCAGTCGGGCACGAGGTCGGCCAGAGACTCGCTCCCCGTCCCGACCTGTCCGCGCTGCAAGATCCGAACGGGCGCGGTTCCCCAGCGCCCTGCCGCCACGACGAAGGCCGCGTTGTCCCCTTCCGCGATGGCATCGTTGCGCCAGGGGTGAGCCGTCCCGAGGCTGAGGACCCGGCCCTCGCCGATGCGACCAGCAACCGCCACGGGTGACCCATCGACCGAGAGGCAGCCGACCCCTTCGAAGGTTCGGACGACGGGGGCGACGATCTCGCGCACCGCGGACATCTCGGCGATCTCACATGGTCCGGTCAGCCGACTCGGCCGCCGCACCGTGTCCGTCACATTCGCAGCGAGTGGGGCGAACGGCTCGGCGACGACGAGGTCGCCACCGCGCTCGACGAAGCGACGGACGGCACTCCACCCGTCGTCATCGAGATCGTCCGCGAGGATCACCAACGTGCCGACCTCGCCGGGGCGCGGCAGGTCACCGGCGTGGACCTGGACCCCGAGGTCGTCCAGAAGAACTGCGGCCGCTCGCGAACCGCTCTGTGAGGTCGAGTTGGGGTCGAGGGGCGGCCCCGAGCTCCGGGCGTCGGGATCGCTGAGGGTCACCGCGGCGAACACCACGAGCACGATCAGCCCGACAAGCGCCCACGTCAGGAGCCGGCTGCGGCGATTCACTTCCGTGCTCCCGCGGTGACGGCCACCCGGTGTGCCACCTCGCGCACCGCGTCGGCCAGCCGTCGATCGGCGATGTCGGAGCCGTACCAGACCCCTTCGAACGAGCGGGTCACATCGCTGAGCCCGCCGGCGACATCGGGGCGCGACATCACGTCCGCCAGGAGCTCCGAGGCGGTGCGGTGATCCCGCTCGCGCAGCAGCGCCGCTCGGTCGAGCAGTGCTGCGAGGTGACGGTGCTCACAGCGCACCGCCTCGGGCCAGTCCTCTGCGGCCCGCGCCGCGTCAGCGCGCTGCCGCCACAGCTCAGGATCGGCGGAGATCGAGGAGCGCGACTCCTCGCGACCAGCCGTAACCGCCGGCCCGAGAGGTACCGATTGGCGTCGAGCCATCGCGATCAGCGCGACGATCACGCCGATCACAACGAGCAGCACGAGGATCGAACCGACGTCGCCCGACGTCAACCCGCCGAACAGATCACCGATTCTGTCGAGAATCCACGAGAACCCGCGCTCGATGAGCGACCGACCGGGCTCCCCGAATTCGGGACGATCGAGGATCCCCTCTACATGGCGCCGTAGCTCGTCGGGATCGTCGTCGGGGATCACCACGGCACCCCGGCGCGCTCGAAACGCCGCTCGAGGTCGTAGTGGTCGACCCGCACGCAAAGATCCACGAAGAGGGTCGCTGTCGCCGCACCGACGAATGCGGCGCTCACGAGATCCGCGACGACAGCGAACGTCGCCACCGCCACCTCACCGAGGGTCCAACTGGTCCAGGCCGTGATGATCGCAGGCACCGACACGAAGGACAGGCGGATGACGGTGTCGACCACGATCATCAGCGTGATCACGCCCACCGCGCGCCCGAAGCTCTTCGACACGAGGCGAAACGACGTCGCGATGGCGCGGAAGGGATTGGCCGATCCGGTCATGAGCGCAGGGGTCGTGAGGCTCGCGAACACCATGACGAACGCCGCGCCGACGACGAGACCCACGAGTCCGACGACCTGCATCAGCTTCACGATGAACCACGCTGCGAGCACCGAAGGGAGGCGACGCAGCAGCTTCCCGGCGAGCAGTCCGGCCGAGGCATCGGGCCCCACATCGCCGGCCACCAGGGGCGAGAGGGCTCCTGCCATCAGCGTCACCTGCAGCGAGGAGATCAGGAGGGCAACCAATGTCAGGGTGAAATCAGAGCCTCCGTCCTCGTCGAAGCCCGCGAGTGGGTCCCCCACACCGTCGAGACCCACGATCTGGATCTGGAGGACGAGCATGACGATCGACAGCGGCAACACGGCCGCCACCGAGATTGCCAACACGACACCGGCATGCAACCGCATGACTTCGAAGGCGTGATCGAGGACACCGCTGATGGTGCGCGCCGGGGGAATCGCGGATGCGTCGCGGTTCTGGGTCCTCACCGAAGGCGAGGCTAGCCAAGGGCCGACTCTGAACCGGGGCATGGGATCATGAACCGGTGGAGGGCTACGGACCGGAGAGCTACGGCGAGGCGTTCGCCGACGTCTACGACGACTGGTACGCCGACGTCACCGACGTCACCGCATGTACCTCCGCTCTCGCCGAGCTGGCTCAGGGCGGCGCGGCCCTGGAGCTCGGCGTCGGCACGGGGCGGCTCGCGATTCCCTTGGCTGCCCGAGGAGTGTCGGTGACCGGTGTCGACGCGTCGCCGTCCATGCTCGAGCGGCTCGCGGCCGCCGACCCCGCCCGCACCGTCACAGCGGTGCATGCCGACTTCGGCCAGGAGCTGCCGGAGGGCATCTTCGAGGTGGTCTTCGCGGCATACAACACCTTCTTCAACCTGCTCAGCGAGAACGAGCAGCTGGCCTGCCTCCAGCTGGTCGAGGCTCGGCTCTCCCTCACGGGCCATCTCGTGATCGAGGCGTTCGTCCCCCGGGTCGACGCGCCGGACCGTGGCGTCGAAGCGCGCCCAGCCGACAATGGCGCGGTCCTCAACGTCACAGCGAGAGACACGACGTCGCAGCTGGTTCGGGGCCAACAGATCGAGCTGTCGCCCACTGGAGTTCGACTCCGACCCTGGAGGGTCCGCTACCTCACGCCCGACCAGCTGGATGGGCTCGCGAGCCGAGCCGGGCTGATGCGCGCCGCTCGCTGGTCGGACTGGTCGGGAACTCGGTTCGATGACACCAGCGCGCGCCACATCACGGTCTACGCTCCGCGTCGACGCTCCTCCGACAACAGGGCACGGCCTTGAAGATTCACGTCTCGATCGACCTTCCAGCGACTCCGGACGACGTCTGGGCCGAGGTGCGCAACATCGCAGGCCATGTCGAGTGGATGCGCGACGCCGAGTCGATCACCTTCACCGGAACGCGAACCGAGGGCGTGGGCACCACGTTCACCTGTCGCACTCGGGTCGGCCCTCTCGCGACCAACGACGAGATGGAGATCACGTCGTGGGAGCCGGCGCGCGAGATCGGTGTCGTGCACTCGGGTGTGGTGACCGGTGAGGGCCGCTTCGTTCTCGAACCGCTCGGGACGCCCTCGGGATCCGAGACTCGCTTCTCGTGGACGGAGACCCTTCGATTGCCGTGGTTTCTCGGGGGCCGCGTCGGTGAGGTGGCCGCGGGGCCGGTGCTCCGCCTGGTCTGGAGACGGAATCTTCGCGGGCTGCGAGCACGCATCCTCGAACTCCAGAGCGAGGTGCCCACCGCGGACGTCGGCAAGCTCATCGGCCTCGGGCGCGGCTCGGAGGTCCGTACCCACGGACCCGACCAGGTGATTCGACGCGGCGAACCCGGAAACGACCTCACCCACGAGGCCGGAGCCATGCAGTACGTCCGAAACGCCGGCTATCCAGCCCCGGCATTGATCGAACAACCCGACCCCGAAGCCATCGTGATGCAGCGCCTGCACGGGCCCACCATGCTCGAGGAGCTCACGGCTCGTCCGTGGAAGCTGATCGGCCACGCCAAGACGCTCGCCCGGCTCCACCATGAGCTCGGTCGGATCGAAGCTCCGGCCGGCTGGACCCAGGTCAGCGTCGGCAACTCGGTCGTTCATCTCGACCTGCATCCAGACAACGTGAAGATGACGCCGAACGGACCCATGGTGTTCGACTGGTCGAATGCCGCACGAGGCAGCGTGGCATTCGACGCAGCGTTGACCTACGTGATCCTGCGCACAGGCGACGCCGACACGAACGTCGCCGCCCGTGCCGTGATCGCCAGCCTGCGTCGACGGTTCGCCACCGCGTTCATGAAGGCCTTCGGCGAGGACGATGTTCTCCTCCACCTGCGAGAGGCTGCGGAGCTCCGGATGCTGAACCCGCATCTCACGGCCCTCGAACGCGAGCAGGCGTTCGCCCTCGCTCGGGGCGAACTCGACTGAGGGGCGTCAGGCCCGGCCATCGAGGCGCAGGGCATTCTGGATCACGCCCAGGTGCGAGTACGCCTGCGGGACGTTGCCGAGCGAGCGATCCTGACGAGGGTCGTACTCCTCGGCCAGCAGTCCGGTTGGCCCGATCAAGGTGAGGAGCTCTTCGAAGAGTTCAACCGCGTCCTCCCGTCGACCCACCAACTCATAGGCGTCGATGAGCCACGAGGTCATCAGGTGGAAGCCGCCCTCGCGACCCGGAAGGCCGTCGTCGCCGCGGTAACGCCAGACAGTGGGGCCCTCACGGAGCGCGTGTTCGACCGCTTCGACCGTGCTGGCCAGACGAGAGTCGCCAGGCGGCAGAAGTCCGCTCAGACCGACCGCGAGAACGCTCGCGTCGAGTTCGTCGCGCCCGTACGCCGCCGTGAAGGTCTGGAGATCCTCGCGCCAGCCGTTTTCGATCACGTCGTTGGCGATCTCGTCGCGGAGTGCCTCCCACCCCTCGGGAACCGAGTGGGTCATCATGCGCGCCAACGTCACCGCTCGATCGACCGTCTGCCAACACATCACACGCGAGTAGACGTGGTGCCGCGGAGCAGCGCGCAGTTCCCAGATCCCGTGATCGGGCTCCCGCCAGCGCTCCCGGACGGCATCGACGAGACCCGTGACGAGCTGCCAGTGGGCGGCGCTCACCGGAGCACCCCTCTCGGCGAGCTGCCACACCAGATCGGCAACCGGGCCAAAGACGTCCAGCTGAATCTGATGATCGGCTGCGTTGCCGACGCGAACCGGTCGACTGCCCGCGTATCCGGCGAGCTCACCGATCTCGGCCTCGGGCGGGAGGTGCCGGCCGGTCACGAGGTAGAGCGGACTGAGGTTCTGCGGTCCGCCTCGTTCCTCCACCACGCCTGTCACCCAGTCGAGAAAGGCCATCGCTTCGCGCTCGGCGCCGAGCTGAGCCAGCGCAGTCGCTGTGAGCGCGCCATCGCGAATCCAGCAGTACCGGTAGTCCCAGTTGCGGACTCCTCCGAGATGCTCAGGAAGACTCGTGGTCGCGGCCGCCACGATGGCTCCGGTCGGACCATGCACGAGCGACCGAAGGATGAGCGCGCTGCGCAGGACGTCGTCCCTGGCGATCGAGGGGAGGTCGAGGTCTTCGGCCCAGCCCGCCCAGTCACGGTGCGTGTCACGCCGCCGATCCTGCTCGGACCACGGGTCTGCGGCGAGGGATGCGGAGCCGCAACGCAGCTCCAACACCACCGGCCCTTCGCTCAGATCGACGGTTGCGCGTGCGGTGTGGTTCTCGCCGTCGTCGACGAGCGCCCACTCGACGGACGGTGAACGGAGCACGATGAGCTCTGTGGTGCCCGTGACCTCGAGACCGCTGTCGTGTTGTCGCAGGCGCGTCGCCACCCGGCCGAAGTCGAGCCGGGGCGCGAACTCGATCACCGCGGTGTCGGATCCCTCGATGACGCGGATCAGGTCCGTGCGGCCTGCGAGGTGGGTCGTGCGATCGCGGCTCGTGTCGAGGTAGTCGGTCACGCTCATGCGTGGCCATCGGCTCCGCAGCACGAGCGAGTCGCCCTCGTAGCCCTGTCCCAACGGGCGCGCCCCTGACACGGGCGCCACGGAGAAGTAGCCGGCGACCGGACCGCCCACCAGCTCCGCGAACATGGCCGAGGAGTCGATTCTCGGTACGCACAACCAGGTGACCCGGGCATCGGGCGATACGATCGCGGCTGTTCGCTGGTCCGACAGGATCGAGTGCGCTTCGATCGGGACGGCTCCGGACCCCTGGATCCACTCGCTTCGCCGTTCTGCGAGATCGGCGAGGATCCGCGTCACATCATCGGTGCTGTCCACCTGGTGCTCGGCGAGCGTCTCGCCGTCGCCGACCTTGATACCCACGTCGGGGCCACTGAGTGTGGCGAAGGCGTCTTCGTCTGTGCGGTCGTCGCCGATGAAGATCACCGCGCTGGCTCCCACCTGGGAGCGGATGATCTCGAGGGCCCGTCCCTTGTTGGTGTCGACGACCGAGAGCTCGACGACTTCGTGGCCGTGACGGACCCGCACGCCGTTGTGGGTCGCGGCGAGCTCGGCCACGCGATCGATCGCGACGGACGCTCCGTCGGTCTCGAAACGACGCACGTGGAACGCCAGCCCGGCCGGCTTGGGCTCGACATAGGCGCCGGGATAGTCCCCGGCGATGACGTGGACCCCGGCCATGATCTGGTCGAGAACGGCCCGGCGCTCCGCGTCGAGCCCGCGGACGAAGTCGACATCGAACTCCCCGCCGTGGCTGCCGACCAGCCGGATCTCCTCGGGGAGGCGGCTCAGGGTCGCCAGGTCGCGCAGCGCGCGTCCAGAGATCACCGCGACGGAGGTCTGCGGCAGCTCTGCGAGTGCGCGGATGGCAACCACGGTCTCGCGTCGAGGAAAGGCCTTGGCCGGGTCGTCGACCAGGGGCGCGAGCGTGCCGTCGTAGTCACAGGCCACCAGAAGCCGCGGAACCCGGGCCAGGTGTTCGAGACGGGAGTTCACATCCATGGCGTGACCGGAGGGGACGACGGCGACCATCTTGTTCCGATCGGACGACACGGGACGAGCTGTGAGGGTTCGAGGGTCGCCGCTAAGCTCACGACAGCGACCCGTCGGCTCGGCGCAACAGCTCGTCGACAGCGGCGTACGGATCGATCTCGCGTGTTGCGAGACGGCCACGGAGCTCGACGCTCACCGGCGTGTCCGCGAGTACCGCGACCCGCGCCTCGATGCTCCGGTGCAGGATCTCGGCGAACTCGACCTCGACGCGCTGTCCGCGACGCTCCTCGAGCTCGCCCGACTCGGCGAGATGTTCGCGATGCGCGAGCACGTGATCCCAGAGCTCTTCGACACCGGTTCCGTCCACGCCGACCGTGGGAACGATCGGCGGATACCACGACCCCAATGTCGACAATTCGAGCATCTGCTGGATGTCGCGGCGAGTGTCATCGGCTCCGGGACGATCGGCCTTGTTGATGACGAAGATGTCGGCGATCTCCATCAGGCCCGCCTTGTTGGCCTGGACCGCGTCACCCCATCTGGGGTTCACGACCACCACGGTGGTGTCAGCTGCGCCCGCGATCTCCACCTCCACTTGACCGACACCGACCGTCTCGATGACGACCCACGGCCACCCCAGCGCGTCGAGAACCCGCACCGCCTGCGGTGTGGCGAGGCTCAGCCCGCCGAGGTGCCCGCGAGTGGCCATCGACCGGATGTACACGCCGTCGTCGGTCACATGGTCCTGCATGCGAACCCGGTCGCCGAGGATCGCTCCACCGGTGAACGGGGAGGAGGGGTCCACCGCCAGCATGGCCAAGCGCTGATCACGTCCACGGACCACGTCCATCAACGCGGAGTTGAGGGTCGACTTGCCGGCACCGGGCGCACCCGTGATGCCCACGGTGTGGGCCTGCCCGGCTTCGGCGAAGGTGAGGGCGCCGAGCTCTCGGGCTGGGTCGCCACCGCGTTCGACCATCGACATCACGCGGGCGAGCGCGAGTCGATGACCGCTTCGGGCATGCTCGAGCAGGGCGGCAGGATCTCGGGGAAGAGGATTCGGACGGGCGTTCATGAAAGGGTCGCCGGAGGGGGAACCAGCGGTCAGGACCGGCTGACTGGCGCACCGATCGCGGCGAGCTTACCGGCCAGGTCCTCATAGCCCCGATCGATGTGCTCGGCGCCCGAGATTTCGGTGGTCCCCGTCGCGCCGAGACCCGCGATCACCAGCGCCGCGCCGGCCCGAATGTCGTGGGCCCGCACCGGAGCACCGGACAGACGCACCTGCCCCCTCACCACTGCGTGGTGACCGTCGGTGCGGATATCGGCTCCCATGCGCCGTAGCTCGTCGATGTAGCGGAACCGGCCCGTGAAGATGTTCTCGGTCACGATTCCGACACCGTCGGAGTACGACAGCGCAGCAACCAAGAACGGTTTGTAGTCGGTGGCAAGCCCTGGATACGGAAGCGTCGACACATCCGCAGAGCGCAGCCGCCGCGGCACGGCGGCCCACAGCCCGTCGGCGTCTGGCGAGATGCGCATGCCCATGTCGCCGAACTTCTGGACGAGCATGTCCATGTGATCGGGCCGCGCGCCGCGCAAGGTGAGCTCGCCGCCGCACACTGCAAGCGCCGACAGGAACGTCGCCGCCTCGATCCGGTCTGCGATCACGGTGTGTTCGACGGGTGCGAGTTCCTCCGCCCCCTCGATCGTGATGCGAGAGCTTCCCGCCCCGAGCACTTGGGCGCCCATGCGGTTGAGGAACGCCGCCAGGTCCGCGATCTCGGGTTCGCGCGCTGCGTTCTCGATGACTGTGGTTCCCTTTGCGAGGACCGACGCCATCATGAGGTTCTCGGTCGCGCCCACCGACGGAAACTCCAGGAGGACGTCGGCGCCGCGCAATAGGTCGGCTCTGGCCTCGATGTTGCCGTGCTCGTGCTCGAACACCGCGCCGAGTTGCTCCAGGGATGCGAGATGCATGTCGATCGGCCGGGGCCCGAAGTCGTCGCCCCCGGGCAGGGCCACCCGAGCCCGTCCGAAACGGGCGAGCAGCGGGCCGAGTACGACAATGGATGCGCGCATCCGCTCGACGAGTTCGTAGGGAGCCTCGGGACGCAACTCGGCCGGGACGTCGAGGTCGAGCCGGTCGCCATCTCGCCGCACGCCGACCCCCATCGCCGTGAGCAGTTCGGACATGATTGACACATCGATGATGTCCGGCACGTTGTGGAGCGTGCTCCTCCCCTCGGCGAGGAGTGAGGCGGCCATCAGCTTGAGGACGCTGTTCTTGGCTCCGCCGAGCCGAACCTCGCCGGCCAGGGGCCCGCTCTCTTGGACAACGAAACGCTCCACCCAACCAGTATGTTCGCTTGCCGTGACCGACAGCACGTCGACATGACGACCCGAGGTGTGCTGTGACGAGGCTGGTGGTCCAACACGAGACCGACGACGTCGGGCTGGCCGACCTCCGCGCGCCGCGAAACGACGTCGTATCCGAACGCTCCAGCGGACCCGATGCATTCGAGCTGGCCGATGGACCCTTCCGCCGCTACCGCCGCGAGTTGGCCGTCTCGTCGAGCGGCGAGCGGCACACGGTCACCGAGACCATCGACTACAGGCTGGGCGTCCCCTACTTCGGATGGCTCCTGTGGTTCCCCGTTCGCCATGCGGTCCGGGGTCACCGTCCAGGGGATGGAACTCAGCCGATCTGGGCCCCACCGCAGCGTCTCGACCCGCGGTCGGCGGCGATCATGGGGACCCTCGCCATCTGCGTTGTCCTGAGCGGCTTCCTCGGCAACGCACCCGCCGAGACCCACACCTACGCGGCGGACGAATTCGGCGTCGACCAGCTCAGCCAAGGCCTTCTCGGGGCGGTCGTTCGGGTCGGCACGATCATCGCGGTCGGTGCGTCGATCATCGCCGATCGCCACGGCAGGCGGAAGGTGCTGGGTGCCGCGATGGTCGTCGGGATCGTCGGATCGATCCTGGCCGCCTTCAGCCCCAACATCATCGTGCTCACCGTGATCCTCGTGGTGACCCGCACCGCCAACGCAGCGCTCGGCGCGATGGTGACGATCATGGCGATGGAGGAGATGCCCGCAGGCAGCCGTGCCTGGGCGCTCTCGGTTCTGGGAATGAGCGCCGCGCTCGGAGCCGGGACCGTGGTGTGGGCTCAACCGATCGCCGGCTTGGCCACCTGGACGTGGAGGATCATTTACCTGATCCCCGTACTCATGATTCCCTTCGTCATCGGCATCATGCGGCGCCTGCCCGAGAGCCGACGCTTCGAGCAACGCAGCACCGCCGTCCGGCTCGGCACCTACTGGAAGAGGATCCTGCTCCTCGGGTCTGTGTTCTTCCTGATCGGGATGTTCCTGTCGCCGATCGATTGGTTCCGCAACGAGTATCTCCGCGACGAGCACGGCTTCTCCGCGAGCCGCATTTCCCTGTTCGTCATCGCGACAGCCACCCCCGGTGGCCTCGGTCTCTATTTCGCAGGGCGCATCGCCGACGTTCGCGGCCGGCGCGTGGTGATCGCGACAGCCGTCACCGTTGGGCTCGGCAGCATCGTCCTGTTCTACAACTCTGCGGGTCCCATCCTGTGGGCCCTGGCGCTCTGCGCCACCGTCGTGTCGAGCGGGTTGCTCCCCGCCCTCGGGGTGTTCCGAGGCGAGATGTTCCCCACGGCCGTCAGGGCCAGAGCCGCGAGTATCGCCGGCGTCATCGGCGTGATCGGCGGCTCCCTCGGCATCTTGGTCGCGGGCTGGCTGCGCGTTGAATGGGGAACCTTCGGCCCCGTCATCGTCCTCTTGTGGGCGGGACCGATCCTTGCAGCGCTGATCGTGTGGTTCAGGTTCCGTGAGGGCGCGCGTCGCGAGCTCGAGGAACTCAATCCAGAGGACCCCTCCCCCGCCCTCGGCTGAACTCGATCAGCCGAGGCTGTTGGTCCAGTTGACCACGGTGTCGACGATCTCGGCGCGCTGGGCTGCGTTCTTGGGATCGTGCCGGCCGCCCTCGAGAAACAGTGTGGTCACGGGACCCGCGATCGCGCCGACCTGCTCTGCGAACTCCTCAGGCGAGCCGAACGGGTCGTTGTTCCCTGACACGAACAGACACGGCACGTCGATGTCACCGAAGTGATCGACCCGGAGCGTGTCGGGCTTGCCCGGCGGGTGCAGCGGATAGCTCAGGAGAACGAGCCCGGCGATCTCGAGGCCTTCGGCCGCCGCCATGGTGCACATACGTCCACCCATCGACCGCCCACCGAGCACCATGTCCCACACCTCGACGCCCAGCTCGTCCGCGATGGCCGGCAGGTCCTCGTTGAGCTCCGCGATGAGCTTTGGGGCGCGCGGCGGGGCCTTCTTTCCGGCTCGCCGATACGCGAAGTCGTGGCGGCGAACCGGAAACGGTGCCAGGGCCTGCTCGAGCTCCACGAGCGTTTGATGGTCGGACGAGCCGCCCGCTCCCGGTGTGAGCAACATCGCTTTCGGCTTTCGCATCTGACCTCCTGGCGGCAGGATAGGAGCGCACTCAGCACGAGGGGGACAGACGATGGCCAGCGGCGATGGGGTTGTGTTGACCGAGGTGGCCGATCGCATCGGCACCATCACGCTCAATCGGCCCGAAGCGCGCAACGCTCTCAACAGCGAAGTGCTGGGTGCTCTACCAGATGCGATCAGGGCCCTCGACGCCGACGACTCGGTGGACGTGCTCGTCCTCACAGGAACCGACCCTGCGTTCTGCGCCGGCCTCGACCTGCGCGAGCTCGGCGACGGCGGCCGCAATCTGGGTGGGGGCGGCGACGCCGATCAACGAGGACCGTTCCCGGAGCGCACCAAGCCGCTGATCGGCGCCATCAATGGCGTCGCGGTCACCGGCGGTTTCGAGTTGGCGCTGTGCTGCGACTTCCTGATCGCCTCCGAGAACGCCCGGTTCGCCGATACCCACGCCAGGGTCGGCGTGATGCCGGGCTGGGGCTTGAGCGTGCTGCTTCCCCAAGCGGTCGGCGTCCGCAGAGCGCGCGAGCTGAGCCTCACCGGCAACTACCTCGACGCCCAGACGGCTGCTGATTGGGGCCTCGTGAACCGCGTCGTCCCCCACGCTGAGCTGATGCCCACGGTTCGGGCCCTGGCGGCCGACATCATCGGCAACGACCAGCCCGGCGTCCGCCAGATCCTCCGGACCTACGACCGCACAGCCGCCGCGTCGGTGGACGACGGGTGGAAGATCGAGCGGGAGATGGGGCGAGCGTGGTTGAAGGACAGCGGATTCACGCCTCAGCGGGTCGCCGACCGTCGCGCCGCGATTCAATCGCGAGGTCGCTCGCAGGCTCGCTGACCGCCCGGAAATCGGTCTGCTCTCGAGGGATTGCGCGGCGAGGGTCAGCCGAGGCGCTGGTCGAGGCGCGCGACCACCTCGTTGGCGATCTCGAGGCTGGCGGTCGCGGCGGGGCTCGGTGCGTTGAGAATGTGCACGCTCGCCGGCGTGTTGGTGATGGCGAAGTCGTCGAGCAGCTCGCCGTCGGCGTCCATGGCCTGCGCTCGAACACCCGCCGGCGATCGTTCGAGATCGGAGCCCTCCAGCTCTGGTACGAGCCGTTGGAGGGCACGAACGAACGCCCGCTTGTTGAGCGAACGCCACACCTCCCCCGCTCCGGTTCTCCAGTACCGGCGCGCGAGTTTCCACAGTCCTCGATTGGTGGCGTGCTCGCGCAGCTGTCGCCCGCTCACATCGCGCCAGCGATATCCCTCGCGATCGAGCGCCAGCACGGCGTTGGGACCGGCGTGAATGCTGCCGTCGATCATGCGGGTCAGGTGGACGCCGAGGAAGGGGAAGCTGGGATCGGGCACCGGGTAGATCAGCCCCTTCACGAGATGACGGCGGCCGGGCACCACCTCGTAGTACTCGCCGCGGAACGGAACGATCCGATTGCCCTCGGTGGCGTCCACCATGTCTGCGACCTGATCGCACCGCAGTCCGGCGCAATTCACGACGAGCGACGCGTCCACACCTCCGCTGGTCGCCTCGATCCGGGCGCCGCTCACCGCTTCGGTGAGCGAGGTCACCCTCGCGCCGTACTCGATGCGGCCGCCGCCAGCAGTGATGTCGGCAGCGAGCGCCTCGCAGACCTCGGTGTAGGAGACGATGCCGGTCGAGGGGACCCTGATCGCTTCGATCCCCGCACAGTGAGGTTCGATCTCGAGCAGGCGATCCCGGTCGATCAGCTCCGCGTCGACGCCGTTCTCCCCCGCTCGGGAAGCGAGGCCTCGAAGGCGGTCGAGCTCGTCCTCACGTGTGGCCACGATCACCTTGCCGCAGATCTCGTGCGCGATGCCCTTGTCCTCGCAGTACCGGACCATCTCACTGCGACCGCCGACGGCCATCTTCGCCTTGTAGGAGCCGGGCCGGTAGTAGATACCCGAGTGCAGGACACCGGAGTTGCGGCCGGTCTGGTGATGGGCCGGCCCGTTCTCGCCCTCCAGAATCACGACAGTGTGCTCGGGATGACGGTCGAGGTACCGCCGGGCCGTGGCCAGACCGATGATTCCCGCCCCGATCACCGCGAGATCCGCGTGCGCCGTGGCCACGTCAGGCGCCCCGCTTGGTCAGGAGGATCTGGCGAGCCGCAGAGAGCTCACGGATGCGGTCGCTCGCCGATACCACCTCACCGCCGTGGTCGGGATGCGCGGCGCGCAGCAGGCGGCGGAACTGGCGTTGCACCGACCGTCGATCCGACGCGTGTTCCTTCAGCTGCAAGATGTCGAGGGCCCAGGCTGTGGGGTCCATGTCCATCGTGCGCGCCCACGCCAGGTCGGGCGCCCGACCGGTGAGGTAGTTGACCAGATCGGGTGTGTTGCCGCCGCGCCAGTTGGTCGCGGAGCGCAGGAGCGTGAACAGCGAACGGCGCGTTGCCTGAGGCTCGACGGCCGCCCGGTAGAGGGCGCCGAGCAGCTGCGGCTCGGGGGTGTCGGCCGGTTCGAGATCGAACACCACCTCACGGTTGTCGGTGCCGACGAGGCGATGGGTCGTCGATGTCAGGCCGACCCGATCCTGCTGGAGTCGGTGACGAAGCCGGGGCTGCGGCATTCGCCCGCCGAACTCGAGGGCCGTCATCAGCTCCGCGAGGTCGGGCCTGAGGTCCGGGTCGAGCTGCTCGTTGTGGACGGCGACGATCGCGCCGAGCAAGAGGCCACCGAAACCGGGCGCCGGGTCCATCGGCAAACGACTGTCGCCCAGGGCGACGCGGCGCGTCGGAGCCACCGGCCGGGTGTGCCACACGTCGAACTCGGCCAGGATCATCAGCGCAAAGGTACCCACTCGGACAACGCTGAAACCGTATCAGCGAGCGCCGACAGGACGATGGTCGTGCCACCCGGCCGTCACCACCCCCGCCAGCACCGAAAGCTAGGGTCACCGATCATGGCTGAAAGCAGACAGGCCCCCGACCGCAACCTCTCGCTCGAGATCGTCCGGACCACCGAAGCCGCTGCCCTGGCGGCCGCCCGGTGGATGGGACGCGGAGACAAGGAGGGCGCAGACGGCGCAGCCGTCGACGCGATGCGCGTCATCCTCGAGTCGGTCCCGATGGACGGCATTGTCGTCATCGGGGAGGGCGAGAAGGACGAGGCGCCGATGCTCTACAACGGTGAGGCCATCGGCGATGGCAGCGGCGCCTCCACAGACATCGCGGTGGACCCGATCGACGGCACGACCCTCACCTCGCTCGGGCGCGGCAACGCCATCTCGGTCATCGCCGTCGCACCGCGCGGAACCATGTATGACCCCGGCCCGTGCGTCTACATGGAAAAGATCGCCGTGGGCCCAGCGTCGAGCGGTGTCATCGACATCAACAAGTCGCCGACCGACAACCTGTACGCGGTCGCCGAAGTTCTCGGGCGTGGCGTGCGCGACCTGACCGCTGTGATCCTCGACCGCGATCGCCACGCCGACCTGATCAGCGAGGTGCGCCAGACCGGCGCCCGTATCCGACTCATTCCCGATGGCGACGTCGCAGGCGCGATCGCGACCGCCGTGCCCGACGGCGCCGACATTCTCTTCGGTATCGGTGGCACCCCCGAGGGCGTCATCTCCGCCGCTGCGCTCAAATGCATGGGCGGGGAGATGCAGGGCAGGCTCTGGCCGCGCAACGACCGCGAGCGCAAGGCGGCCGTCGACGCCGGCTGTGACCTCGAGGCCGTTCTCACGATCGACGACCTCGTGCGCTCCGACGATTGTTTCTTCGCCGCCACCGGAATCACCGATGGCGAGCTGCTCAAGGGCGTCCACTTCGGTAAGAACGGTGCGGTGACCGATTCGCTCGTGATGCGCTCCAAGACCGGAACCGTCCGCCGAGTCGAGGCCACGCACCAACTCGACAAGCTGAGCGCCTTCGCCTCCGTCGACTTCTCCTGATTTGGTGCCTGGCACCTAACATTACGATTCGTAACACGAAGTGCCAGGCACCTGTCGCAGGTAGGCTCAGCCGACATGTCTGCAGCGCTGGAAGAGGGTCTCGAGCAGCAGCTCGATTTCGACAAGGTCGCCAAGATCGGACGGGACGGCCACCAGGTGGTTCCTGTGGTGCTCCAGGAGGCCGACAGCGGCGAGGTGCTGTTCATCGGGTACGCCAACGAGGAGGCGTTCCTCCTGACGCTCGAACGTCAGAGCGCCGTGTTGTACTCCACGTCACGCAATGAGATCTGGCACAAGGGCGCCACATCGGGCGACACGCTGTCCCTGGTCGACGTGCGAGTGAACTGCGAACAGAACAGCCTGCTCTACCGCGTCCGCCGCGACGGCGCAGGCGCCTGCCACACCAAGGACGACGCAGGCAACACCCGCACCGGCTGCTACTACCGCGTCGTCACCACCGCCGACACCCTCGAGTTCACCTGACCAAAGTTGAGCAACTCGGTGTCAGGCACCAACGTTGCTCAACTTCACTGACTTGTCGCCGCAATCCTCACTGGTCCGCGGACTGCCACGGCCCGCCCCACCAGCTGTACCGACGTCGAAGGGGGTGGAGGCGAGCCACACGGTGGGCGGGGGACGGGGGCTACGAGCGAGCCTTCTGAGACGAGCGAGCGCAGCGAGTGAGCGGCGGGTGGGGCCGTGGCAATCCGCAGAGGAGGGAGCGAAGCGACCAACGATTGCGGCGAGACGCAGTCGCGAGCGAGTGGCCGGCGGGGACCGACCGCCCCCACGCGGAAGGTGGACTACGCAGCCTCGGCGACAGCGATCCGCACTTCGGCCCACTTGACGGCCTGGGCAGCGGCTTCGTCGTTCTCATCTGCGGCCACGGCGGCCTGAGCGGCTTCGAGGTCGGCGCGCGCGTCGGCGACGTCGATCTGGTCGGCGGTCATTGCCTGGTCGGACAGCAGCGTCACGACGCTGTTGCTGACCTCCACGAAGCCGCCGGCCGCGGCGAGGCTGATCACGCCCTCGGGCGTCCAGATCTGCACCTGGCCGACGTCGAGCGCTCCGATGAATGCGGCATGCCCTTCGAGGAAGGCGATCTCGCCCTCGGTCGTGCGGGTGACCACCTGGGTGGCCTCACCGCTGAACATGACCGCCTCGGGCGACACGAGTTCGACCTGCATGTTGTCCTCCAGGCTCTTCGCCGTCTCAGTCCTGCTCGAGCTCGCGAGCCTTGGCCATCGCGGACTCGGCGCTACCGACGTTGAGGAAGGCCTGCTCGGGAAGGTCGTCGAGGTCGCCGTTGCAGAGCATCTCGAAGGACTCGATCGTCTCATCGATCGGAACGAAGATGCCCGGCAGACCGGTGAACACCTCGGCCACGAAGAACGGCTGGCTCAAGAAGCGCTGGATCTTGCGGGCCCGGTCGACGGTGATGCGGTCCTCTTCGGACAGCTCGTCGAGACCGAGAATGGCGATGATGTCCTGCAGCTCCTTGTAGCGCTGGAGGATCTCCTGCACCCGGCGGGCCACGTTGTAGTGACGGTCGCCGACGACCTCGGGCTGAAGGATCGTGGAGGTCGAGGCCAGCGGATCCACGGCCGGGTAGATGCCGAGCGAGGCAATCTGGCGGCTCAGCTCGGTGGTGGCGTCGAGGTGGGTGAAGGTGGTGAACGGCGCCGGGTCGGTGTAGTCGTCGGCGGGCACATACACGGCCTGCAGCGAAGTGATCGAGTGACCCGAGGTCGAGGTGATGCGCTCCTGCAGCTCGCCCATCTCATCGGCGAGGGTCGGCTGGTAGCCCACAGCGGAGGGCATCCGGCCGAGCAGGGTCGACACTTCGGAGCCGGCTTGCACGAAGCGGAAGATGTTGTCGACGAAGAGCAGCACCTCTTGGCCCTGCACATCGCGGAAGTACTCAGCCATGGTGAGCGCAGACAGTGCGACACGCAGGCGCACGCCTGGCGGCTCGTCCATCTGACCAAAGACCAGAGCGGTCTTCTCGAGCACGCCCGACTCTTCCATCTCGAGGTAGAGGTCGGTGCCCTCACGGGTGCGCTCGCCCACACCGGCGAAGACGGACACACCACCGTGCTGGGAGGCAACGCGGTTGATCATCTCGGTGATGAGCACGGTCTTGCCCACACCGGCACCACCGAACAGACCGATCTTGCCGCCCTCGACGTAGGGCTCGAGCAGGTCGATGACCTTGATCCCCGACTCGAACATCTGGGCCTTGGGCTCCAGGGTGTCGAAGTTGGGGGCGGGTCGGTGGATCTCCCACCTGTCGTCCGGCTCAGCAGTCTCGCCGTCGAGCGGCTCGCCGAGCACGTTGAAGATGTGACCGAGCACCGCGTCGCCGACCGGCACCCGAATTCCGTGACCGGTGTTCTTGACCGCCACCCCGCGGGTGAGGCCGTCCGTCGCCTTCATCGAGACGATGCGCACCCGGTTGTCACCGATCTGCTGCGCGATCTCGCCGGTGATGGTGACCTCCGCGCCGTCGAGCTCCACGGTCATCTCGACCGCGGTGTTGATCTCGGGGATCGCCCCCGTCGGGAACTCCGCGTCGATCACCGGGCCGGCAATGGCCACCACTCGGCCATCTTTGAGCTCGGTGTTGTCGTCGGTCATGGTCATTGATGATCTCCTGAAGGATCAGGCGTCGATGTGAACGTGCTAGCTGAAGAGGTCCGCTGTGCGGGCCTCGATGGTGTCCGAGAGCAGGTCGTCGGAGATGAGATCGCCGCCCTGGGCCAGGGCTTCGGAGCCACTGATGATCTCCATGATCTCGGTGGTGATGGAGTCCTGACGTGCCCGGTTCATGATCCGGGTCAGGGTGGTCTTGAGGTCTTCGGCGTTGTCGGTGGCGGCCTTCATCGCTCGCTGTCGGGCGGCGTGTTCGGAAGCCGAGGACTCGAGCATTGCGGCGAAGAGCCGGGCTTCGGCGTAGCGCGGGAGCAGGCGGGCGAGAATGCCGGCCGGCTCGGGCTCGTACTCATAGCCGCCGGAGGCACCGGCACCACCCGCGTCGCCGGCGTCATCGGTCTCGTCGCCGATCTCGCTGGTGTCGAGCGGCATGAAGGTGGCGTGTTGCACCTCTTGGCTGCCGACGCTGAGGAATTCGGTGTAGGCGAGGATGACCTTCTGCACCTCGCCGCTCTCGAAGAGCTCGGTGGCCGCCACAGCCAGGGTCCGTGCGTCCTCGTAGGAGGGCTGATCGCTGTAGCCCTCGGTGGCGGTGGTGATGCGGAACCCGCGGAACCTGAAGTAGGCCGCGGCCTTCTTGCCGCTCAGGATCAGCTCGTAGTCCTCGCCGCGTCCTTGGCCGGCGATGATCGCCCGCTCGACGCTGCGCAGAACGTTGCTGTTGTAGCCACCACACAGCCCACGGTCGGCCGTGATGACCACATAGGCCACCTTGCTGACGCTCTCGGGTTGCACCAAGAGTGGGTGATCGAGGGCAGCGCCGCCCGCCGCGAGGTTGGCGATGACCGCGGTCACCTTCTCGCTGTAGGGCTTGGCC
>Ga0209992_10000969_pt1 | contig 33979 bp, 24 predicted proteins | sample 2SBtaG_2_FD_182564 | JGI IMG/M metagenome (GOLD analysis project Ga0209992, IMG submission 182564) | Deep subsurface microbial communities from Kolumbo volcano to uncover new lineages of life (NeLLi) - 2SBTROV12_ACTIVE470 metaG (SPAdes)... | ecosystem: Environmental > Aquatic > Marine >...
CAACATCGGAGCCAACATCGGAGCCAACGTCGGTGCCAACGTCGGTGCCAGTGGCTTCGCCAGCACTCGTAGCTGCACGTGAACCCGCAGCAGACCCGCCCCCCAGCGGCGCCCAACGAAACGCCGAGAGCGAGACGACGGCCAGCGCGACCATCACCCCCAGGCCAGCGGGGACGCCCGCCAGGGACAGAGTCAGCTGCACCAGTCCCGTGATCGCCGCGCCCAGGGTCAGCGCGAGGGAGAGTCGGCCGATACGCCCGCCGCCAGAGACGTGGCGCCCCCAGCGCATGGCCGGCCAGGCACCGGTGGCCGCCAGCAACAGCAGCACGGCGAAGCCCACGGCGAGGCTCACAGCTCGACCCTCACCAACGCCTCGCGCCCGTCAGCCAGTGCGTCCAGATCCACCAACCACCGGCCCGGCGCCTCTCGCCCCAACATCAGCTCGCTGGCCAGCTCCCCCAACTCGGCCAGATCGGCCCCCGGCGGCAACGGCATCACCAGCGGATGCACCGGCCGGGGAGACAGCGCCCAGCCCACCCGGCTCAGCAGAAAGTCGTTCGTCCCCACCACGATCACGGCGTGGTCGTCGGGGATGCGTTCGCGCCACTCTCGCACCGTGCCCTCAAGGGGGCCCACGTAGGCGGCCAGGCTGTCGTCCGAGAGGGTCCAGCGGTTCAGCTCGGCCAGGCTGGCGACCTCGGACAAGCTCGACGCCATGGCCGCGGCGCTGCCCGCCACGGCACCCACGGCCAAGACGCGCAGGGCCGCTCCACGACCCTCGACCCACTCACGGCGCCCCACGGCCAGGGCCACGGCCACCGCTGCCAGGCCCGCCGCCAGGCCCAGCGCCAGGCCGAAGAGATCGGCGCGACGGTCTGCGGCGAAGTCGTCGGCCACCCGCTCGATGGCCTGGGCGTCGGGCTCTCGGGGGCCGGGATGCTCCTGGGCCCAGCGCTCCAGCCAGGGCGCCCGCACCTGCTCCAGATCGTGCAGCTGCACCGCGGCCCAGCCGAATGCCGTGGCCAACAACAGGGCCAACAACAGGGCCACCGGCGGCGCCAACTTCCGGGCCAGCGCGCTGCCGACCGGCCGCCGGCCCACCTAGCGCGACTCCTGAGTGACGGCGGCGGGCGAGGCGCCCAGGGCGATCTCCAGGGAGTCCCCCACCGTGGTCACGGACAGCTGGCCCGCGTCGAACAACAGCTCCAACCACGGCCCCGTGTCGGGCGTGTCGAGCTCTCGCAGGGCACGGGCCGTGTCGAGCAGATCTTCGACCGCCAGGGGATCTTCGTCGCCGGTGCCAATCACGAGCAGGTCGTCCAGCGACCACGTCGACAGGGGCAGCTCGTCGTCTGGGTCGAGCACCCGCCTCTCGCTCGCTGCGCTGCCGTCGCTGCCTGCGCCGCCGGCGCCGACATCGCGGCCCTCGCCGTCTGCGCCCTCTGCGCCGCCAGCATTGCCAGCCCGGTGCTGCCCACCTTCGACCGCATCCAGCAGCGGGCGGAACCAGGCCAGCAGAGCGCTGGTGTTCAGCCGCTCCCCCGGCTGCAGGGTGGCGACGGCCAGAGGCGTGCCGTCGCTCTCACCCACCATGAGCAGCCCGTCCCAGGGGGAGAGCAGCTCGGCGAGGTCATCCAGGCGCTCAGCGCTGGCCTCGCCCGGGCCATGCACCACCTCGATCAGCGGGCGCAGCCAGGCGGCCAGGGCCCGGGGGAAGTCGTCCGGGTCTGCGCTGAGCATGGCCCGCTGGCCACTCGGCCCCTGGGCGGGGACGGGCCGCAGGGAGTCGAGCAGCGCAGACAACGCCGACGGCTCGCTCCAGCGCTGGCGATAGACCAGCCCCATCTGCCCCAGACCTGAGGCGGGGTCGGGGGTTGCCGTCTCGTCGAAGCTGGACCCTTCATCAGTGGTCGCTCCTGGGCCTCGGTCGAAGAGCTCGGCGGCCAGGTTCCATCCGTCGGCCTGCAGCTGGAAGGCGCCGATGGAGTCCACCGCCAGCATCTCGATCATGGCCAGCACCGTGGGGCCGTCCACGGGCAGTTCGCCCAGGGGTCCGTCGCCACCTCCGCCGCCGCGCTCCCTGAGCATGCGCCCCAGGGTGCCCACCGGCCCCGCGTCGGGATCTCCGGAGAGCAGGGCCTGCAGCTGGCGCGAAGACTGCTGAAACTCCTCGTAGTAGGTCAGCCGGATGCGCTCCATGTCGACGGACAGCACCACCGACGAGCCGGGGTTCGCTGTCGGAGCGGACGCGCTCTCAAGGCCACCGCTCTCCAGACCGTCCAGGGGCAGCTCGTCGAGCAGCTTGCCCACCACGAAGGCGGCCTCGAACGACGGCACGATCAGCGCCTGTCCCTCGCGAAAGGACAGCTCCCATGTGCTCGACGCGGCGACCGGCTGACCGATGGCGGCCATCATCTCGGTCAGGCTGCCGGTGTTCGTCATGGCCCGGACCGCCCGTATGGCGTTGATCAGCTCGCTGTCCGCGGGCAGGGTGAACACGAAGCGCTTGTCGTCCGTGAACTCGATGCCGGGGCACGCCGCCAGCGAGTCGCGCAGGGCGTCGGGATCGGCCACGGGCAGGGCCAGCCCCAGGGGACCGCCCATGACCGAGCTGTCCAGGAACGCCACCACGCCCTGGCGCTCACCGGCCAGGCCCGCGGGCTGCCAGCCGAGCTGGTTCTCGAAGAACGTGGGCAGACGCAGGGAGTCCGGCGCACCGGCGACGTAGGCCAGCACGGTGTCGACGGGGGATCCCACGGGCCAGCCACCCTGGGCGGTGTCCGGGTCGGCAGACTCGCCACCGCAGCCGAGCAAGAGGACCGAGGTCAGCAGCAACGCCAGACGCGAGATCAGCCGCGGCCTCAGCCGCCGACGAGGGTGGCCAGGCGCCAGATCAGCGCGGCGAGGCGGGCGCGGTGCCCCGAGCGATCCTATGATGGGCGTGAACACCTGGGCATGGTACCCACGACAGCGACCCCACCGGGCCCGAGATGACGAGACGAATCGATGGCGAGGGGCGGGAGGCGCTGCGGCGGCTGTTCGCTGAGCAGGGTTTCGCCGCCGTGGGCTTCACCCATGCGGGGCCCGTGGTCGACCGGGTCACGCCCTGGGTCGCGGCGGGTCAGCACGCCTCGATGGACTACATGGCCCGGGATCCCGAGCTTCGCGCCGACCCCACCTTCATGCTGCCCGAGGCCCGCTCGGTGATCTGCGTGGCCGCCGCCTATCCCCCCGGCGACGGCATGGGGCACGTGGCCGCCTACGCCCGGGGCGAGGACTACCACCGCACCATGAAGGCCGCCCTGCGCCGGGCCATCGCCGCGCTGCCGGATTTGCTGGGCCACGAGCCCGCCACCCGGGTCTGCGTGGACACGGCGCCCCTGGCCGAGCGCTCCCTCGCCGCCCGGGCAGGCCTGGGCTGGATCGGCCGCAACACCCTGCTGCTCAACGAACGCATCGGCCCCTGGATGATGCTCGGCGAGGTCCTCACCGATCTGGACATCGAGCCCGACCAGCCCGCGCAAGATCACTGCGGCACCTGCACCGCCTGCGTCGAGGCCTGCCCCACCGCCGCCCTCGACGGGGAGCGAAACCTCGACGCCCGGGCCTGCCTCTCCTACTGGACCATCGAGCACCGGGGCGACGTCCCGGACGAGTGGGCCCTCGCAGCTGACCACCGGGTCTTCGGATGCGACGACTGCCTGGCGGCCTGCCCGTACCCGCGCCAGGCGGCGCCGCTCGCCTCAACCGGCCCCTATGAGCCCCGCCCCGATCTGGTCTCGCCGACTCTCGACGAGCTGGAGGCCCGCGCCACCGAGTCGTTCCGCAAGCACTTCTCCACCACGCCCATCGAACGGGCTCGCCGCCGGGGACTGCTGCGCAACATCGCCATGGCGCGGGAGCAACGCCAGCGGGCAGGGGGCGACGGCGCGGCTGGCAAGCGGCCAGAAGACGACCAACGATCGGACGCGAACTGATCAGCCACGGGCCGGGGGCAGCTGGGCCCCAGGCCGACGGGCCGAGCGGCGAACCCACAGAGTCACCGTGAAGCCCTCGTCGGGGGCGCGGCGAGGACGGCCTGCGGTGTAGACTGTGCGCTCTCCCCCCAGACCCATCCCCCAGCACCGGCCCGCAGATCTCACTTGCGGACACCTCGACATGAAGATCTTTGACCCGCACATCCACATGTACTCCCGCAACACCCGCGACTACGCCGAGATGGCGGCCGCTGGCATCCGCTCGATCATCGAGCCCGGGGGCTTCTGGCTGGGCCACGCCCGCAAGCACCCCGAGACCTGCCTTGAATACTTCGATCACCTGCTGGCGTTTGAGCACACCCGGGCGGCGAAGGCTGGCATCCAGTACCACTGCACGTTCGCGCTGAACCCGAAAGAGGCTCACACGCCGGCGGTGCGCGAGGGCGTCATGGCGGCGCTGCCGGAGTACCTGGCCAATCCCATGTGCTGCGCCCTCGGCGAAGTGGGCTACGACGTCATCGACGACCTCGAAGAGCAGGTCGTGCTCGAGCAGCTCGAGATGGCCAAGCAGATGAACCTGCCCGTGCTGGTGCACACGCCCCACGTCGACAAGCTCGAAGGCACGCAGAAGCTCATCGACAACTGTCGCGATGTGGGCCTCGATTCCGAGATGGTAGAGATCGATCACTGCACCGAAGAGACCGTGCAGATGGTGGTCGACTCGGGCTACTGGGCGGGCTTCACCATCTACCCGGTGACCAAGCTCTCCCCCGAGCGGGCCGTGCAGATCTTCAAGCAGTTCGGCACCGAGCGCATGCTGGTGAACAGCTCCGCCGACTGGGGACCGTCTGACCCGCTCTCCGTGCCCAAGCTCGCCGTGCTCATGGAGCAGGCCGGCTTCACCTACGAGGCCGTGCAACGTCTCGTGTGGGACAACCCGATCCGCTTCTTCGGCAGCTCGGGCCGCTTGTCCGAGCAACCCATGTTCGCCGAGGCGGTCGTCTGAGGTGCGTCGCGCTGGTGGGTTGATCGTGCTGCTCGTCGCGGCGGCCTGCGGGCCCGGTGCGAGCCACGTCGACGCGCAGTCGGCGACAGAGAGCAGCGCCACGGCTGAGGTCAGCGAGGCTCAGGACGCGACCCCTGAGACCGGGGCCGCGGCTGGCATGGCGACCGAGACCGATGCAGACGAAGCAGGCGCTGGCGCTGCACCCGTCGCTGATGCTGATGCACCCACCGCCGTGCCCTGGCCCGAGCAGGCGCTGCCGGCGTTCAAGGCGCTGTATGCAGGCTCGTGGGTTCCCGATGGTGCCGACGGATTCGACGAGCAATGGTTCGACGAAGCGGCGTTGGTCCAGACCTACACCAAGCGCAGAGCCGGGCGGCGCATCTGGCGCGGGCTACGCAGCTCCGATGGCGTCATGCCCCTCGACCTGCTGATCCGCGACCGCACGGGCCCTGCCGTGGGCTTCGTCTACGTGCTGAACTACCGGCGCCCCGGCGTGCCCGAGGAGGACTACGCCGACTTCGAATACGCCGATGAGCAGGCCATCCTGCACCTGCGCCACCAAGGGCGCACGCGTCTCTTGTTCGACGGTGTGGTGGTGCTCGACGTCCCCGCCCCGCCGCCTGGCGAAGTGGGACAGGCCCAGGCCATGGTCACGATGACCGACGGCTTCGATGTGCTGCTGGCCAAGGTCGGCCGCGGGTCCAGCGAACTGGGCAGCGAGATGAACTTCGAGGTGCGCCTGTCCGATCTTGATGGCGCACCCCTGCCCTCGCAGGGCTGGAACACCATGCGCTCCTCAGACGCGATTTCTGAGCTGGTCGAAGAGCCCTCACAGGTCGCAGAGCCCGACAGCGACGGCTGACCCGACAGCTGCCCGGTCAGGCGGGGACGACCTGTCCGTCCTCCCAGGCTGCCAGCCTGTTGCGGCCCGTCTCCTTGGCCCGGTAGAGGGCCTGGTCAGCCCTGTCGACGAGAGTCTCCAGGGTGTCGTCGGAGGAGAGCTCGGCCACGCCGCCCGAGACGGTCACCGGGACGGGTACGCCGTCGTTGGTGGTCACGTTCACAGGGTGGCTTTCGAGGTGGCTGCGCAGGCGGTTCACGATGCCAGCGGCCTCCATGCCATCGGTCTCTGGGAACACGAAGAGGAACTCCTCGCCGCCCCAGCGGATGGCGCAGTCGCTCTTGCGCAGGGTGTTGCGCAGCTCGTCTGAGACGGAGACCAACACCTCGTCGCCAGCTTGGTGACCGAGGGTGTCGTTGACCTTCTTGAAGTGATCGATGTCGATGAGCACCACCGAGAGAGAGCGGTCGTAGCGTCGAGCGCGTTCGATCTCTTCGGCCAGCCGGCCCACACCGAAGCGTCGGTTGGCCAGGTGGGTCAGTGCGTCGGTTTGGGAGGCCTTCGTCAGCTCATCCTGGAGCACCTTCATGCGCACCAGGTTGCGCACGCGGGCCAGGAGCTCGGGGACGCCGCAGGACTTCAGCAGGTAGTCCGAGACGCCGCCGTCCAGATTGGTGAGCAGGTCCTGCTCGTCGTCGCTGCCGGTCAGCATGAGCACCGGCAACATGTGCATGCGCGAGTTGTCGCGGATCTCTCGCACCAGACCGAAGCCGTCCATGTCTGGCATCTTCAGATCGGTGATGACCAGATCGTAATCGTGGTCAGGGGTGAGCATGGAGAGTGCTTGGTGGGCGCCGTTGGCAGAGTCAACGTCGAAGCCAGCCTTCTTCAGCAGCACTTCATATTTGAACCGAACGGTCGGCGTGTCATCGACCAGCAGGATGTGATGTCCCATGTCCGCTCATGTCATGTGGCAACTGTTGCCGGACGCGTAGGGGCACGCCCGGTGCACACTGACGGACACCCGCCAGCCGACCCACGCTGTTCCCGCCCGGACCAGCCGCACAACCCACAGAGGAGGGTTGCGCCACTCGAACCAGCCAGCAGTGGCCGTCACCGCCTTCTCGGCAGGTGCAGGGGACGACCTTGAGCCCAGCTGACCACCACGATGGATTTCCTGAGCGAACAGGCAGGGAACACCGGGAATGGCGGATTCAGCTGGCCGAGCCCTCGACCTTCTCGACGAGGAGGCGCTCGAAGCGACGCTCCAGCCCCCTCTGGGCCCTGCGCTGGGGCGTGGCCACAAAGACCACGTCGTCGCCAGCGATGGTGCCCACCACCTCGGGCATGGACATGGAGTCGAGGGCCAGGGCCACGGTCTGGGCCAATCCGGGCCGGGTGGAGACCACCAGGATGTTCGGGCCCGCCGGCACCACGGAGCGCACGAAGGGCCGCAGCTCGCCCAGGGTCGGGTACAGCTGGCCCCCGTCATCCGGGTCTTCGCCCTCGGCCGCCAGGCGGTAGGCCCCGTCGACCTTGTGCGCGCCGAGATACATCAGGTCGCGGCTCAGGCTCGACTGGGTGATATGGAAGCCCTTGTCTTCCAGCGCGTCCACCAGGTTCTGCTGGGTGCGCGGACGCCGTCGCCGAAGAATCGACTTCAACGCGGCCCGCCGGGCGTCCTGGGTGCCCCGAGTGTTCCTAGGCATCAGCCGGCCCCATCTGTGGCATCAGTTGCGGCGCCAGATGGCGGCACGAGAGCTGCGGTCGCCTCGACCTCGAGCAGCGCCCCTTCCTCGACCAACCCGGCCACCTGCACCAGGCTCATGACCGGGAAATGTCGGCCCATGACACTTCGATAGGCCTGCCCCACAGCCTTGGGGTCGGACAGGTAGTCGGACGTGTCCACGCAGAACACCGTCAGCCGCACGATGTCTTCGATCTGGCCGCCGGACAGCCTGACCAGGGTGACCACGTTGGTCAGGGCCTGGGAGAACTGGCTCACGAAGTCGTCGCCCACCATTTGCTCGTCGGCGTCCCAACCGATCTGGCCCGCCAGAAAAAGCAGGTCCCGCCCGGCAGGGACGCGGATGGCATTGGAGTAACCCTTGGGCCGGGGCCACTCCGGGGGCTGAAGAGTCTCAAGAGGGGGCCCTGGGTCGCTCATGCCCGCCACGTTAACAATGTGCGCATACTCATCCCAGTATGCAGAAAACTTGCAAGGCCCCCTGCGCGAGAGCAAGGCCTTGAACGGGACGACGCCCCACCACGGATCACCGTGATGGGGCGTCGTCACACTCGGCGGGCGACCTCAGTGCGGCAGGCCGCTCAACCCTCAGCGGCGGACTAGAAGTCCCGGGGACCCAGGCCAGCGCCGTAGGCGACGTAGGTGCCTCCGTCGCCGAGGGAGCCGCCACCGCCATCGACATCGACCGCGATGCAGTAGGTGGTCATGCCAGCGGCCACCAGGTTCGCCGTGGCTGCTGCCACTGCGGCGGCTTCACTGGTGTCGGTCACCATCGTGTAGGCGGCCGGGTAGTTGAGCGTCTGCATGAAGCCCTCGGACACGTCGAGGTCGCCGTGATCGATGATCATGGCCAGCTGGAAGTCTCCGGTGTCGTCACCCACGCCCTGTGAAGGCTGGCCACCACCGCCGCCGTTGGGGGATTCAGTGCCTGTGGGCCCATCGAGGAAGTCGCCCACGTTCAGGCTGGCGTCGACCGGGAAGCAGCGCATGGGCATGGCCGGATCGAAGTTCCAGTAGAAGTGGTCAGCACCCACGCCAAAGATATCGACGTCCATGATCCGGGCGTACTTGATGTCGTTGGCCTTGCTCGTGGCCACGACGCCCAGCTCGACGATCGAGCGCACGGTGTCGTCGAACAAGCTCAAGCGGTAGGCGTTGGTGAGCCGGATGCCGCGCCGGGGCACGGTGAGGTAGGTCACGAACTGGCTGGCCTTGGCGAAGCCCGAGCGGTTGAAGCCCGCAGCATCGACCAACGGGCCCAGCACGAAGGCGTCGGGCATGGGCGCCGGGCCAATGAACCCGGGGTCGCCTGCGAAGCTGCCAGCACCAGACTTGACGAACGTCTGCCCCGCGGGAGTGAGCACGTTGTAGCTCATGCCCCAGCCGTCGATCTGGACACCAGCGGTGAGGACATCTTCGCCGCCGATCTGCTTGAAGCCGATGAAGTCCTCGATGAACGTGCCGTCCATGGACACACCCACGATCAACTCGCTGAAGTTGGTCAGGTAGGCGGCCTTCTCGAGCTCAAGCTTCAGGTCGTAGGGCCCGGTGGTCAGGCCCTCGTCGCCAGTGAAGTCGAGGTCTGTATCGGGAGCGCTCTCGACGGCCACCGCGTAGCCCGTGTTCAACTCGAGCGGCGTGGAGAACCGAGAGAACTTGCCCAGGCCACCGTCGTCGTCGAAGCCCAGCAGCGTTCCACCAGCGTCGAAGAGGCCGAGGAAGGTGTCGATGTCGGTCAGGCTCGCCGGCACGTAGGTCAGCCCACTGGGCGGACGGGTCTCGACATGCAGGATGGACAGGGCCGCGCCGTCGAAGCTGAAGAAGTCGACGTCATTCGGCGTCAGGGTCAGGCCGGTGATGCAGAGCGGCGTGCCCGTGATCAGGTGCGGTGCGTCGAGGAAGATCGGCTGGGCCGTGGCCAGGGTGTCGTTCGGCTCGGCATCGTCAGGCTGGACGTCGTCGCCGGTGAGGTTCGACGTGTTGCCGTCGTCTTCGGGCTGGTTGAGCACGCTCGCATCGAGCATGCCACGACGCACCTTGATGGCCAGCTCAAGCCGGTTCAGGGAGACGGGCGGGTAGTCCGAAATGCCCTCGCTCCACATCCCGCTGATGGGGCTGATCACCTGGTACTGCAGGGTCTGCTGATCCTTCTCGATCTGGTAGACACCCAGCACAGCCGACGGGTTCGTCTCGAGTACGGCGAGCACGTCGTCACCCACTTCGACCGCGGGCCAGCCGTCGACGACCAACGTCTGGCTCTGCTTGCCGGGCTCACCTGCGACGAAGTGATCGACGCTGAGTTCGAGCACGGTCGTGTTGTTCTGCGGCAAGACCTGCATGGCCTCAACGCGAGCCACGAGGATCGAGTGGGCAGCATCGACCTGATCGCCGGTCGTCGCCGGCGAAAGAAGACTGAGCACACCCATGGGGAAGGCCAGGCAAAGCACAACTGCCAGGGCCCCCAGAGAAATCCGGTGCCGAGAGACGCTCATGGGATCTGTACCAACGGGGTCATACGCTTCGAATACCGCAGCTGGTGCGGCAACATAGGCGCGCCGGGTGTGGCCCTAAAGCCACGTTTCGGGCCAGCGCACCTTACTACTCCTGTCACCCCAAAGGCTAACCTAGCCTGGAAGGCGGGTCTACCCGTCACGACTCATCGGAAATCCGCGTATCCTTCTGTAACATCAGGACTTCGGTGTGATGGATCGGATCGCGATGGTCGAGCAGACACGGGAACGGCACTAGACGTCGACGAAACCGAACCCATGACGTTACCTACGGATCGACTGTCTCGCTGGTGCCGCTCACTAGCTCTGCTAGCGCTAGCGGCCGGCCTGGTCACCCTGGCCGTCGTCAGCGACCACGCCATCGTCCGCCCCAAGCTCGCCTGGGGTCAGGGTCTGATTCTCGCCGGCTCCTGCTTGCTGTTGATGAGCCAGGCACTTGCGGGCCGTTTAATATTCCGTTGGCCTGCATTCACCGCCGCCGCCCTCCTGCCCGCCGCGATCACCGGGCTTTGGCTTCTGATCGGCGACCCCACCAGCCCGCTCCAAGCCCGGGACGAACTCTGGCGCATGCTGATGATCCCCCTGGCGGCCTGGCTCACCGCCGGTGTGCTGGAGGGGCCCCAGGCTCGCAGACTGCTCGTGGCCGTGCTCGCAGCGGCCGGGATCTGGGTCGGAGGCCTGGCCCTGCTCGAACGTGTCGGCGGCCTGGGAGGCCTCTCGTCCCTGGGCATCGACCCCGCCAGCCGCTCGGACGCGGGCTTCGGCAACCCGGTCTTCCTCGGCGCCTGGCTAGTGCTGACCACGCCCCTGCTCCTGGCCGAGGCGCTCATCGAACCCTCGGCCTGGCGCTGGCCTGCGGCCCTGGCAGCGGGGCTGTGCCTGCCGGCCTTGCTGGCCACGGGCAGCGCAGGAGCCTGGCTCGGCTTCGGCGTGGCCATGGTCATCGCACTGGTGCTGCTCATCCCAGCCTCTCGAGCCCTGACCACCGCCCTCACCGGGGGAGCCCTGGGAGCGGCGGCCCTGCTGGTCATGCACCCCCACATCTTGATCCGCCCCAGAACCCACGGCCTGATCTGGCGGGACACCCTGGCCATGTGCCTCGACCGCCCCTGGGGCGTGGGGCCGGGCCAGTTTCAGATCGAGTTCTTGCCCTACGCCTCCCCCGAGCTGCTCGCCGCCCACCCGCGAGCCTCGGTGATCATCAATGACGCGCACTGCGAGGCGTTGCAGGTCCTGGCCGAGCTGGGACTACCCGGGCTGATCGCCCTGGCCGTGGCCACCTGGTTTCTGCTGCGGGCCGTGGGCACCGTGCTCAAGGGCCCCGCCGATCGGGCACAGGACGCAGCCCGCCTGGTGGCCGTGGTCGCGGGCATCGGCGGCAGCCTGACCCAGTCGTTCGTCTCCCCCGACCTGCGCTTCGGCGTGTCCACCTTGCTGCTGGGCAGCCTGATCGGGCTCGCCGCATCGTTCAGCGACGCGATCTCCCTGCCCCTTCCCGGCGGACGGCCGATGCGCATCGCCCTCTCGGCCGTGGCCGCGGTGGGGCTCTGGTTCACGGTCGACGACACCCACTCCCGGCTGTCCATCACCGACCTGCTACCGCCTGGCGAGGAGGTCGAGCTCACCGACGAGCACTTCTTGCGCCTCTCCGAGCTGCGAGAAGCGGTGGCTGCCTATCCTGACGACCCCAAGACCCACTACGGTCTGGCCGTCATGCTGGCGGCCATGAACCGAGCCGCCGAAGCTGCGGACGAGATGGCCATCGCCCTGGAGCTGAGCCCGGGCAACCCCACGGTGATCCGCCCCCTGGGCATCTTGCAGGCCATGTCCGGCCGCTTCGATGCGGCGATGGTCAACCTGAACACCATCCTTGAGGCTCAGCCCGACGATCACAACGTGCGCTATCTCATCGCCTTCGCAGCGTTCACCCGAGGCGATCTGCGCACGGCAAACCTCGAGATCGAAGAGCTGCTCAGGCGGGACCCCAACCACGCCCGCGGTCGACTGCTGCGGGAGTGGTTGAGGCAGTAACTGAAGCCACAACCCGGGCAGGGCTCAGTTGCTGGTGGCCTGCAGACCGTTGGTAGACACCAGGCCCGTGGGGGACAGGGGCTCGGTGGCCCAGCCCTGCAGGTAGAAGTCCGTGCCCATGGGCACGTTGTGGGGCAGCAGGAAGCCCGCCTCGAACGAACCGCTCGCATCGCTGACGAAGCCAGGGACGACGAGGTCGGGCGCTGGCACCAGCACGCCACCACGGAAGGGCAGGTCGATGCGCACCAGACCTGCCACCAGGGTCACCAGACCGCTCGCAGGCATGTCCTGGGCGAACAAGGTCACCAAGGTGTTGGGCTTCAGGTTGCCCGCGCCGGACAACCGGGGATCAGGCGTGTTGACCATGGGCTGGTAGGCCAGTCCAAGGTCTTCCCATGGCGAGGCCGCGTTGTCGTAGACCGTGTTGTTCTCGCCGGACGTGTTGGCCACGATCACGGACATCACGTCGTCGTTGTTCAGGTCAGCGAACGCCGCGTGGCGAGAGTCGCCCGAACCGCTCATGGCCACGCGCTGCAGGCTGCCGCCGTTGTTCACGTAGAAGAAGTTCGGCTCCTCTTTGTTGGCCACGAAGAGGTCGAGGTCGCCGTCCCCTTCCATGTCGCTCCAGGCGGCGTGGTAGCTGTCACCGGCGTCCTGGGCCGGGTGCTGGCTGCCAGCCAGGGTGAAGCTGCCAGAGCCGTCGTTGGTGTAGAGGGTGTTGAGCTGACCCTTGCGGTTGCAGGCGAAAAAGTCGAGATCGCCGTCACCGTCAAAGTCGGCCATGCTCACGGCGAAGGTCTTGGTCGTCTCGGTGGCGATGGGGTCGCCGGTCATGGCCGAGAAGACGCCCTCGACGCCGCCCTGCACACCACCCTGGTTGAAGTACACGAAGTTCTCCAGGTCGTTGCTGTTGGCCAGGGCGATCTCAAGGTCGCCGTCGCCATCGAGGTCACCCAGGCACAGGTCGCGGGACGGCCCGTTGTCCGTCACCAACGCACCCGTGGTCACCTTGACGAAGTTGCCGCCGCCCTGGTTGTCGTAGAAGAAGGTGGGCTCGAGCTGGTTCGCGAAGAGCAGGTCCTGGTCGCCATCGCCGTCCATGTCGCCCCACGCTGTGGCGTAGGATTCACCGGCGTCGTTGCAGACCACGCTCGCGCTCATCTTGGCGAACTGGGGAGTCGCCACGCCTGCAGGCGGGCGCAGGTTTCTGAACAGGCCGTTGTTGACCACGTGACCGTTGGCCGTGGCCAGGTCGAGGTCGCCGTCGCCGTCCATGTCACCCCAGGCAGAGTGGAACGTGTAGCCACCATCGGTCAGGGAGACCTCGGTGGGCAGGGCATCAAAGGTGCCGTTGCCGTGGTTGACGAAGAGAACGTTGTCCTCGCCGAAGTTGCTCAGATAGATGTCGACGTCACCGTCTTCATCGAAGTCTGCGGGGGAGATGGCGCGGGTGTTGCCGCCACTGTTCGCCACGGCCGAATCGGAGTTCGGCTGGAGCAGATTGACCTGGGCATCAAGGTTGGCTGCAAGGCAGGCAACACACAAAAGGAAAGCGATTCTCATCTTCAAGTCTCTCACCGGGGTGGACAGATTCGGTCGCCCCTATCGGCTCGAACCCACCCCGGCGATAAGACTTTCTGCCAGCCGCTTCCGTTTCTCGACGACCAGCGAGCTGAGATCAGCGCTCCGCAGGCCCCAGGACCAGCTGCAGATCGGGCCCTACGGCATCGACGATCAGCAGATCGACCGACCCGCCGCCCTGAAGGTCGCCCCACGCGCAGCCCGTGGCTTCGAGCGGGTTTTTTGCCAGGGGCACATCGTCACAGGCAGTGAACCGGGCGCCCCCGTCGTTCAGATAGAGGTAGGGAGGTCCCTGCCGGTTGAGGATGGCCAGGTCGCGCACCCCGTCCCCATCGAGGTCGACCATGGCCACGTCGGTGGAGTTGCCACCATCCCCCGGAGGCAGAGCGCCCGAGCTGAGGGAGAACAGCCCCCCGCCGCCGTTGAGCCAGACCTCGTTGGCCTCGCCCTTGCGATTGCTGAAGGCCAGGTCGAGGTCGCCGTCGCCGTCGAGATCGCCCATCGCCACGCCGCAGCTCTTGGACGAGACCTGAGCCAGCTCGGTGGTGCGGTCCTGGACGAAGGCCCCCGCCTGCCCGTCCTGGGCGCCACCTTGGTTGAGGTACACCGCGTGGGCGTTGGCGCCCCAGTTGGCAACGACCACGTCGTCATCCCCATCGCCATCGAGGTCGGCGCAGGCCACCGCCCGTGAGTTGCCGCCCTCGGAGCTGAGCGGGTCAGCGGGAGCAGCGACGAAGTGGCCCCGCCCGTCGTTGAAGTGCAGCTCGTTGTGGGCCCTGCGGTTGGCCACCACCGCGTCCATGTCGCCGTCGAGGTCGAGGTCGGCGCAGGCGGCTCCGTACGAATCTCTGGCGTGCTCGGTGAGCGAGCCACCGTCCGCCGATTCGAAGCCCTGCCGACCGCCGAGATTGAGCTGTAACAGGTTCGCTTGCTCATCCGAATGGACCACCAGGAGATCGGCGCGGCCGTCGCCGTTCAGGTCTGCCGCCGCGGCACCAAACGTCGGCCCCGAGGCGGCGCCCGCGCCCTCGCCCACGGTGGTCGAGGACTGGCTGCCCAGGGAGCCCTGGCCGTCGTTCCAATAGAGGGTGTCGGGCTCGTTGAACGCGCCCACGAAGGCGTCGAGGGCGCCGTCCCCATCGGCATCGAGCAGGCACACCGCGCGGGAGTTGCCGCTGGCGGGCCCGAACGACCTCCGCGAGAGCACCTCGACGCAAGCGCCCCCCGACGCTGCGGCCGCGGGCTGGCTCGCAGCGGGCGCTGGCACGAGGGCTTCCGGGCCTGCCGATTCACCCGTCACAGCGGGAGCCCCCGCTGCAGCGGGCTGGGGCGCCGGCTCGGGTGACTCTTCTGAGGGCTTGAGTTGGCAGGCCGAGAGGGCGATCAAGGTGACGGCGAGGATGCGCATGGGCGACCTCCAGAGAGGGGCGAGATCTGGCACTCTGCGCTCGCGCGGTCGCAGAGTCCAGAGCCCACGGTCGACGCCCGCACAACGTCGCCAGTCGCGAAGTTGCCGACACCGTGGCGACCAGTTACGCTCGTCCCCTCGGGAGCCAGACTCACGGCCCCTCTGCACGGCTGTGAGCGACGCAACACGACCAACCACTTGCAGGAGACGTACCGCGCATGGAACAGAGCACCGCGCCACTCCGAACCGAAGACCCGCGCCCCCAGCCCGGCGTCTTCCAGAAGCTCGGCAGCTTGTTCCGTACCTACGCCATCCCAGAAGACTCGATCGTGCTGCCCGGGCCGTTCCATCAGGATGACCGCAGCTGCTTCAGCCTCGAGGTCCCCGAAGACTGGCCCAGTGACGCGGACGGCCGCTCGAAGATTCGTCTGCTCGAAGACGGCCAGTACCTGGGGCCCGCCTCGGTGACCCACGACGACATCCGCACCCTGGGCCGGGGCCGCTACTCTCACTGGGGAGCGAAGGTCTACTTCTCCAGCAGCGACTGCAGCGACCCCAACACCAACGGGCGGGTCTACTCCATCGTGCCCCCCGCCGGTTGGAGCCCACCCACGGGCGCCAGCGAGTGGTCCGACTACGCCAGCCGCCGCAGCGACGACGACTCTGCCATCACCATGGAGTGGGCCACCGAAGAGATCGCCGCCAAGGCCCTGCACGCCGTCGATGGCCCCATGTTCTCCGTCGACGTCCGCGAAGACTGGCCCTCTGACGACAAGGGCTTCTCCACCATGCTGCTGCTCGAAGACGACACGCCCCTGCAGTCTCCCCACTCCACCTGCGACGAGATCCTCGCCGCAGGCAAGGACGCCTACGGGCACTGGGGCCAGCAGATCTTCTTCGCCACCAGCGACGGCAGCGACCCCACCACCAACGACCGCACCTACTCCCTGGCCTACGCCAAGGGCTTCACCTTCGGGCAGGCTCGCAACACGCCCCGAAGCGAAGAGGGGTTGTGCTGGATTCTTGACGGCCTGCCCCCCGAATGGCCCTGCGACAAGAACGGGCCCTCCGATCTGCGCCTGCTCGAAGACGGCAAGTTGCTAGGGCCGGCCCACGCGGGCCACGGCGATTTGCGCGAGCTGGGCCAGGGGCGCTACTGCCACTGGGGCGACCAGCTCTGGTTCTCCACCAGCGACGGCAGCGACCCCACCACCAACGGCCGCACCTACACCGTGCTCTGGCTCGACCAGGACGCGAGCTGAGCCCGGCCAGCGTCGAGAGGCGCAGGCAGTCCCAGGTCAATGAGCAGTTCGTGCCGGGGGCAGAAGCGGTCGACGTTGCCGCGCCAGAACGTCGCTGGCAGCAGTGCCATGACTGACGGCCAGAGCTTCGACGACTCGAGAAACACTGGCTGAGGCTGGGCGCCGCTGACACCGCGCAACTGCACAGCCGCTCTGGGCAAGTGCAGGGTCGGCGCTCCCGCAGCAGCAGCCGCGAGAGACAAGCAGAGCAGGTCGCGCCGGGTCACGGGCTCTCCAGCCAGCAACGCCAGCTGGGGTTGCAGCGCCGAGTGAACCAGCAGCAACTGGTCGCCAGACGCGGCCACCTCGCGGGGAGCCGCGCCGAGCAAGCCGGGGCCCACCGCCCGGGACGGCAAGCCCGGCTCGATGGGCAGGGCCAGACCTCCGCGATCAACGCTGTAGCCCAGGTGCATCCGTCGCCCGGACAGCACAGCGCCCCCAGCTGTGGCCAGCACGTCGGGCAGGGCGCTCCAGGTCAGCAACTCGTGCAGCACCGCAGCGTCGGGCCGGAGTGCGCCGTCGATGAACAGTGTTCCTCCGCCGCTGCTGCAGTCTCTCATGCTTCTCGCGTGAGACACGTGAGGCATGGAGCCCTCGTCCCACGACAGCACGGTGACCAGTTGGGGGACGGAGGCGAGGAACGCGCGCCAACGAGGCCAGCCCGCGCGGTCGCCATGCAGGACCACTTGCAGCGGCCGAGGTACGCTGACCGGCTGCCACTGAAGGCGCCAGACCCCCGGCGGACGAGCGGCGAGTGCGTGGGCCAAGGGCAGACGCCGACGTCGGCAAGCGTCTTCGATGGCTCGCCGTCCCGCCTCGAAGGCCCAGGGCTTCGCCGTGGTGCTGGCCGCCACGCTGCCCTTCGTGCGCCGCCAGTGGTAGCCCACCAGCGGCAGATGGACCACCACCCGCGCCGCCTCGAACGCGCGCAACAGCAGGTCGTGATCTTGGGCGCCGTCGTAGTCGCTGCGCAGGCCTCCGAGCCCGTCGAAGAACGTGCGCCGCAAGGCCATGGCGTGGGTGACGTAGTTGAAGCCAAGGGCCAGCCAGGGTGACGGGCCAGGCTTGAAGACCGGCGCCACACGCTGGCCCTCGGGCGTGAGCTGATCTTCGTCGGTGTAGACGAGATCGACCCGCCCATCCTGCTCGAAGGCCCAGGCCAGGGGGGCGAGAACTTCGTGCCCCAGCGCGTCATCGTGATCGACCAGCAGCAGCACCTCGCCCCGGGCCTCGGCCACGCCTCGCTGGGTGGCAGCGCTGATGCCGGTGGTGCTCGGCACGGCCTCGGTGCCGGGCACGGCCTCGGTGCCGGGCGCCGCGCCGAGGCCGGGCGCCGCGCCGAGGCCAGACGCGGCTGACTCGCCAGGCAACGCGTCGTGGTTGCGCGCCTCACCCTTGCCTGCCGCCCCACCGCTGCCAAGCGCAGCCACCAGGTGCACACGCTCGTCCCCGGCGGCCACCTCGCTCAGCAGACTACGCACTTCTGCGCGGACCGATCCGTCGTCCACAAGAATCAGCTCCCAGGCCCTGTGGCTCTGGCGGCGCACCGAGTCCACCAGGGTTCGCAGGTGTTCCGGGGCGGGATCGAGCACGGGGACGACGATGCTCACCCACAAGTTCGATGGCGGGCAGGGCGAAGGGGCGCACGTCGCCGACCACATCGCGTAGGATTGCAGGTCGGGGGACCGCTCGTCCGCGGCCCAGTCAGCCACCCTGTCGAGAGAGGACCGCACGCCGTGGCGCGAACACCAGAGCCAGCCTCGGCGAACCAACGCGGCGAACTCTCTGAGGTCGTCCACCAGTGAGTGCTCTCCGGGTGCTTCATGTGGTGCCCCACCTCGATCGGGTGGGCGGCTACGAACGCCAGGCGCTCACGCTTGCCCGGCGCCAGCAGCGGCGGGGCAAGGTGTCGCCGATTCTACTGACCCACAGGGAGCGCGCCGAGCGGCCAGCCCACGAGCGAGGCCTGCACGGCGAGATTCACCGGCTCGAGCGGGGCTTGCTGCGCCATCATCCGGGCAGCTGGTGGCGTCGCAGCGGGCCCTCGGTGCAGCTGGTCCACGCCCACGCCCTGCACAAGCTCTCGGGCCAGCTGCTGGCCCTGGCCCACAGCGCCGGCGTGCCCACCATCGTGAAGGTGGCCACCGGCGACGACGTGGCCATGTTCAGCGATCCCGCGGGCTGGCAAGGCCTGCTCGACGGCGAGGCCCGCCAGGGAGGGCGAGGCTTGCGCTGGCGCCTGATGATGACCTCCGCCTGGCGCAGGCTGCGGCGTGCGGGCACCTTCGTGGCGCTCAACGAGTCCATCGCTCGTCAGCTCTCCTCCCAGGGACTGCAATCGGTGCGCCTGCCCAACGGCGTGGACACCGAGCGCTTTCGTCCCGCAGATGACAAGGGCCGCCAAGACGCGCGAGCCGCCCTGGGCCTGCCCCAAGACAGCACGATCATCGCCTACGTGGGCCGAGTCGCGCCGCGCAAGGACACGCCCACCCTGGTGGCTGCCTACCTGCGCCTGCTCGCCCGCGGTGACCAGCAAGCTCACCTGGTGATTGCAGGCGACGGCCACGAGCTGCCCCAGCTGCGCGCCCTGGTCGACCACGCCCAGCGTTCCCGCCGGGTGACGTTTCTCGGCGAGGTCGACCACGTGCAGCCCGTCCTCGCCGCCGCCGACATCTTCGTGCACCCGTCCCGCCGCGAAGGCATGCCCAACGTGGTCCTCGAAGCCATGGCCTCCGGACTGGCCGTCGTGCTCTCGGACATCGACGCCCACACAGAGATGCTCAACGGACGCCCCGCCGCGCTCACCTACCGAGCCGGCGACGAAGCCGCGCTGGCCGCACGACTCGCGGGACTGGTGCAGTCGCCGAACCGGCGCGTGCCCCTGGCCATCGCGGCGCGGGAGCTGGCGCTGGAGCGGTACAACATTGATGGGGTGTGTAGTGCGTACGACGCGCTGTATGGCGAGCTTTCGGGGAGTGAGGTGGGGCGGAGTCAGAGCGCAGGCTGACTTCCATCAGGTGAGAGGCGCGTTGCTCTCCCCAGTCACCTGGCGCATTGGTCGGGCATGCCTCAACCCCTTCGGTGCGATGGCATGGCAATCTCGGTGAGCAGGCCTTCCGAAAGCCAAGCGAAGCGTGGGGCCCCCGCCGTTGGCCCCCTCCACCGACCCGTTATGACTCCGGGTCTTGCAGCTCCTGCCAGCGCAACTTGTTCGCCGCAGTGAAGTGACCATGCAAGAAACCCTCGGCCTCAGCAGCCAGGGAACGGTTCCGCGCCAGCACACCGCCGAAGGTGTCCTGGTAGTTGCCGTACGCGTACGCCACTGGCTTCAGCTCGGGCTCTGCTGACGGGCGCTCGCCCTGGCAGCGGGCGATGATGGTCACCGTCCCCCGGTCGCTGATGGACGCGCCGGCTTGCACTTCGAGGGTGCCTTCAGCTACTTGGGATTCGTTGCCGTCGAGGGGCAGCACCAACGAGGAGACCACGTCGAGCTGGCCGAAGAACTCGACCCAGGTGAAGTCGGACAGCAGGCCCACGTACTCTTCGAGGTCGGGCACGTGCACGTGGTAGGGGTTGGGCTCCCCGGCCATGTCGCTCCAGAACTCCTCGAAGGCCTTGTTGGGCACGGAGATGAAGGCCACTCCGTCGGGCTTGAGCACGCGCCGGATCTCTGCCAGCAGGGTCTCCTGGTTGGCGACATGTTCGAGCACTTCGAGGGCCACCACCACATCGAAGCTGTCGTCCGGCAGGGGCAACACCTGGTTCAGGTCGTGCAGCAGGTACGCGTTGGGGTCACCCCGGGGGTCGGAGGCCACGGCCACTTCGAGGGCCTCCGGGCGCACGTCGATGCCGATCACGTGGGACGCTCCCAGGCGCAGCAGCTGGCGGGTGCCCAGGCCCGCGCCGCAACCCACGTCGAGGACGTCCTTGCCCAGCACCGACGGGCCCACGAAGGCGTAGCGGCAGCGACTGTGGGCCAGTGTCTGTGGGCTGTCGGTCTCCTGGGGATACTCGGTGTTGACCGACACCCGCAGGCGACTGACGAAGCAGCCGCTGATGGGCCGCAGGGTGTCGCGATCGAGGCCGGAGAAGTCAGAGTCGATGCGCGGCAGCAGCTCGTCGAGGTAGGCCTCGTCGGCGTGCATGTTGTCGTCGAACTCGAGGATGTCGAAGCCCGCCTTGTCGATCTCGACTCCCATGGCCCCTGGGCGCCAGCGGTTGCCACACTCGCCGTGCACATCGGCGAACAGCTTGTGGAACGTCTTGGCCGAGAGGGTCATGTACTCAAGGGGCCGGGAGAAGTCGCGATGATCGCGGAAGTCGACCTGATGAATGCCGAAGCCACCGGGCCGGGTGATGCGGGCCAGGTTCTCCCAGGCCACGGGCACGTTCTCGACGTGTTCGAAGACCGCGTTGCTGACCACGATGTCGAAGCTGTCGTCGTCGACTTCGAGCAGATCCTCGATGCCCAGGTGCAGCCCGGTGACGCCTTCAGGCACGAAGGTCTGGGCCTCAAGGCAAGCCAGGATCGGCTCGGGGCTGAGGTGCGGACGCTCGGCGGAAAGGCGCTTCAACAAGGCCCGCAAGAAGGGGTCGTGGTAATCAGGATCGAAGGGCGACAGGTAGCGATCGGCCACCGTGACCCGTGCACCGTGACAGCTCAGCAGCACCGCCGTGCCCAGAGAGATGCCCGGCCCCAGCTCAAGCACGTGCTTGTAGATCAGGCTCGACGCACCCCCAGGGATTTTGGCGACGTAGAAGTCGGCGATCTGGAGAGCGTAGTCCACGTCCCGGGTGATGGCCTCGGGGCTGGCGTCTTGCTTGCGGTAGTTGACGGGCGTGACGGTCATGATCGCTCGGTCTTCAGGAGGCTGCTTCGGAGGTCTGGCTGGGAGCCGTCTCGCCAGGAGCCGAGATCGGTTTTTCCGCCAGGCGCTTCAGGGGCGCCCAGACGGAGTGGGGTTCGTAAACGACGGTCTGCACGTGGTCGGGCCTGAGCACGACGAAGGCCAGGCAGCGATTCTCGGAGAGCAGCAGGTCGTCGTCCGAGAAGTGTTCGGTGCCCGGCGAGATGCCGAACTTGAGGTAGTAGGCCCCGGCGCCCAGGCGCAACGAGGGGAAGACCACGTCGATGCTGAAGACGCCGTCGACCAGGTCGACACGCATGGCGTTGCTGCGCCCCTGCCCATCGAGAGAGCACACGTTGGTGGTGGTGGCCACGTGCTCGTTGCGGTCGTTCCAGATCATGAAGCCCAGATGCACATCGGGCTTGCGCACCTGGCTCTCGAAGACGAAGCGCATGCGGCAAGGGTGACCGCTGATCACCTCGGTGACAGGCTCGCCCAGCTCGTCGAACAGCAGGGCTTGCTTGAGCTGGACCCATCCTTGGTGCAACACCGCCGGCGCGCCCGAGAAGTCGAACGGCTCGACATGACCGTCACCGTGAACGATCTCCCCCGGCCCATTGCCAGCGCTCAGATCGGGACGGCCCAGGCCGCCACCAGCTTCGAGCATGTCTGCGGCCAGGGGGCGATCGTCGACGAAGGACGCCTCGCCACCACGCACGCCGCCGGGAATGATCGGCGCCGCGCTGGTGAGCTCGTCGGCAGCGCCCTCGGCTGAGCCGTCGTCGCGCACGTAGGCCGACACGGTCCCTTCGCCCTCGCCGCCAGCGACGAAATCTCGGCCCAGGTCTTTCTCGTAGAGCTTGCACACGGTGAGCGGGTCGCCGTCGGCGACGATCTTGCCGTCTTTCAGGTAGATCACCCGGTGGCAGATGCGCTCGAGGAAATACAGGTTGTGAGAGACGATCAGCGCCGTGGTGCCCCCACCGCACAGCTCGACGATGTGGTTGGTGCACTTGCGGATGAAGGCGCCGTCGCCCGTGGCCAGAGCTTCGTCGATGATCATCACTTCGACGGGGCGGCAGAAAGCCACCGAGTACATGAGCCGCATCTTCATGCCGCTGCTGTAGGTGCGCAGGGGCTGGTCGATGACCCGGCCCAGCTCGCTGAAGTCGATGATCCAGTCGGTGTGCTCTTCGAGCTCGCGCTGGGAGTAGCCCAGGCACAACCCGCCCATGACGATGTTGTCCCGGCCGGTACACTCTTCGTGGAAGCCCGTGCCCAGCTCGAGAATGGCCCGCAGCTCGCCGGTGATCTCGTAACTACCCGCGGTGTGGTCCACCGTGCCCGAGAGCACCTTCAACAGGGTCGACTTGCCCGCGCCGTTGGCCCCCACCACGCCCACCCGCTCTCCACGACGCACCACGAAGTCGATCTCTTCGAGGGCGGGAAAGTCGACGTGGTGCTTGCGTCCGGGGATGATCTCTTTCAGCGCGTCGAGAGGCGACTTGTAGACCGGGTAGGTCTTGCTCAGCCGGGACACGGCGATGGCGACATCATGGGCAGCCTGTGAGCTCACGCCAGGACCGCCTTGTCTGCTGCCACAGGCCTGGCGGGGGCAGGCAACGCCGGGCCCAACAACGACTCGTAGTACTGCAGGGTCGTCTCGACCATGTGGTCGAGCCCGAAACGGTCGGCCACGAAGCGCCGTCCTGCTCGGCTCATCTCGGCCCGCAGCGTCTTGTTGTCGAGCAGGGTCACCACGCTCTCGCTCAGGCTCTCGTCGTCGTCGCAGTCGTGCACGAAGCCCGTGACCTCGTGGATCATGGCGTCTGCGGTGCCGCCGCCGCTGGTGGCCACGGGCGGACAGTTCGACCACTGGGCCTCGAGCACCACGTTGGGGGTGCCCTCGACCTTGCTGGTGAGCAGCATCACGTCAGCGGCCGCGAGAATGACGGGCACGTCCTTGCGCTGACCGAGCAACGTGACCACCTTGCCCAGCCCCCGGCGTTCGATCGATTTGACGATCTCGGCCTTCATGTCGCCCACGCCCACGAGCGCCACCTTCAGATCGGGGCGGCGCTTGTAGACCCGCTCGACCGTGTCAAGGAAGAGCTCAGGCTGCTTCTCTTGCGCCAGGCGGAACACACCCACCAACAGGGCCGTCTGCCGGCCCAGCTTCATCTCGCTGCGGAACGACGCCACGGCCTTGGCATGAGGCTCGGTCATGCGGGCCAGATCGACGCCGTTGTAGACCACCTCGAAGCGATCTCGGGGCACTCCCATCCAGCGGGCGTAGTCGTCGGCCCCCTGGCTGCTGTTGGCGAGCAGATGCATCTGGGGCAGGTTCACCAGCCGCTCGTACCACACGTCCATCCAGCTCTGATAGAAGGCCGGGAACCAGGTGGGGTTGAGGTTTCTCGAGGAGAGGATGGCGTGCTCGGTGCCCGTCAACGCCGCCGCCGCCGCGCCGATGATGTTCGGGTAGTCGAGCCAGCAATGGAGCACGTCGGGTTTGTAGGCCAGCAGCTCGCCGGCCAGGTCGAGCACCGGGTCGCGAATGATCTCCGGCAAGGCGCCGACGATTTCAGAGCTGATGTCAAGCTCGCGCAGGGGGTCGCGCACCCCGGACACCTGCTGATCTCCCGCAGCAGCGAAGGCCACACCCTCACGCCTCAGGTCGTCGCAGTAGTGCGCGTTCTCATCGGTCATGGGATAGGTCGTGAAGACCGTCACGTCGTGCCCCCGGCGACTCAGCCCCAAGGCCAGGTTGACCAGCTGTCGTTCTGCACCCCCGGAGTTGAGCTGCCCGATGTAGAGCATGATGTTCAACTTGTCGCCCCGGCGCTTGCCCGCCCGGGTGCCCATGCGTTCGATGTGCGCCGCCCACTCACGCTGCCCAAACCAGGCCTGGCAGTTGCGCTCGCGCAGCTTCGAATGGGCTTGGGCCCGCAGCATCTTGCCCCGGTACCACTTGCCCAGACGGGTGCGATCGAAGTAGCGCTCGAGCTGCCCCATGGGCTTGCGCAGGATGGCTCGGGAGATCGACGTCACGTACCAGCCCACCCCACGGCGCCAGGCCACGTGGCTCACGCCCAGCCGCTTGAGCTCGCTCAGCAAGCGCCCGCTGGTGCCGTCGATGCCGTCGAGCAAGACCGCCGCACCGTAGCCTGCGCCCTTGCCGCCTCCCTTGGCCACTGCGAACGCCCGCCGAGCCACAGCCGTGAGCGTCGGGGGCGGCCCGGGGACGAAGCGCGCGGACTGCACGTCCTGCACAAGCGGTTGCTCAAGCTCGACGCTGGTCAACAGCAGCAGTCGGCAAGGCGAAGGAAACTGTCGCCGGATCGCCTCGGGAGTCGGGCTCGACGCCGTGAGCACCACCCAACCGGTGCCCCGGGGCAGGTCGGGCTCGGCCACCGCGCCAGGAAACCCGGCTCGAACGATCTCGGCGTAGCAACCCATCAGACGGCGGCCGCCACGAGAGGCGCCTTCGCGTGGGATCGCAACCACAGCTCGAGCATGAGCACGGTCCAGACCTGGAAGATCGAGAAGCAGTTGTCTTGCCGTTGGTGGGCGACGAACTTGTTGAGCCCCTCGTCGCCCAGCAGCCCGGCCAGCTTGCCGTTGCCGTCGAGCAGGGCGTCTTCGCACAGGGACAGCACGTCGTTCTTGGTCCAGGTCTTGCCCGGCAGGCCGAAGCCCATCTTCTTGCGCTCGATGTACTCTTTCGGCAGGTAGCGTCCGGCCAGGGTGCGCAGCAAGGGCTTGGTCATGCCCTCGAAGTAGGTGTACTCGGCGCCCAGATCCTTGGCGAAGTTGGCCACGTTGCGATCGAGCAGGGGCGAGCGCACCTCGAGCGAGAAGGCCATGGCCATGCGATCGACCTTGGCCAGCACCGCTCCGGGCATGTACGTTCTCGCGTCAATCTGACGCATGCGATGGATCAGCGGCTTGCCTGGCTCATCGATCTCGCGCATCCAGCCGCTGATGAAGCGCTCGGCGTGTGCCCCGGCCTCAGGGCCAGCCAGGTTGCCCACGTCTTCTGGCAAGAACATCAGCCAGCGCAGGCCGCAGTAGGCGGCGCCGGGCTTCCAGACGCGACGGTTGCGAGCCATGTAGAGGGCGCGCATCTTCCAGTCGCCCTCTTCGCGCAGGGTGTCCCGATAGCGACCGTAGCCACCGAAGAGTTCGTCGCCTCCGTCGCCAGACAAGGCGACGGTCACATGCTCGCGGGTGAACTCACTGAGCAGGAACGTCGGCAGACAAGAGCTGTCTCCCAAGGGCTCGTCGAGAGCAGCGGCGATGCGCGGCAGCATCTCGATCACGTCGGGGGCCAGCATCTTTTCCCGGTGCTCGGTGCCCAGCAGCCCGGACGCCTCGCGAGCCAGCAGATGCTCTGACTCGTCGGTGCCCTCGAAGCCGATCGAGAAGCTCTGCACCGGGATGCCCAGCTCGCGGGTCATCATGGCCACCACCAACGCCGAGTCGATGCCCCCGCTGAGGAAGGCACCGAGAGGCACGTCGCTCATCAAGCGCCGGTCGACGGCGTCGAGCAGAATCGGCTGCAGGCGGTCAGCCGCCGCTTCGAGGTCGGCTTGCGCCAGGGGCTTGTAGGGCGTCGAGGTGACATGGTCCCCCGAGGTCTCGAAGGCGAAGTGGCGGCCCTCTTCGCGGGACGGCGCGCCCCGCCCCTCGAACTTGTAGCGCTGCCACGCACCAGGCAGCAGCTTCTCAACGCCCTCGTAGATCGTGCGCGGCGCGTGGATGTACTGCAGCAACAGATACTCGGACACGGCCTCCCGAGAGATGTTGCCCTCGAAGCCAGGCACCTCGTGAAAGGCCTGCAGCTCCGACGCGAAGGCCAGCCAGCCCTCACCCTGCGCGACGTAGAGCGGCTTCTTGCCGAAGGCGTCCCGGGCCAGCATCAATGTGCGCGTACAGGCGTTCCAGGTGGCGAAGGCGTACATGCCCTCGAGCTCTTTCAGCTGGTCTTCTTTCGAGCTGGCGAACATGTACAGCAACACTTCAGAGTCGGTCTCCGAGGCGAAGGTGTAGCCCCGCAGGCGCAGCTCTTGACGCAGACCCTGATAGTTGTAGATCTCGCCGTTGAAGGTCAGGCCCACCTGCCCGTCGGCGGTCACCATGGGCTGGTGGCCGAGCGAGCTCAGGTCGACAATGGACAGCCGCCGGTGAGCCAGGGCGCAGGTGCCGGTGGGGTCGACCCACACCCCCGCATCGTCCGGACCGCGGTGGGTGAAGGTGTCGCGCATCGCCGTGGCGATGGCAGACATCTCTTCGGGGGAATAACGCCCGGTGGTGTCAACGAATCCAGCAATGCCGCACATGGGGACAAGCTCTCCAGCAGTGTTGCGTTTCGTCGACCCGACCCACCCGGACGACCAGGGAATGCAGAGGATTCTAACGGCCCGGGGTCAAAGACGGTAGCGCCCCCACCCGCAATCACAGCCACAGCCACAGCCACAGCGACAGCGACAGCGACCACCACAACGACGACTCAGAGGAAGTTGCCGAAGAACAACCTGAGCCGGGCGAAGGCGCGGTAGCCGCCCAGCAACAAGAGCGGCGCCAGGATCGCGCACACCCACCAGGACGCCGGGTGGCGCAGCTCGCCCCAGAACAGGGTGTCGCGGTAGATGTTCAAGAAGTGGGTGAAGGGGTTGATCTCCATGGCCCAGCGCACCAGGTTGGGCAGCCCCGCCACCATGTCCGGGGTGTAGAAGACCGGCGTCAAGAAGATGCCCAGAGCGGTGAAGACCGTGATCAGCTCCTTGACGTCCCGGGCGAACACGCACAGGGCGCTGAGGATGAAGGTCATGCCCAGCATGGCCACCGCTTGGAGCAGGACCGCCGCGGGTAGCAGCACCACCGTCCAGGGCAGGCCCCCGTGGCTGATCAGGATGTACAGACCGAGGACCGCCAGGTTCACCCCATGGGGCACCAGGTTCACGAGCAACGTCCGCACAGGCAGGATGTGCGCCGGAAAATCAGCCTGCTTCACCAGGCTGGCGCTGTAGACCACGGTCGTGCAGGCCGCCGGCAGCAGGCTGGCCCAGAGCATCCACGAGACCATGCCCGAGAGGATGTAGGCCTGGTAGCTCTCCATGCCTCCGCCAGCGTCTGGCCAGCGCACCCTGAAGATGAAGGTGAACACCAGCAGGTAGACGAACATCTGCAACAGGGGATGAAGCAGGGCCCAGCCCACCCCGAAGCCTGACCCGGCGAACTGGCTGAACAGCTCACGGCGGGTGAGCCCCAGCACCAGCTCTTTGTGCCGCAGCCAGTGGCGTCGCAACGAGGCGACCGCGAGGGCTGCAGCCGTCACCGGTCGGCGCTGTCGTGACCGTTGGTCTGGCCCAAGGCCTCAGCCAGAGCAAGCTCTCGGTCTTTCAGGACGGCCAGCTGTTCTGCTGAGCGGCCCTTGCCGTTGACCTTTGCCGGGCTGTCCAGGCTGGTCGGTCCGGCGTCAGGCTGCGCGGCGGCGGTCGGAACGCGACCCTCATCTACCGAGACCAGAGCAGGTTGAGTCATGGCCACCTCGGCACCGTCCAACGTTGGCGCTGTGCTCTCGCCCGGCTCGACGCTGGGCCTCCTGATGATCGGCTCGAGCTTGCCCAGCAATGACAGGAACCACTGCTCCCAGCGCGGGCGATGCTTGGCGAAGTAGGCCTTGCGGCTGGCCCGCACGATGACCTCGATCTGTGCCTGGGGCGGCCGCACATGATGGGGGCTGAGATGAACGACCCTCATGGTGGGCGCGTACATGCAGCGCTGCCCCGCTTGAGACAAGCGCTGAGCCAGGTCGACGTCCTCGTAATAGAGGAAGAACTCCTGGTCAAAGCCTCCTGCCCGAACCAGGGGAGCCCGACGAGCGAACAAACAGGCCCCGGTGACCCAGTCGACAGCGCCGGCCACATGGCGCCGCCGGGGCAGGTACTTGCGGTCACGACACTGGCGCACCAGCCCCCGGACCAGCGTGGCCAAGGTGGGGAAGAAGCCCGCGGACAAGGTCGGCCTGCCCTCGCGATCGAGCAGGGTGGGGCCGGCCAGGGCCACGTCGCGAGGCAAGGCCGCCAGCACCTCGGGCAGGCCGTCGAGCCCGCCCGACGGCACGATCAGATCGGCGTTGCCGATGATCAGCCACTTGCCCTCTGCGCGACGGATCGCCGTGTTGATCGCCGGGCCGTAGCCCACGTTGTCAGAGCTCTCGATGAGCAGGGCGTCTGGCGCCAAGCGCCGGGCCACCGCCACCGAGTCATCGGTCGATGCGTTGTCGACGATGATCAGCTCGCAGAACACACCCGCGCGCTGCCAGCCCTCAAGGACCGGGCGCAGGCTGGGCAGAAACTGAGCCAGATCGGACGAGCTCTGGTGAGACACGATGATCCACGACAGACGCACGCCAAGGTCTGTCCGAGATGTCATCAAGCCCTCCTCGAGCCGCCCGTCCTTCGGGAAGGGGCGGTACCACGCCGAGCCCCCGAGGACTCGCCACGAGCCTCTGATGGGCGCGAAAGAATACCAAATGATGCCGTTGGCCTTGCTCCCCATAAAACCGCACACCCAGCCCGAGCGATGATCGCAAGTTGGGGGAAGAGCGGCCCCTTCTTGAGGTACCTTCTGCCCCGGCAGGATCGTTCATGCCCGTTCACCATGCAAGGGAGACTTCGCCCCATGGCCCTCTTCGCCGCCTTGATTCTGACCCTCCTTCCCGTGGCAGCCGTCACCGATACAGACCAGGCCGTCGCGGATGTCCGCTCCCGAGCTGAGCAGGTCCACCAGATCATCGCCGAAGCCCTGCAACGGGGCCGAGCCATGGAGCGACTCACCGACCTCTGCACCCGCGCGCCCCACCGCCTGGCGGGCTCCCCGGGATATATGGCCGCAGCTGAATGGGGCCGCCAGATCATGGAGGAGGACGGCTTCGACAACGTGCGCTTCGAATGGACTGACGCGCCTCGCTGGGAGCGAGGGTCCGTAGGTCGGGTGGCCCTGGTCGAGCCCGCCTCCCACCAGGCTGAGCTGCCCATGCTGGCCCTGGGGGGCACGATCGCCACGCCAGAGCACGGCCTCACCGCCGAAGTGGTGGTGGTCGACTCCCTGGCCGAGGCCGCCGAGCTCGGCGTGAGCGCCAGGGGCAAGATCGTGCTCTTCAACGGCCCCCTCGACCGGGCTCGCGTGGATACGTTCTCTGCCTACGGCGGCGCCGTGGGGCAGCGGGTCGGGGGCGCCCAGGCGGCCGCCAAGGTGGGCGCCGTGGCAGCGCTGGTGCGCTCCATGACCACTCGCATCGACGACGTCCCCCACACTGGGGGCATGCGCTACGCCGCCGATGTGCCCAAGATCCCCACCGCCGCCATCTCGACCCTGGCCGCCGAGAAGATCGCCGCCCTGATCGCCGCGGGCGAGAAGGTCGTGCTGCACTTCAACCAGAACTGCCGCACCATGCCCGACGCCCCGAACCCCAACGTGGTGGGTGATTGGCTCGGGCACGAGCGTCCCGACGAGATCATCGTGGTGGGCGGCCATCTCGATTGCTGGGACGTGGGCCAGGGCGCGCACGACGACGGCGGCGGCTGCTGCCAGGCCCTCGAAGCGGTGCGCCTGCTCAAGACCCTGGGCCTGCACCCCCGACGCACCCTGCGCGTCGTGCTCTTCGCCAACGAGGAGAACGGGCTGGCGGGCGGCAGAGCCTACGTCGCCCATCACGAGGACGAGCTGGACAAGCACGTGCTCGCCCTCGAATCAGACAGCGGCGTGTTCACGCCCCGAGGATTCACCACCGACGCCAACCCGGCGGCGCGAGCCATCCTCGATGCCATCGCCGAGCTGCTCGCCCATGCAGGCGCCGGGCGCATGACCACGGGACACGGCGGCGCGGACGTCGGCCCCCTGGCCGCGTCGGGCACGGTGCTCGTGGGCTACGACCCGGACCCCCACCGCTATTTCGATCTGCACCACTCGGCCCGGGACACCCTGGCCGCCGTGAACGAGCGCGAGATCAATCTGGGCGCCGGCGTGATCGCCGCCTTGATCTGGATCGTGGCCGACCTGGAGCAGACCCTGCCGCGGAACCCTGGGGGCTAAGCAGCGTGTCCCTGACCGCCGGCCAGACCCTGAGCTTCTACGAGATCCTCGGCCCTCTCGGTGCCGGGGGCATGGGCGAGGTCTACCGCGCACGGGACACCCGGCTCGACCGCGAGGTGGCGATCAAGGTGCTGCCCGCACACTTCACCGATGACGAAGGTCGCCTGCGACGGTTCGAACGCGAAGCCAGGACGCTGGCCTCGTTCAACCACCCGAACATCGCCGGCATCCATGGTGTGGACCAAGTTGACGACGTGTGCTTCCTGGCGTTGGAGCTGGTGCCCGGAGAAGACCTGAGCCAACGGTTGAAGCGCGGCGCCCTGCCGATCGACGAAGCGCTCGATGTGTGCCGCCAGATCGCAGAAGGGCTCGAAGCCGCCCACGAAGCTGGCGTCATCCATCGCGACTTGAAGCCTGCGAACATTCGCATCACTCCCGAAGGCGTGGCCAAGGTTCTCGACTTCGGGCTGGCCAAGCCCACGGGGCCGGTGGCCATGGGCGGGGGCAGCACCGGCGCCGAACCCGACAGCGCGCTGATGACCGACGAGGGCGTCATCCTCGGCACGCCCGTCTACATGAGCCCCGAGCAGGCCCGGGGCAAGCCGGTGGACCGACGTACCGACATCTGGGCCTTCGGCTGCGTGCTCTTCGAGTGCCTCACCGGTCAGCGCGCGTTCGCGGGGGGATCCTTCTCCGATCTGATGGCTGCAATCCTCAGCAGCGAGCCCGACTGGGAGCGGCTACCGGCGACGACGCCTGCGCGAGTACGCGAGCTGCTGCATCGTGCGGTCATCAAGGACCCTCGCCAACGCCTGCGCGACATGGGTGATGCGCGGCTCGAACTCGAGGCTGCTGGCTCGGATGCTGGGGGCAGTTCACCGCCGCCCACAGCGAACCCGCCAGCTGCCAGAGGCCGCGCGGGTTGGGTCGTCGCGGTTCTTCTCGGAGCGCTGGCTCTGTCTCTTGGGCTGCGCGACGGCTGGCCAGGCGAATCCACGGCGCCACCTCGCCACCCCACCCGGTTCGTCCTGCCCGAGAAGCTCGGGCCCAAGATGATCTGGCTCGGCAGGAGACTGGCCGTCGCTCCAGATGGCAGCGCCATCGCCTTCACCGGTGTTCCGGACGACACCCGGTTGTTCCTGCGCCCCATCGATGCCTTCGAAGCCACGCCCATCCCCGGAAGCGAGGGGGCCAGCAGCCCCTTCTTCTCTCCTGACAGCGACTACATCGCCTTCTGGTCGTCCGGCTGGTTGCACAAGGCTCCTTGCGCCGGCGGTCGCGCCATAAGGGTCGCAGAGATCGGCCAGGTCAATGATGCGGTCTGGGGGCCAGACGATCAGATCGTGGTGAGCAAGACCGTCAGCGCCCTGTTTCTTGTGGACGAGAAGAGCGGCGAGACTCGGCAGCTCACCGAGGTCGGTGACTCCATGTATCACCGCAGCCCGACCTATCTCCCCGGGGGCGACACCCTCTTGATCGAAGCTGCTAGTCAACTCGCCATGGTGGACCTGCCCGATGGCGCTGTGGTCGACCTGGGCATTTCAGGAGTGCAGCCGCGCTGGTCGCCCACGGGGCACATCGTCTATCAGCGTCCGGACTACACCCTCATGGCCCTGCCTTTTGATCTCGCCACCCGTTCGGCTCTGGGCCCGCCCGTTCCTGCGTCCTCCGAACCCATCCTCGAGTTTGATCTCGCCCAAGACGGCACCCTCACCTACATGCCAGGCCATCCGTATCCCGAAGGCGATCTGGTCTGGGTGGACCGCCTGGGTGCTGCGACCTCGCTGGGCTTTGAAGCGCGCCGGTACTTCGTGCCGCGCCTCTCGCCGGATGAATCTCAGATCGTTGTCTCGATCCAGGACGCCACAGGCGGCACAGGAGACCTCTGGAATCTCGGCCTGCAACGGCGAACCCGCTCGCGCATGACGTCGGACGGGAACTTCAATTCCTGGCCCGTGTGGACCCATGATGCCAGCCGCATCGCCTTCCTTCACCGGGGTGAGCTGGCCTGGATGCCAGCGGATCAGACGGGCGAGGTCCAGATCTTCGACGGGCCAACCACGACGAGAGTCCCCATGTCCTGGGACCCAGCACAACAGGCGCTGGCCTACTACTCGTACGAGGGTGGGGGGGACCTCGAGATCTGGCATGCCGAGGACGGAGCGTTCGAGGTCTTCCTCGCGACCCGCTTCGACGAACGCTCTCCCCACTTCTCACCCGATGGGCGCTGGATCGCCTATGTCACGAACCAGTCCGGGCGGGACGAGGTGGCTGTCAGGGCCTACTCCCGCGGGCAGGACCCAGGAGCCCCGCTGCAGATCTCCTCAGCTGGCGGCGTCGCCCCGGTCTGGTCAAGAGACGGGACCGAACTCACCTATCGCAGAGGCAGCGCGCTCTTCGCCGTGAGCTTCACTCCGGGCGATCCCCCCGACATTGGCCCGCCCGAGCTGCTCTTCGACGAGCCCTATCTGCCCAGCCCCATCGGGCGCGGCAACCCGAACTACGACGTGGCCTCCGACGGCCGCTTGCTCATGCTCAGGCCCACCGGCGAGATCCAGGCCCCTCAGGTGCACGTGGTGCGCGACTGGTCGGTGCCGTGATTCGAAGAGCGGCGCCTGAACTGGCTCCGCGCAGAGGCTCGCGGGCGCCTGTCCGCCGCTGCCTCGGAGTGAGAGGCTTGCGTCGCCGTCAGCCCCGCACCAGCAACACGACGCCGCTGGCCAGCAAGACGCAGTCGACGGCCTTTCGAAAGGCGGTCAGGTGCAGGCGGCTGTGCAGCTGCTGGCCGAGGAACAGCCCCAGCACCATGGGCAGCACGACCCAGGCCGTGAGTTGCAGGCTGGCCCCGCCGATGCGTCCGCTCATGCCATAGCTCACCAGCAGCACGGAGTTGAGCAGGACCCACAACAGGCAGAGCGTCGCGCGGAAGGCACCCTTCGCCAGCCCGTGACGACTGAGCACGTAGACCACCAGCGGCCCGCCCGACGCGAAGAGGCCCTGCACGAAGCCGCCGCTGATCAGCAGGCCCCGCGATGCAGCTGCAGGCAACCTTTGAGTTTCAGCTGCCGTACTCCCCCGTGCCCGCAAGAGTTCGACCAGGCCCAACACGGCGACCACCGCACCGAGCATGCGCTGCAGAAACGCCGTGTCGCTGGTCTGAAACACGAACAGGCCCAGTGGAAAACCGACCAACGCCCAGGGCAACACCTCGCGGCTCAGCACCCTGCCTGCGATGTGCGAGCGCTGACGCCAGGCGATCCAGCCGCTCAAGACCAACGAGGTCGGCAGGATCGCCGGCAAGATCTGGTCGACCGGCAACAGGTGAGCACCGAGCGCGACGCTGAGCACGTTGGCCCCGAAGCCCAACGCGCTGGCGCAGGTATAGGCCGCGGTGATCGCGACCAGCAGGGCGAACAAGTCAGCGTCGGGCATGGGTCGGGTCCAGATCTACGGGAGTTGGCCTGCCTGACTCATGAACACCGTCGCCAGAACGCAAAGGGGCTAGTCCGACCTATTCGCGGAGTTCGTCGCGAGAGCGTGGTTGCGCCTTCGTGGCAAGGCGGAGGGCGCGATGGCACCGGAGGCGGGGTGCCACCCCGTTGAGGATGGCATCGTGGACTCCAACGCA
>Ga0209992_10000970_pt1 | contig 33877 bp, 28 predicted proteins | sample 2SBtaG_2_FD_182564 | JGI IMG/M metagenome (GOLD analysis project Ga0209992, IMG submission 182564) | Deep subsurface microbial communities from Kolumbo volcano to uncover new lineages of life (NeLLi) - 2SBTROV12_ACTIVE470 metaG (SPAdes)... | ecosystem: Environmental > Aquatic > Marine >...
AACAGAGAGAGCAATTGGTCAGTAGCCTTGATAAGCAAACCCTGTTTTGGTGTTTGCAATGCTAACTTTAACCCTGTTTCATCTAGTTTAACGATCGCCTCTGCTAGCTCTAACTTTTGACTTTGGGGTTCTATTGCAAGGCGAACTGTTTGCCAACGCTCATTTATCTCGATGTCCATAGTTATTGAATCAGATTTTATCGAAATATTTTTGGCCAAGAACGATTGCTCAATCGAGTCATATAAAGCACGCTTGTTCGCTTCGCTTAAGGTTGAGATAGACTCAGGTGAGACCGAGTTCAGTTTTGTAATTGGCAATTCATTCATTATTTTAAATCAAATTTTTAGTAATCGGTCGCAAAGCTATGTTCGTATTACAATAGCATTATGGTAGACTATCGCCCAATTTTACGTACCGAGAATACTAATTTGCTAGAGGTTAAATCTGTCACTTGCGTCAAGCAAGAACGCTGTTTATTTGAAGCGCTTAGTTTTTCGCTCGGATCTGGCAAGATTATGCAAATTGAAGGCCCAAATGGTGCGGGAAAAACCTCTTTATTGAGGATCTTATCAGGCTTTGCTCAACCAGAAGAGGGTGAAGTACTATTCGAACAGCGTTCAATCAATGATTATTACGATGAGTTTGCTGCTCAATTACTATTTATTGGACACAAAACGGGTGTAAATACCCAACTTACTGCATTTGAAAATGTATGTCATTGGTTGTTTGTTCACGGTTATAACGATGAAAGCCAGGTATATGAGTTATTGGGCAAGCTAGGCTTAGTGGGTTTGGAAGATGTACCTGTGAGAACACTTTCTGCAGGTCAACAACGCCGAGTTGCTTTAGTCCGGTTATGGCTTAATAGCGCTAAGTTGTGGATATTAGATGAGCCTTTTACTGCATTAGATAAAAAAGGCGTTGCCATGTTGCAAAGCCGCTTTAACGAGCATCTTGAGTTAGGTGGTTCAATTTTATTAACAACACACCAAGATCTCACACAGCATTTTGAGCAGTTGCAAACTTTAGTGCTGGAGTACAGACATTAATGCGAGTAAACCACTCTTATTGGCAGCTTTTCAAAGCTGTATACAGTAAAGATGTCACTTTAGCATTTAGACAACGTGCTGAAATAGTAAACCCTTTACTTTTTTTTCTTATTGTTATCACTCTGTTCCCTTTAGCAATAGGTCCAGAGCCTGGGTTATTGGCTCGTATGGCGCCTGGTATTATCTGGGTAGCAACGCTGCTTTCTACCATGCTGGGTCTGGATAAGTTGTTCAGAGATGATTATCACGATGGATCTTTAGAACAAATGATTGCCTCACCCTATCCTTTGTCCTTGTGTGTGCTAGCGAAAGTCTTCGCGCACTGGACAATTACAGGATTACCCATGGTTCTGATGGCACCCATGTTTGCATTGTTGATGAACCTCGAGCCTCAGGCGCTCGGTGCAACCATTTTAACCTTATTAATCGGAACCCCATTGTTGAGCTTCATCGGTGCCATTGGCGCTGGGTTAACGGTGGGCTTGCAAAAAGGAGGTATTCTAATGAGTTTACTTGTTTTACCTCTGTATATTCCTGTCCTTATTTTTGCGACCTCGGCCATTGATACCAGCAGTATGTCGCTGGCATATGGCGGACAGCTTGCAATCTTGGGTGCGATGTTAGCAGTTGCCTGCATTGCCGCACCTTTGGCCATATCGTCAGCATTAAGAGTGAGTGTAAGTTAACATGTGGAAATGGTTACATCCCTACGCTAAAGCAGATCGTGCATACCAGTTGTGTAACACCTTACTGCCGTATTTTATCGTAATTACCGTTGTCTGTTTAGTTGTTGGTTGGGTTTGGGGCTTAGCGTTTGCGCCAGCTGATTATCAACAAAAAGACAGTTATAGGATCATCTTTATTCATGTGCCTTCAGCCATTTTGTCTATGGGCGCGTATTCTTCAATGGCGATTGCCGCAATTGTGGCGCTCGTCTGGCAGTTGAGAAATGCTGAGTTAGCCGTAATTGCGATTGCACCTGTAGGGGCTGCAATGACTGCAATTGCATTAATCACCGGTGCTGCATGGGGTAAGCCTATGTGGGGAGCATGGTGGGTGTGGGATGCACGCTTAACTTCAGAGCTCATTCTTTTATTTTTATATTTAGGGGTTTTATCGCTCTATCATGCGTTTGAAGATAAAAAGGCTGCGGGCAAAGCAGCTTGTATCTTAGCGATTGTAGGTGTGATCAATTTACCTATTATTCATTTCTCAGTTGAGTGGTGGAACACTTTACATCAAGGTGCAACCATTACTAAGTTTGATACGTCGGCAATTGACCCCAGCATGTTGTGGCCTTTATTTATCAACATTGCGGGTTTTGCTGGCTTTGTAGGTGTGATTTCTCTAATCCGTTTAAAGAATGAAATTCTTCAACGTGAAAAACATCGTCCTTGGGTACGCAGTTTAGTAAGTCGAGGTTAACAATGCAGTTCGAATCTTTTAGTGATTTTATAGCTATGGGTGGCTACGGCTTTTTTGTGTGGCTTTCATATGGTTCTTGTGCCGCTATTTTGGCCGGCATTTTAATTGGTTCTATTAACGATAGTAAGAAATTAAAAAAAGAAGTTAAAGCGCAAATGTTGCGTGAAGAGCGTATCAAGAAAGCAAAAGAGGAGGCGCGTGTATGAACCCTAGACGTAAAAAGCGCATGTTTGCTGTACTAGGCATTATCTTTGGTCTTGGCTCAGCGATCGGCTTAACTTTATACGCATTGCAAGAAAACATAAATTTGTTTTACACCCCGTCAGAACTCATAAATGGTAAGGGTGAAAATTATGAAATGCCATTTGTAGGTCAAAAGTTACGAATTGGCGGCATGGTTGTACCAGGCTCAGTAAAGCGCGATGAGGCTTCGTTAGATGTTGAGTTTAAGCTAATTGATACTGGTCCGATGGTGACTATCCGCTATCACGGTATTTTACCAGATCTGTTTCGTGAAGGTCAGGGGATTGTCGCACAAGGTACTCTAATTGAGTCTGATGTGATTGAGGCCTTTGAAGTTTTAGCCAAGCATGATGAAGAATATATGCCTGCTGAAATTGCAGAAGCCGTTAAAGGTATCAAACACGAAAAACCAAAATATAATTTAAATAACGAGAATTAGTATGATCCCAGAAATTGGTTATTTCTCGCTTGTACTGGCAATGGGCTTAAGCTTGTTGCTATGTATTTTTCCTTTATGGGGCGCTTACACCGGTAATCTTAGGTTAATGCGAGCAGCGCCTTCATTGGCTGTTGGTCAGTGTCTTTTTGTCCTATTTTCTTTCGCAATTTTAATTTATGTCACGCTGACTGATGATTTTACCGTCGCGTATGTGGCACATCATTCAAGCACAACTTTACCTTGGTACTACAAGGTTACGTCGACTTGGGGTGGCCATGAAGGTGCAATTTTACTCTGGCTCGTAATGCAGTCGTCTTGGACTGCATTGGTTGCGCTTATGTCAAACTCTTTACCTTGGGTTTTACGTGCTCGCGTGCTAGGCGTGCTGGGTTTCTTGGGGGTTGGCTTTATGCTTTATACCTTATGGATGTCGAGCCCATTTGAGCGTTTACTGCCTTATTACCCAGTAGAAGGGCGTGATTTAAATCCGCTGCTACAAGACCCGGGTATGATCATTCACCCACCATTGCTTTATATGGGCTATGTGGGCCTATCTGTATCCTTTGCGTTTGCAATTGCGGCATTACTAACGGGTAAGCTTGATAATACTTGGGCTAAATGGTCTCGCCCATGGACGATGGTTGCGTGGGGTTTCTTAACATTAGGTATCACTATCGGCAGTTGGTGGGCGTATGCTGAACTAGGCTGGGGCGGATGGTGGTTCTGGGATCCAGTTGAAAACGCTTCACTGATGCCATGGCTAGTTGCTACTGCATTACTGCACTCGTTAGCAGTGACTGAAAAACGCGGTGTGTTTAAATCTTGGACGGTATTACTTGCGATTACTGCATTTAGTCTATGTTTGCTGGGTACCTTTATCGTTCGTTCAGGGATTATTGTCTCTGTGCATGCCTTCGCGACTGATCCAGACCGAGGACTATATATCCTTTCGTTCTTAGGTGTTGTGGTTGGCGGTAGCTTAGCGTTATACGCAATGCGCGTTTCTGAAGTGTATAGTGAGGGACGCTATAAGTTTGCTTCTCGAGAAGTGACTCTCTGGGCGAATAATATCTTTTTAGTGGTGGCAACCCTCATTGTATTGCTGGGCACCTTGTTGCCTATGATCCATAAAGAGTTAGGCTTAGGCACCATTTCAATTGGTGTGCCTTTCTTTAATCAGATGTTCTCTATTTTGGTTGTGCCTTTTGCTTTATTACTAGGTATTGCACCTATGATGCGTTGGAAGCAAAACCAATTACCACCTATGGTGAAAAAATGGGGAGGTATGTTGGTCTTAGCTCTGGCTCTGACGGCATTGTGGTTATTGCCTAACTACGAATATGTTGCGCCGATGACGTTTATTTCAACAGCGCTTGCAGTGTGGATCACGCTAGGCACATTGCTAGATATTTTTGACAAGGCGCCTGCACAAGACAGCTTTGCAAATGGTTTAAAACGTTTAGGTTTAAGTTATTGGGCAATGGTGCTTGGCCATATTGGTATTGCATTTGTGATAGCCAGTGTGACACTTACATCAGCGTATTCAGTCGAACGATCAGTCAGCATGAAACCAGGTGACGTGGCACAGCTAAACGAATACAGCTATCGCTTTGATGGTGTAAAGGAAATTCGCGGTCCAAACTACAGTGGTCATGCGGGTGTGGTAACTGTGTTAAAAGACGATAAATTCATCGTTGAGTTATATGCTGAAAAACGCCTATATGATATTGGCATGCAATTTATGACAGAAGCTGCGATTGATGATGGTTTCTTCAGAGATTTATATTTAGCGCTCGGTGAGCAACTGAGTGAAGGTGCGTGGTCGTTACGTATTTATCACAAACCTTACGTTCGCTGGATGTGGCTAGGTGGTATTTTAATTTCACTTGCCGGCTTCATGGTTGTGGCAGATAAGCGTTACCGTAGAAGAAAGATAAAGGGAGCTGTAGCATGAATAAAAAGCTATTAGGTTTTATTCCTTTTTTAATCTTTATCTTCTTATGTGTTTTCCTGTACCAAGGCTTGTTTGGTAACCCAAGAGAGTTACAAACCGGCCGTATAGGTCAAACGATGCCAAGCTTTGTTTTACCTGATTTAATGGATGAATCAAAACAGTGGCGTGATACAGATCTAAAAGGTGACGTATATTTACTGAATGTATGGGGCACTTGGTGCCCGACCTGTATCGCTGAATTGGGTTATCTTACTGAGTTAAGAGAGCATGGGGTACGCATTATTGGTTTGTATTATGAGCAAGCTTATGATCCAGACTTTGGCGATCAATTTGATATCAATGCACTGCGCAATGAAGTGCAGAATATGCTTGATAGAGCTGGCAACCCATATCAATTCAATATTTTAGACTTAGACCGCACACTGGCACTTGACCTAGGCGTTTCAGGTGCGCCTGAAACTTTCCTTGTTGATGCCAATGGTACGATTTTATTGCACCACACAGGAGATATAAACCCTCGAGTTTGGCGTGCTAAGTTTGCACCTGTTATGCAGGAGTTATCAGAATGAGAATTTTAACTTTATTATTTCTTAGCATTTTAAGCTTTTCAGCTTATAGTGCCCAAGATGAATATGAGTTCGCTAATGCTGAGCGTGCAGCAACCTTCAAGGCCCTGACGCAAGAGCTTCGTTGTCCGAAATGTCAAAACCAGAATATCGCTGATTCAGATGCCATTGTCGCTAAGGACTTACGTGACAAGGTGCTAATGTTAGTTAACGAAGGAAAATCAAAGCAAGAAGTCATTGATTACATGATTGACCGTTATGGTTACTTTGTTCACTACCAACCGCCGGTTACACCTGCAACCATTGTACTTTGGGTATTACCAGTACTAATTGTGATCATTGGTTTTGGCTTTATTGTCTTTCGACAAAAGAAGGCGTCAAAGAAGCAAAAGTGGAATGCGCAAGACGAGGAAAAGCTCGCGCAACTGATCAAGCAGTATCAACGTCAGGAGCATAATTCATGAGCGCAATGACGCAAATGTGGGGCATGTTTGCTCTATTATCAATTCTTGCCGCTTTATTTGTTGTGGTGCCATTTTTACGACGTGAAAAGGTCATCGCGGTTGATTCTGATGCCAATGCAGAGCGCATTGCCATTTATCAACAGCGCCTAGATGATTTAGAGCAAGAGTTTGCGGATAAAAAAATTGAGCAAACAGCTTACAACGAATCAATTGTTGAGTTAAAGCGCCGCTTGCTTAATGAGTTATCTCCTGAGAAACAACTTAATGCTCGAGGTAATAACCGTATATTCGCGCTAACCGGTTTGGCTTTTTTAGTTGCAGTGAGTGCCGTATTTTATGGCTTTACAGGCAGTCAAAAGCAAATAGAAGATTGGTACACTGCCATCGAAAGGTTGCCAGAATTTGGTGAGCGTGCGGTTTTACAGCAAGGCGAGCCACTGTCTCAAAATGAACTTCAAGCATTTGCTTTAGGTCTTCGCACAAAGCTGGCAGAAAGTGGCGATGATGCGGTAGCTTGGATGCTGTTAGGCCGTGTTGCTATGTCACTAGGTGATAATGATATGGCCAAGCAAGCTTTCGAAAAAGCATTGGTTATGCAGCCTGATAATAACAATGTATTGGTAAACTTCAGCCAAGTGTTGTTAATTGAAGGTACTGAGCCGAGCATGAATCGCGCTGCGAGAATGTTATCTAAAGTTTTACAGTCTGATCCAAGTAATATGGACGCGATTTCGCTATTGGCATTAATCGCATATGAGCGTCAAGACTGGGAAGAAGCGAAAGCAGCATTTGAAGTACTGCAATCGTCTATGACCCAAGATGACCCTCGCTATGCCATGATTTCAGAGCGTATTCACGATATCGAGCATAAAATCAATCCTGATGCTCATGCGCATGAAGAAAGTCAGCCTCCTACAGGTGCATCATTGACGGTATCTGTGTCGTTAAATGATTCTATAGCAAGTCAGTTACCAGACAATGCGACGTTGTTTATTTTTGCTAAAGCCCATAATGGCCCACCAATGCCATTGGCTGTGAACAAATTAAAACAATTTCAATTTCCGATCACTGTTACACTTGATGACAGCATGGCTATGATGCCTGATTTGAAACTTTCTAATTTTGAAAAAGTTGAGATCACTGCCCGAGTTTCAAGTGATGAAGCTGTAACGGTGCAGACGGGCGACTTAGAAGGTCAATCAGACGTGATAGCCTTAGATAATACGCCGTCAATTGTGCGTGTTGAGATCAGTCGTGTAATAACCAGCACAGGAAGCTAAATGTTAAAACCTATATTATCTGCGTTTGCTGCACTCATTATTTCAGGGTGCGCAACAGTTGCCCCTGAAAAAGTTGATGAGCGAGATCCGCTTCAAAGTATCAACAGAACGGTGTATGACTTCAATATGGATGTACTTGATGCATATATTTTGAAGCCTGTCGCCGAAGGATACCTAGCCGTTACCAATGATCCGGTTAGAAAAAGTGTCTATGCGTTTACTACCAATATTGCAGCTCCTACCGATGCGGTTAACTCATTATTGCAGGGAAAACCAAAAGATACAGGCATTAATACCGCGCGGTTCTTGGTGAATTCAACGGTGGGTATTTTTGGTCTCTTTGATGTTGCAAGCTCATTAGGTTTAAAACATAAAGATGAAGATTTTGGGCAGACTTTAGGTGTATGGGGCGTTGGCGATGGCGCATATTTGATGTTGCCAGGTTATGGACCGTCTACCGCTAGAAACATCACGGGTGACGTGGTAGACAAGTTTGTATTACCTGAACTTGCGATGTCTACACCTCAAAGCCTATTAGTTTTTGCTGTAAGAGCAATTGATACGCGTGCGAGTTTATTATCGCAAGAGAAGCTACTTCGTGAGTCACTTGACCCGTATGTGTTCATGAAAGATATCTACTTCCAGCGTCAACTCTACGAGCTGCATGATGGTAACCCACCAATCAAAGAAGAAGAAGTTGAAGATTTTGATGAAGACTTCTTAGAGAATCTTTAAGAGCGCAAGCATACTTAATAGAAAGCCAAGTCAATGACTTGGCTTTTTCTTTATCTAACACTAACCCTAAGCGTTAAAAGCGCCAGTTGAGGTTAAGCCAAGCAGTTAACCCCGCTTCATTCACTCTGCTGGTCTGCTCATAGCCATTGACAGGCGCACCTGCACGACTTAAGTGCTCGCTGTAGGCTTTGTCGAGTAAATTATCTATCCCAAAACTCCAGTCTATGTTTTGATTTTGACTGTAGTTAGCATTTATTGACAGCACACCGTAACCGGCGGACTTTGAGACGTCTTGACCTGCGATATTACCCTGACCAACAGCAACACGATGTTGCTTTTGTACAACACGCCAAAGCATGCCAAGCTGCCAATCTTTTAGTGCGTAATCAAGTGTAAAACGAGCCTGTAAAGCAGGTTGTTGCGCCAATGGTCTATGATCAGTTAGGTTTGTAGCCCGTACCCAACTGATACTTGCTCCAGTTGATAACGATTTAGTGAGTGAATATTTGCTGTCTAACTCAAAACCAAAGCTCTCAGAGTCAACGTTACGCGTTACTTTTGCCGATTTACCCATTTTCTCAAACGTATTGTCGATGAGAATAAAATCATCGGTTTGATTGTAGAAAACAGAAGCTGAGCTTTGCCAATTATCAGTTTGATGGACTAAGCCTAAATCGAATTGACTTGTGGCTTCATGCTTTGTGTTAAAAGCACTTGTTGTCTCTTCGCTGCTTCGACCCGCTCCTAATAATTCCCAGTAATCAGGAAATCGTTCTATATAACCGAAGCCTGCAAAATAACTGGTATTTTCGGTTTGTGCTTGAAATCTCGTGAAACCGCTATATAAAGATGACTTTCGGGTCTGAAAAGCAGTTGGGTTAGGGGACATCATCATCATTGAGCCGACCATTTTACGGTCATCCGTTGCTTGCCATCTGTCTATGCGTAAGCCCGATACCCATTGTTTGTTTTCTTCTACGCTAAATTCGTATTCTGCAAATCCCCCAAGCTGCTCAAAACGTCCGTCGGTAGTACGCGTTTGATTGTCAATTGGCATCATATTGATATTCATAGACATACGATTTGTATGCTCATTACTTTGATGGTCAACGCCAATGCTAAACTTGCTCGTTTTATTGTACTCACCGTGTGCTAAAAACTTACCGCCGTAAGTTGTTCTGTCAGGGTTCATCGCTCTAGGCGTTTTGCTCATTGGTGTTGCAACGAAATCACGTACGGAAAAGTTGTCCATAATATGATCGACATAATTGTAAAAAACTTGCCCTTCAATGCGTTTAATGACGGTGCCTTCAAGTAACCAATCGAATTTAATTGCACTGTGAGTTCTATCAAATAAACTTCCGTCCATTGCCCTATCTGCATAAGCAACTTCGCCATCACTACGCCCAAGGGAAAGGCTAATAATCTTATCGTCACTTGGTGTGTAAGCGAACTCTAAATCGGTATTCCACTTCTCGTACGCTGAATGTACATGCGTGCCATTGCCATCCTTATAATTATCAGCTTTGTTATAGCTGGCTGATATATTGGCAAAGTAGTTTTGATCTCCAAACTTTAGCTGGGAATTAATACCCCGACGCCCCGCATTGGCAAGCACGATGTTGCTAAAACCTTCTAAGCCAGCTTTATCCATTCTGTAACTATCACGCTCAAATAATACGGTCGCAGCGCTATTACCTGGTCCATACAATACTGTTTGTGGACCTTTTATTACGGTAAGCGTGCCATAGGTTTGTGGCGTAATATAAGCTGTAGGAGGGTCCATACGATTTCCACATCCACCCAAGGTGAGGTTGCCATCGGTCAGAATATTCAAGCGCGAGCCTGCTTGACCTCTAAAGACTGGATCTGAGCTTGCTGCCCCTTTTTTGATTAATGAAAAACCGCTGATACTTGAGAGTAAATCAGAGGCATCTTGAGCTGGCAAGGGCTGCCTTGGCAATTTAGGATCGGTGTTTATATTCAGTGGTGTTTGCATTGGTGCAATGACAACGATTTTTTCTATGTCATCAGCGACAGCATAACCACTTAATAAGGTGCAGATAAGTCCACTTAGAATTGATTTTTTCATTTGAAAGCCCAGAAATTAAAAAAGTTGTGGGCAGTGTATAGATTTTTACTTGGTGAGGGATGTGGCAGATTGTCGCACCTAGAGGAATTTATCGGTGCGACAATATTGTGATGGACTTATATCAGCTTAATGCCAACTAATCACACTCCATGACTTGAAGCTGCTCATTGCCCCAAGCTAGGGCTTGATTATAAATTTTAGGTAATGACTCGTTACTGAACTTTATGCGTTCACAATATTCTCCGGTCAACTCCCAATCTGCTTGCTCATAGGCTTTAATTAGGCCTAAATATTGAGCCAATATCCCTTGTTTCTGCACTAAGGCTTCTTTGATTAGGTTGCTTAGAGGCAGTTTCTTCATTACGCCTTCCATGCTTTCATCTAAAATTGCATCCATCAATGACATCATCCCAACTAAAAAAGCCATTCCGGTGTCTCTGATCCCATTGTGTTTTTGAGCGAGTAGCTCACAGAAGCGTGCACGAGTAAGAGACAGTTTGATTAATTCAATAGGCTTTTCAGATGAAACTTGAGCAGCGAATAACAGGGATAAAAACTTTTTTAATTCTTGGTTGCCAAGCACTACCACGGCTTGTTTGATTGTATTTATCTCTGCACGTCGCTTAAAAGCAGCAGAATTTGAATAGCGAAGTAACTTATAAGACAAGTTGACGTCTCTTTCAAAGACAGAGGTGATTTTTTTGATATCGACATCAACCACTGAGGTTTCATAAAGCAACTCTGCCAGTGCCATTTCAGAAGGTGGCAGTGATTTGCTTTTCACCATTTCAGGTTTTGCAAAGAAGTAACCTTGAAAGTAACTAAAGCCAAGTGACACGGCCTTTTCAAACTGCTCATTGGTTTCAACTTTTTCTGCAACGAGTTTGATATTCTCAAAGCCTTTGGTGGCGTCGATGAGTTCAGCAATCTCTGCATCTGAGGTAATAAGGAGGTCGACTTTAATCTGATCTATATATGGGTAAAAATGACGCCACACTTTTTGGTGTTTATAGTCATCAAGGGCTAAGGTATAGCCTTTATTTTTTAGCTCTTGCACAGCAGCAAGTAAGCGTTTTCCTGGCTGTACGGTTTCGAGGATTTCTATAACGACTTGCTCACTAGGCAGCATGCTTGGATAGCCCTTGAGAATGGTATCCAAGGTAAAGTTAATATATGCAGGCTTGTTGTCCGTTAAGTCTTCTAGACCAAAGTTAAACTGACTGCCTTCAATGAGTTTTGAGGTAGCTTCATCTCCATCTATATTAGGAAAAACATTATCTACACCATCTCGAAACAGAAGCTCATAACCCATAAGCTGTTTGTTTTGATTAAAAATAGGTTGTCGGGCTGCATAAAAATACATCTACTACTGTTCCTGTTACTTACCTCTTCATTTTTAAATATAAAATAGAATGCGTATTAAATCATTAACTAATTTAAATATAAAAGTCTTTTATTAGTCCTTTGTTCCTAGTTTGGTGCACGGTTCGGGTGCTAACCGCACTTGGCTGGGGTTAGTATTTCAGACATGTTATAGTCATCTGAATAATAAGATTAATATTCATTCACCAACCAAGATTCTCTCAAAGAGTAGATGGAGGTAAGTTTTGGAAGCAGGTACTTTAGTATCTTTAGTTTTGTATTTTATCGTAATGTTAGGCATTGGTCTGTATGCTTATCGCAAGTCAACCAGTGATGTTTCTAGCTATATGTTAGGTGGCCGCAGTCTACCGCCTAGTGTTGCGGCACTTTCTGCCGGTGCTTCAGACATGAGTGGTTGGATTCTGATGGGCTTACCAGGGGCGATGTTCGTAACTGGTTTCAGCAGCAGTTGGATAGCGACGGGTTTAGTGATAGGGGCTTGGTTGAACTACTTATTAGTTGCCCCAAGGCTGCGTGTTTATACTGAAGTGGCAAACGACGCCATCACTATTCCCGATTACTTTGCAAATCGATTTGAAGACAGAGGTAATGCCCTAAGAGTTGTATCGGCTTTAGTTATTATCATTTTCTTTACGCTTTATACTTCTTCAGGTGTTGTGGCTGGCGGTAAATTGTTCGAGAACTCATTCGGTATGAGTTATGAATCGGGTTTATATATCACAACGGGTGTAGTGGTACTTTATACCTTATTTGGTGGTTTTTTAGCGGTTAGCCTTACTGATTTTGTTCAGGGCTGTATTATGTTTATAGCGTTAATTCTGGTACCTGTTGTCACCTTCTCTTTACTGGATAATCCGCTTTCGGTCACGCTTAATGAATTAAACCCGAAGATGATGACTTGGATTGGCGCAGGGGGGGCTATTGGCATTATCTCTGCCATGTCTTGGGGTTTAGGTTACTTCGGTCAGCCTCACATCATAGTACGGTTTATGTCTGTTAGAAGCGTGAAAGACATGCCTGTTGCACGTCGTATCGGGATGAGCTGGATGATAATTGCAGCACTGGGTGCCGTCTTTACAGGCCTTTTTGGTGCCGCATATGCCCATGAGAACAATCTTGTCGTTGACGATCCTGAAACAATATTTTTGATATTGTCACAGTTGCTATTTCATCCACTTATAGCCGGTTTCTTGCTAGCGGCTATTCTTGCGGCAATCATGAGTACAATCTCTTCTCAGTTATTGGTAAGTTCAAGTTCTTTGACAGAAGACTTTTACAAAATTTTTATCCGCCGTGATGCCACAGATAAAGAGCTTGTATTAGTGGGTCGTATCAGTGTCGCGCTGGTAGCATTATGTGCCATCTATTTGGCGTATGACCGTGAAAGCTCAATCTTAGACTTGGTAAGTAATGCGTGGGCAGGCTTTGGTGCTGCATTCGGTCCGCTAGTGTTATTTAGTTTACTTTGGAAGCGGATGAACTTTGCTGGTGCATTAGCTGGCATGCTAGTTGGAGCAGGGACCGTTCTTATATGGATTTATGCGCCTATCGAAATTAATGGTCAGTCTTTGAGTAGCTTAGTTTATGAAATCGTACCGGGGTTTATTCTTTCTTCAATTGCTATTGTGGTGGTGAGCTCAATTACCGACGAACCATCTGTGAAAATCAAAGATAAATTTGCTGAGTATGAACAAGGATTAAATATATAGCTTGATATCTAGGCAATGAAAGGGGAGCAATAGGCTCTCCTTTTTTACTGAATACTGATTGAACGTGATTTACTGAATACTGATTGAACGTGATTTACTGACTTATTGTGGTTTCGTTGGATGCATGACGATATTAGAATTGTAATCATTGTTCCAATAGTAATTGTCAGTGTCTTAGCGAAGTTTAGAAATACCATTAAGGGCAGTTTTTTGAGCTTGTTCTTGGGTTAATTGACTAGATTGTTGCAAGTCATGAAAGTGCTCTATGATGGCAAAGTTTTTGGTTTTTCATATTGTTGCTGTTTTAGACTGATAAAGTTGCTGTGGTATTCTTTTAAAATAGTGAAAAAGGTTTGGTGCGACCACGCTTAGCATAATGAGCAACCATTGAAATGTTGAGAAATTTCTTAAAAATTGCATACATTCTCAAACCTGATAAGTCTAATTTACGCAAAACAGCTTTTTCGCGAAGTAGTATGCAATCGACTCAGTACCTAGTAATAAAATTTAGCTTAATTTGGAGATTTGATATTTGTCACAACATGTGAAATTAAATACATTTAAGGCCGTCCAAAGCAATGGGAGTGTAGTTTTAATTCAAAGGTACTATGGCGCTAGATAATAACAATCTTCAGTAATACTCAATCATTTTGATGGACTAAAACTGAGACCAAACTCCGCTGAAATTTTTTAGGACCTTACATAGCAAAACTTTCGTCTCGTCATCGAAGAATTATCTTTGCCTCAAATAAGTAAATGGGTATGAAATAAGTCGCAATAAAAAAGCCCTCTGAAAAGAGGGCTTTTTGAGAAACACAGCCTAGACTCTAAATTGTTCTACAGACTGTCTAAGCTCTTCAGCGAGCTTAGCGACTTCTGAACTTGAAATTGAAGTCTGGTTCGCGCCTTCAGCGGTTTGCTCGGCGATAGTAACAATAGACTCGAGGCGTTCGCTGATCTCTTGTGCTACCTGTTGTTGTTCGTTAGCAGCATTTGAAATCTCCTCACTGACATCATGAGCTTGAGAAACAGCTTGGGTAATACTATTTAAGGCTTCATTAGCTAAATCACTTTGCTCAACACAAGAAACCGCTTGTTGCTTGCCTTTTGACATGGCGTTTACTGCTTCTTCAGCGCCCGCTTGAAGAGACTCAATCATTGATTGGATCTCTTGGGTTGACTCTTGAGTTTTGCTCGCAAGTGATCTTACTTCATCTGCAACGACGGCAAAGCCTCGGCCTTGTTCGCCCGCACGCGCTGCCTCGATGGCTGCATTTAAAGCAAGTAGGTTAGTCTGTTCAGCAATGCCTCGAATAACATCTAAGATACCACCAATTGATGCACTGTCTTGATGCAGTTTATTGATAACACGTGATGCTTCGTCAACTTCTGAAGCAAGTTGCTCGATGGTATGCTTGTTCTGATGCGAAATACCTTTCACACGCTCAGCCTCTTTATCTGCATTCTTGATTTCTAGTAATGCTTGATGAGCGCTGTTACTTACACCATGAGAAGTGCTGCTCATTTCTGTGGTCGCTGTTGCAGCTTGCTCGACTTGAGCTTGTTGACTCTTAATTGCCTGACTAGACTCTGTGGTGATCATAGATGTTTGCTCAGAAGCAGCTGCAAGTTGAGTTGAGCGAGATACAATACCAGTTATCAGTTCTCTTAAACTGGTAATAAGTGTGTTACAGCTTCGAGAGAGCTCACCGAATTCATCTTGTGCACTGTCATCTAAGCGTTGGGTCATGTCGCCACTTGCAACTATGGTTAGTATCTTATTCACCTCTGCAAGCGGTTTAGTGATAAGTTGTACGGTCACATAAGCTACACCCACTGCGATAAGCGTTGCAGCAAGCATGCCAACCCAAGTCCACAAGTTAGCTGCGCTAACATCATCACGCACGCCGGTTTGTAGTTCTAAAGCAACTTCATTTGCCAACGAAACCAGTTCAGATAGTTGTTTTAATGCGGCTTCAGTAGCTAATTCTGAATCATTTACAGCCTGTCGAGTTTTAGCTTCGGTTTGAAGAAGCGCACGTTTGTTATTAGCTAGACTAGTTTGACCTTCAATTTGTTGCTTTAAATCACCATAATACCCTTCCAGATCTTCTAAATAAGATGGCTCTAGTGAATTTATTGGGCCTCTGATAAGTTCTATATTTCGAGCAATTTCTTGAATAGCAAAATTCTGTTCGTTTGCAATAATTTCAACAGTGTTAGCGTTATCGGCCGCAATTAGATCGTTACTGCTTGTAACCAGATTAGAAAAGTGGTTTTCAAGGCTAGATGCTGCCTGGTAGGCTCTTTGGCTAGTGGTTTTCAGTTCACTAATATCAAGGATATCAAGCACGCTCGTAGTGGCATCTTCTGCCGCTAATTCAATCTCTTCAAGTTGCGTTACCATATCTTTTTTTATTTGCAGAGTACTGGCTTTATCATCTAGAAGGAGATTTACAGTTGGCAGAAACTTATCAAATGTATTTCCAACTTTTTGCGCACGTTGAGATAAATCTGGGTTGTTCTGTACGATCTGTTTTAACTGGCGGTGTGCGTTTTTGAAGTTTTCTTGTCGTTTTTCAAATTGAGACTTCAGTTGCGCCAGTTTTGAAGACTGTGTTGCAAAAAAGCTGCTCTGTGCGAGTTTACTCATCTGTGTGAATTCTACCTGTAGCTCAGAGCTATTGGTTAATGCTGGTAGGGAAAGGTTATTCACTTGCTGAGATGAGCTGTCAATATTAGCAATTCTCAGGAGAGAATTACCCCCTATCATAAGGAGTAACAAGGTGATGAAAATAAACCCACCCCAAATACGTTGACTAACAGTGAAATTCATATCGATTCCGTAAGTTGCGTAAGACAGTAAATATATCGGTCTGGTAACTGATAAGTTAAGTATTTTATAGCAGATCTAGTAAAATAATTCAGTAAAAAGGAATGATTAATAAATTATTTGCTCAAATATCGCTCACCTGTGTCGAGGTTCATCAGGGTCATGTTCCCACCCCAGACACAACCCGTGTCTAAAGCAAGTATGTTTTCAACATTGGTCACCCCTTCTAGGGCTGCCCAATGACCAAAGACATAACGATTTTTTTCATTTTCAAAGCGTTCATGTCTGAACCAAGGTATTAAAGTGCTTTGCTGAGGACTACCTTTTTCAAAAAGATTTAAGTTTCCAGATTGCTCTAATAAGCGCATTCTTGTGAAAACATTGACGGTGATTTTAAAGTTTGTTATGAGATCTTTATCTGGAATATATGCTGGCTCCTTGCTTCCATACATGTTTTCAAAGAAAATGTTCGCTTCATCACTTCGATAGTTTTGCTCTGCGATATGAGCATAACTTAATGCCTGCTCAATATCCCAATGTGGATGAATACCAGCATGTGAAAGAAAGGTCGACTGATCTTCTAGATACACTGCGAGCGGTTGTGTTCTTAAATAAGAAACATAGTGTCCACAAAGTTTACTTGAGAATACAGAGGCTAAATTGTCTTTTGGGTTTGGCTGTTTTCCAAGGAGATAGCAAGCAATAAAGTGTAAATCATGATTGCCAAGAGTAACGGTTAGGGCATCTTGGTTTTGATATACAAAGTCTAAGCAAGACAGAGAGTCAGGTCCGCGTGCAATAAGATCACCTACAAGGTACAGATGATCTTTACTTGGATTAAACCCGACCTCAGTTAGGAGTCTAATTAAGGGTGTAAAACACCCTTGTAAATCACCGACTGCGTAATTTGCCATGATTAATGCAGAATGTTTGGTCGAGCAAGCCTGAAGACATTAATAGGTGCCTGAAACTCAGTACCAAACTCATTTCTCATTACATAGTGTCCCTGCATCGTGCCAACCGGTGTGTCTAGCACTGCGCCGCTTGTATAAGAAAAAGACTCGCCGGGTGAGATAGTAGGACGTTCACCAACGACGCCTTCACCTTCAACTTCAGTTTCTTTACCATTTGCATCAGTAATAAGCCAGTAGCGGCTTTCTAATTTTGCGTTACACAAACTATGATTTTTGATTGTGACTGTGTAGGCAAAAACATACTTATCATTTTCTGGTTGAGATTGGTGCTCAACATACATGGTTTCTACGGATACCTTGATAGGTGATCCTAAATTACTGCTTGTTGTCATAAATCCAATTTGCGATATCAATAAATTGAGTCAGAGATAAACTTTCTGCACGTAAGGAAGGGTCAATCCCCAGAGCTGTGAGCTCATCCGCTGTTAACAGGTTAGAAAGGCTATTACGGAGCGTTTTTCTGCGCTGATTGAACGCTTCTAAGCATACCGTGTTCAATAATTTAGTGCTTTTGGCTGTTCGCTGTTCAGGTTTTTTCGGAATTAAACGCACGACTGCTGAGTCAACTTTAGGCGCAGGTTTAAAGCATTCTGGTGGCACATCAATCACTGGCATTGCATGGCAATAGTACTGTGTCATCACACTTAAGCGACCGAAAGCTTTAGAGCCCGGACCTGCAACCATGCGCTTAACGACTTCTTTTTGAAGCATAAAGTGCATATGTTCAATATTGTCTACAAACTCAAACAAATGAAATAGTAATGGTGTAGACACATTATAAGGTAAGTTACCAAATACTTTTAATTTCTCGTCGTCACGGATAAGGCTCGCGAAATCGAATTTCATCGCATCGCCCTGGTGAACAGTTAATTTAGGACCTAAGAAAGGATGCTGCGTTAATCTCTCTGCTAAGTCTTTATCAAGCTCTACAACGGTTAGTTGACCACTTAAATCAGTCACAGGTTCAGTGATAGCACCTAATCCAGGGCCAATCTCAACCAAGTTATCTGAAGGTTTAGGATCAATCGCGGTGACGATTTTGTCGATGATCATTTCATCGTGTAGGAAGTTTTGTCCAAAGCGCTTACGAGCTCTGTGACCTAAATGTACGTTATCTGTCATTAATTCATTGCTTTTTTTGAGGCGAGCGTAATAGCTTCGCGGATCGCTAAATCAAAACTGCCGACTTCAATCTGCCCTGTGGCAGCTAAATCTAAAGCAGTACCATGATCAACGGATGTTCTAACGAAAGGCAAACCAAGCGTAATATTCACTGAATTGCCAAAGCCTTTGTATTTTAGCACAGGCAAACCTTGATCGTGATACATCGCAAGTACCGCATCAGCATTTTCTAGGTACTTTGCTTGAAAAAGCGTATCTGCTGGAAGAGGACCAATAAGTGTCATGCCCTGACTATTAAGTAATTCAAGAGCTGGTTCAATCGTTTCAATCTCTTCTCGCCCTAAATGACCCCCTTCACCGGCATGAGGGTTGAGGCCACAGACTAGGATTTTTGGTTGAGTAATACCGAATTTCGTTTGCAAGTCATGATTAAGGATATTGATGACTTTAGTAAGGCGATCGTGTGTGATTGCTCTTGATACATAAGCCAATGGAATATGGGTTGTAACAAGCGCAACCCTTAATCCCTTAGTGGCAAGCATCATAACAACATCTTGAGTATTCGATTGTTGTGCAAAAAACTCAGTATGGCCGCTAAAAGAGATACCGGCTTGATTGATGATACCCTTATGAACCGGGCCAGTAACTACTGCAGCAAATGTGCCGTCCATGTTCTTTTCAGATGCGACTCTGAGCGTCTCTAATACGTAATGACCATTCGCTTCATTTAACTCTCCAGGTGTAACTTCAACGCCTTTATCAATCTGAAGATAAAATAAGCTACCGGCTGGGGTTAAAGTCGGGGGCTCATTGTCTTTAAAAGGAATTAGGTTAATTTTTTCTCCTAATTCTTGTGCCCGCTTTTCTAAAATAGTTTTATCAACAACTGCGACGAGTTGAACAGGCCAAGCTTTTTGTGCCAGCTTAATAACTAAATCAGGGCCGATACCAGCCGGCTCACCCGGTGTTATAGCGATACGAATGGTCATATATTACCTATTCAGTAGGAAAAACATCGATGTTTGCTTGCTCTCTCATTTCACTCATCCAACGCAAACTTTCTTCTTGAAACTTTCTGTTATAAAGGATGCCATGAGCACGGTTTTTCTTTGCAAAATCAGTCTTATCAGCTACACGTTTATCGAGTAGCTGAACTATGTGCCAACCAAATGTTGATCTGAATGGTTCGCTGATTTCATTTTTGTCTAGAGAGAGCAGAGAATCTCTAAACGCTGGTACATATGTAGTTGGATCCGTCCAATCATACTCGCCGCCTTTTAATGCAGAGCCAGGATCTTCTGAATGTTCTTTTGCTAATTCTGCAAAGTCAGCGTTTCCTGCTCGTAAATCTTTAACAAAACTAGCTAGCATCGAGCGCGCTTTTTCTTCACTTAAAATGATAGAAGGCTTGATTAAAATATGACGTGAACGTACTTCAGTGGTTTCAACAACCTGTCTGCCGCGAATGTCTTGTACTTTTAAGATATGGAAGCCGGCGCCTGAACGCAGGGGTCCAATAATATCATCTTTCTTTTTACCTTTGACCGCTTCAGCAAACAGTGAAGGCATTTCGTTAATCCCCATCCAACCTAGTTGACCACCATCAAGCGCTTTAGCACCACTAGAAGAGGCAATTGCAATGCGTTTGAAGTCTTTACCATCGTTAAGGAACTCAATAACTTTATTGGCGCGGTTTCTGGCATCTTCTAATTCTTCAGGAGAAGCTTTGCTTGGTACTTTTACCAAAATATGACCAATGTCATATTCTTCAGATTGACCTGTTTGTTGCTCAAGAATAGTCTGTAAATTAGTTATTTCTTGAGGGTTAATATAAATACGGCGATCGACGTTTGCGCGTCGAACCTGACTAATAGTGATCTCTTGTCTAATTTCTTCTCGATAGGCTTTGAAGCTTTCACCTGTCGCTTCGATGGACTTTCTTAATTCAGCAATGGTCGCACCTTGTTCAGATGCAATATTTGCTAGGGTTTGGTCTAATTGAGCGTCTGAAATCTCTAATCCCATTCTTTCAGCTAGTTGTAATAACAGTGATTGGTCAACAAGTCTGTCTATCGCTTGTATACGTAGTGTTTTATCTGAAGGTAGCTGAGTATTTTGTGCTTTTGCTTGTTGTTTTACTCTGGAGATAACTTTATTTACTTCGCTCTGTAAGACAACACCATCATTGACGGTTGCGACTACTTTATCTAATTGTACTCGCTCAGCTAGCGCTGTTTGACTAAAACCTAACCCCATAAGGGCGGCGATTAACAACTTTTTTAAATTCATAATGCTCTATTATTTTACTAATTATTCAAAAAATAAGGTCGACGGTAGCCAAAAATACCCTGTTGTAGTAATCGGCTTGCATCATAGCTTGACTTGCCACCTAGCCCTTTGAGTACAAAGTTAAGACGTACGCTCGTATCAAATTGAGCCTCATCTTGGTTAATTGTTTTATTTAAATCAGTTTGAATTTGTCTATTACCAGTAAGCTGAACCGCCCAACAGCAGCTTTCATATTGCAAACCTGCAAAAAGTTCAGTACTTCTCCTTGATACTAAATCTCTATGATAACTCGCAATAAATTGCCATTGATGGTTTATAGGCACACTAGTAAAAAAACCAATTTGATCTATTTCATATCCTGAGACATCGTTTGCATAACGATGGTTCAATTGCACAAGTTGATTTTTATCGCCTTTATAATCAATTGTTGCATGAGATTGAATCAGTTGTTTTGTGTCAGCATCATATTGAATACCAGCAGATAAATACCACCTACGATGCCAATGTATCATGCTTTCCGCAGCAAACAAGGCATTGTAGTTTGTTTTATTCAATGGATTTTGGAGAGTTGGTTTAGCATTATCGTCTAAATAAATAATTTGCCCAACACTAAAATTAAAGCGTTCTTGGTTTTTATTATCAAAAATGCGCGTTGTCGCACCTATCGTAAACTGGTTTGCTTGTGCTATGCGGTCGACACCGGAAAAACGTTGTTCTCTGAATAAACCTGAAAAGTTATCCTGCATTTTGGTTGTATCGTACAGACCGATATTGTCTTGGTCTTTTTTAGGTACATATAAATATTGCAGTTGAGGTTCGAGCGTTTGCACGCCTTCATCTACAATTAACTTAGTTGCACGTTCTAGATTCATTTGTGCATGTAGTCTCAGTTTCGGCAGAGTCCTGCTTACTCGTTCATCAAACAGTGTTTCGTTCAAGTTTCCGTTTTGTTGATAGTAAGTATGCAGCAGGCTTGCTTCCGATAAGAATGACCAAGCGGTGTCATTAATTGCGTAACTGACTTTGGGTTCAATATGTAACCTTGAGACGTCTGAAATAACTAACTCATTATTTTTAAAGTGGCTAAACTCACCATTTAGTGACCAATCAATGCCTTGCCAAGATATTGGATTGGTGGTGTACCAAGATAGTTGCGGTAGAGCTGCATAAGATTCTTGGTGGTCGCCTAATACTTCAAAATTTTGCACTTTCAATTGCGCAGACCATATATTACCGAGATAGTTTAAAGTTCCTGTTCGGTATAACTGCGTGTCTGTGATGTTACCATACTCTGAATTCAAGTCCGTCAAGTAGTTATCGTCACTGACATTGGTGATATCAATGCTTGCACGCCAATTTTCATTAAAATAGCTATTTTGTTGCCAAAATAATAAATAACGCTCTTCTAATTCAGGCTCTGAATCATCTTTTTCTAATAGCTCCATGGCAAACAAGCCTGAATGCTGGGGCGTTAGGTATCTAAATTCAGTGTTAATTTGAACGCCCTTTCTAGACATATATCTGGGTGTAATTGTTGCGTCATAGTTAGGCGCGATGTTCCAATAAAATGGCGTTGAGAGCTCTAAACCATAACGTTCAGAGCTAGATATAGTTGGTGCCAGAAGACCTGTTTTTCGTCTATCGTCAATCGGAAAAGTAAAGTAAGGGATATAGATAACTGGCGTATCTAAAATTCTGAGCACCGCATTATACGTTTCACCCCAGCCTTCAGTTTTAGACAAGCTAATTGTGCTGGCTTCGATAGACCAAAAAGGTTTATCTGAGGGGCAAGTGGTAAAGCTTGCATTCATTAGTTCGATGCTATTGTCGCGTGCAGATAATTGAGCTGCCCCACCATGACCCTGTTGTTGGGTAAGTTGATAGTTGGCACCCATCAAGTCGATGTGGTAATTATTTAAATCTGCGAACAAGCCGTTACTTTTAACCAGAGTGAAAGGGTCTTGATAAATTAAAGGCCCTTCAGCATTTAGTTGTAAGCTTTGTTTGTTAAACAGAGCAGAACTCGCAGAAAGTTGCATTTTTTCTGTGTTTATTACAACATTACCAGCGAATTGGGCACTCGATGTATTGTTAATATTTACTCGATCTGCACGAATGTCGACTGCGTTTTTTGGTAAACCCGTAAGCGGTAGCCACTGCTGAGGTAAATTATTATTTTGGCATAGTAAAGGCCTTTCAATTTCCGTCGCTGCGTATACAGCAGGACTGATAGAAGATAGCGCCACGGCTAGCCAAACTTTGTTCATTAATTAACCTGTTTACCAGTTGTTACTTCAGAGACAGCACATCATAAAGTAAAACAGAGTTAAATTCAGTAATTAAGAATGTAAAATTGTGATAAAGAACGATAACAGAAAAGCACAATTAGAGGCCTTTCTAATAAAATACTTAGGTAAGCAACTTTTTTCTTTTAATGCAATTACCTCAGATGCGAGTTTTAGGCAGTATTACCGAGTTAAAACGGATTCTAATAATCTGATTCTAATGGATTCCCCTGCTGCTTTAATCGACAACCGACCATTCATAGAATTACAACAAGATTTTGCGAGGTCGGGGCTAGTTGTACCGCAAGTACTAGCTACAAATTTAGAGTTGGGTTTTATTTTATTAAATGATTTGGGTTCAGAGCATCTAGCAGATCGTTTAAGCTTGGACAGCCGAGTGTCAGATTACAAGTCTGTCTTGTCTTTGTTACCACAAATTGCTTCTATCCCATCTAGCCAGTGGATGAAACCTTATGACAGAGATTTTATAAGGTTAGAAATTAATATTTTCAAAGAGTGGTTAATCGAAAAGTGGTTGGGTTTAAGCGTACCGGAAGAATATCAACGACTTTGGTATGAACTGGAAGCGAGCCTAATCGAAGTGATGTTACAACAACCCCAAGTGACCATGCATAGAGATTTCCATTCTAGAAATATTATGAAAACGCCAGATGGGTGGGCTTTGATTGACTTTCAAGATGCTGTACAGGGTCCAATAAGTTACGATGCAGTATCCTTGCTCAAAGACTGTTATTTCACTTTACCTGAACATGAGTTTGATCAACTTCTTAAGTACAACTTCGAACTCATTTACAAGCAAGGTCTGTTGGAGGGATTATCGTATGAAAAATACTGCGATTACTTCCATCAGACCGGCTTACAAAGGCATCTCAAAGCCGCAGGGATATTTTGCCGCTTGCTACTGAGAGATGGTAAATCAGGTTATCTACAAAATATCTTACCAACGTTAGATTATATCTGTAAAGCAAGCAAACAGTATGAACAATTTCAATGGCTTGCAACTTGGCTCGACAATGAGATAATCCCTTTAGTTAAGCTTAAGTTAGAGCCGCAGATATGAAAGCAATGATCCTTGCTGCGGGCAGAGGTAAACGTATGATGCCTTTAACCGCTGAATTACCTAAACCCATGCTGAAAGTAAATGGTAAACCACTAATTGAATACCATATTGAGCGCCTTAGAGTGGCGGGGATCACCGATATTGTTGTTAATCTTGCTTGGCAAGGAGACAAAATAACGCAGTATTTTGGTGATGGCTCGAAATTAGGTGTCAAAATAGAGTATAGCTATGAGCCTGAAGGTGGTTTAGAAACAGCGGGTGGTATCATTAATGCGTTACCAATTTTATGTAGAGCATGTGATAAGTTTATTGTTATCAATGGGGATATCTTTACTGACTACGATGTACACGCTTTAACACAACTGGTGTTGCAAGAAGGTGAGGCACACATTGTTTTAGTCGAAAACCCAGCGCACCACCCAGATGGTGACTTTACTTTGGGGTTAGCGAACCAAACTCAGAAGTATACTTTTTCAGGTATAGGCCTTTATCACCGATCTTTTTTTAATGCTTACGGCAATCAGTTTTTAGCTTTGGGGCCCTTGCTTAGGCAAGGTATTGAGGAAGGGCAAGTCTCACGTGAGTTATATTTAAATTTATGGTCGGATATTGGGACGCCGCAAAGATTAGAGCAAATCAATAAGCAATTAGGGACTGCATATGTGGGGTAAGCTACTTGGAACGTGTTTTGGCTTTATGTTCGGTCGCTGGTTTGGCGCTGCGCTTGGTTTTTGGCTAGGCCACTTGTTTGATAAAAGCTTAAAGCAGGATTTTGATAAAGCTGGTGGCTTTCAAGGCTTTTTTGATAAAGGCGAATTAGATCAGCGACAAGCACTATTCTTCTCTAGCTGCTTTGCGGTAATGGGTCATATTGCGAAGTCTAACGGCCGAGTTAGTGAAATTCATATTCAAGCCGCAACTGCATTTATGAATGAAATGGGTTTACACGGTGAGGAAAGAAAAGAGGCGCAGAATGCATTCCGCTCAGGTAAATCTGAAGAGTTTTCATTAAAAGAATCAATTCTAGATGTAAAAGAAGTATTTGGCCGTCGCTATGATCTACTTCAACTGTTCTTAGAAATTCAAATTCAAATGGCGTTTTCGGACGGTTACTTGGCGGAGCAAGAGAAGCAACTCTTACAACAAGTAAGTCGTTTGCTTGGTTTATCAAGTCGGCATTTTCAGTTCTTACTAAACCGATATCAAGCAGAGTTCCAATTTAGAAAGCAACAGAGTCATCAATCAAGCTATCAGTCTGAACAACAATCTGATTATAAACATAAAGCTACACCACCGTCTTTAAACCGCGACAATGCGCTTGCTGTACTGGGTTTGACTAAAAATGCAAGTGAAAAAGATATCAAGCTTGCTTATCGGAAACTCATGTCACAACATCATCCGGACAAACTAGTTTCACAAGGCTTACCGCCTCATATGATGGAAATTGCAAAACAAAAAAGCCAGGATATCCAGTCTGCTTATGAATTTCTAAAAGCTAAGTAATACTCATAAATGGCTGAGAAATCCGGTTACTTCTTTCCTCAATCTTTGGTGTTGCCTCAACTCATGGCTTAGTCCAAAAAGCTCCCTTTGTCTGTAATCGTATTTGCTATTTCTCTTTGCCCAGCGCTTTCTGTTCGAAATACTTTGCGTGACCGCAGGTCCGTCATTGCTGTAAAAAATATCCAAAAGTGGTGGGCTAACAAGGGAAAACGTTGCAGCTAAATCTTTATTTCGTTTTGGGTGTGGCAGGTGTGCGCTGATAGTCACTAATGCATCAACTGGAAGCTGTGGTTGTTCCGATACTAGCTCTGCAAATACACCAGCACTTGTACCGAGCGCTATAACCACAGTGTGTTCATTTGGCATTTTACTGAGTTCTTGTATTAATGCTTGAAAACGAACTGCCAGCTCATTTTTGTACTCATTTAACATGCTTTCAGATTGAAAAAATACCGCTTTAGCAAATGGCTTAGGTTGGTGCTCTTGAGTGAAGTCAGGTATCTCTAAAGATTCAAATAGTACAGGTGGTGAGGGTAAAACATACGTATCGTAGCCATCATCTGCGAGGGCCTGTTGTAAGAATTGGCTACCATTTGAGGACAGAAGTGAGTGACCAATATCAGGTAATATAATAGCAATGCCACGTTTAGTTGCATTCATGTATGTTTGAAATAGCACACCTAAGGGTTGTTCGTTAACCGTTATATTGATTATGTTGTTGGCATCTATATAACTTTTCAAATCTTGCTGTTGCCACACTTGAGGTTCAGTGGGCATTACATGATCACTCGATGCTGCGTTGATGGCAGGAGTGGTAAATAGCAAGATAAAGAATGCAAGAAAATAGGGCATAGTGATTTTGATTGATTTACATAATTTTATTATCGGGCAAAGTAAGCATAACTTTAGAAACATAAATTGCTTTATCTAAGCTGAGAGTAGTTCTTGTCTAAAAAAATTTAGGATAATATGACTCGTTGTTTTGATTAGGAGAAAAGACACTATGTCGCAGTTGCAAAGTAAGCGTGACTTTTTATTTTTATTTTTGAAAGGTGCAGGCATGGGAGCCGCTGATGTCGTGCCAGGCGTATCAGGTGGTACAATAGCATTTATAACTGGCATCTATACAAGACTATTGAATGCCATCAAAAGTATTAATCTAGACGCACTGTTATTACTGAAACGAGAGGGTATCAAAGCCACTTGGCGTTATATAGATGGGACGTTCTTAGTTACGCTTTTCGCTGGACTATTAACAAGTGCTGCTTCTTTAGCAAAACTGATTACTTACTTACTCGAACATCATAAGCTGCTTGTTTGGGCATTTTTCTTCGGCTTAATCATTGCTTCTTTTATTTATGTTGCAAAGCAAGTTAAAGCTTGGAACTTTAAGACAGTGTTAAGTTGTATATCAGGTGCGTTAATCGCATATGCTATTACTTCTTTGTCACCTGCTGAAGCTAATCCGAGTTGGTGGTTTTATTTTGTGGCCGGCTCGATTGCCATATGTGCGATGATCTTACCTGGGATCTCGGGAAGCTTTATATTACTGCTACTTGGAATGTACGGACATGTTCTGACAGCAGTGACAGAAAAACAATTTGCGTTGATTGCGTTATTCCTGATGGGTTGTGTGGTTGGTCTTATGGTTTTTTCTCGCTTTTTGGCTTGGTTATTGAGCCGTTTTGAGCAGTTAACTTTTGCGTTATTGGCAGGTTTTCTAGTTGGCTCGTTGAACTTACTTTGGCCTTGGAAACAAGTGTTGACGACTTACACTAATTCAAAGGGCGTTGAAAAGCCGCTTATGCAGCAAAATATCTCACCTGCAGAATTTGCGACATTAAGTGGACAAGATCCAATGACATTGTTATGTATTGCACTTGCCATTAGTGGGTTGGTATTAATTTTAGCGATTGAAAAAATAACTGCAGAAAAATAGTAAACTTAGACTTCTGTACAATTGGTAATCACTGCCATTGTGCTATTTTAATGCCTACTTAAATACTCTCTTTTGACTGTCATAGTAGGCAATAACATGTCCTTTCGGTGCTATACACTTCTAATTATGTTAGCTTTATTAGCTAGCTTTTCTCCTTCTGTTCGGGCTGCAGGTGTCTACTTGGACTTAACAAGTTCTTGGGTAGGCTTTGCTGCAATCGTAATTTTTATTCTGGCTTATACCCTAGTTATGTTGGAAGAAAAATTACACTTGAGAAAGTCTAAGCCTGTGCTGGTCGGGGCAGGTTTAATCTGGATCCTTATTGGCAGCTTTTACGTCAGTGAAAATATCCCTCATGTTACTGAAGAGGCATTTAGGCATAATTTACTCGAATTCGCAGAGTTGATGCTGTTCTTATTGGTGGCAATGACCTATATCAACGCCCTTGAAGAGCGTCGAGTTTTTGATGCATTAAGAGCCTGGATGATCCGCAAAGGCTTCAACTATAAAAATCTATTTTGGATCACAGGTTTTTTGTCATTCTTTATCTCACCTATTGCGGATAACTTAACTACCGCTTTATTGATGTGTGCCGTGGTGATGAAGGTGGCAGAAGGTGATAAACCATTTATCAACATATCTTGTATCAATATTGTGATTGCAGCGAATGCCGGAGGAGCATTTAGCCCGTTTGGAGACATTACAACCTTGATGGTTTGGCAAGCTGGTATGGTGACTTTTGGTGAGTTTTTAGTCTTGTTTATTCCTTCCTTAGCAAATTTCTTAGTCCCTGCGGTTATTATGAGCTTTTATGTTGAAAATAAACAACCAACAGCGGCTTATGAAGAAGTTGAATTAAAACGGGGAGCTTTGCGTATCCTGTCATTATTTTTATTTACCGTGGCAACAGCTGTTGCATGCCATAGTTTCTTACATCTTCCACCGGTATTAGGCATGATGATGGGGCTGGGTTATCTTCAATTTTTTGGCTATTTCTTAAGAGTGACTTTACCGGGATCTTTGGCTCGCAAAAAAGCACTGGCAGAGCAACAGGGTGACAAAGAGCGTTTAGCGAGACTCGGCAGTGTGGTACCGTTTGATGTATTCAGCAAAGTGTCGCGTGCGGAGTGGGATACACTTCTGTTTTTCTACGGAATTGTGATGTGTGTTGGCGGACTCGGGTTCTTGGGCTATTTGAGCTTAATGTCTGAAGTGCTGTACGGGGGGTGGTCAACAACTGCTGCGAATGTGTTTCTTGGTGTCATTTCAGCTGTGATCGATAATATTCCAGTGATGTTTGCTGTACTCACAATGCAGCCAGAAATGTCACATGGCCAATGGTTACTAATTACTTTGACTGCGGGTGTTGGCGGCAGCTTGTTATCTATTGGCTCTGCAGCGGGCGTGGCGCTGATGGGTCAAGCTCGTGGGTATTATACTTTTTTCGGTCATTTAAAGTGGACCCCTGTGATTTCGCTGGGGTACGCAGCGAGTATTGCGCTGCACTTATGGTTGAATGCAGACCTGTTTTAAATAGTGGGTATTTTGACCTGTGCGCGCTGACATGCTCATCGCCCACAGGTTTGTTTGTTCAAACAACTTTTGAAGGTCTGTTTTGGTATGAAGAGATTGCTTAAGCCAAGCATAATATTGTCGCCTCCTTTGATTTTGATATCCACAGCTTGTAATCCAATTTGAGTGGCAATTACTCTATCTTCATAAACTGGATGTCTCCTTCTTTACATATGACCTAAAATGGAAATTATGCTTTCAATGTTACCTTAGGACTTTAATTGCTTTATTAGTCCGAAATAAATAAGGTAAAAGCCAAAACAAGAGAATTGTTAAACTTGAAAGTGAGCACAAATGCCGACACAGCTGTATGTAAGCTTTGAGCATCATCACAGAACAGTAGAGCGACTTTTCCGTATTGGCAGTATTCTAATTTGAAGATAGAAGGTTTAAGGTGGAATGGCCCTCGTTAGATAACGAGGGAGGCCATTACACGTACTCAGGCTATGAAAGGTTAGCTAGCGCTTCTTTCTGAGCTGTAGGTAAGTTATCAACTACTATTTGATAAGAGTCATCGATAAACTTTTTAATTTCGTCTTCAGGTACTGTGCCATCAAGAACAATCGTGTTCCACAGACGCTTATTCATGTGATAACCCGGCAGAATTGCTTCATACTTATCTCTAAGTATTAATGCCTCGTCAGGATCGCATTTCACGTTTAACCAAAAAACAGGCTCATTGTTTTCGTCTAGTTGACCTTCTTTACCTTCGTAAAGGGTGGCAAACATCTTATGTTGCACTTTGTAAACATCGCTATCCTGCGAAAAGGGCTGCGTAATAAACGTGCCTGGTTTACTTTGCAAATAATCATGTACGCTTTGTTTATTCATAGCTCTTATCCTTGAAGTAACTATTAATTAAAACCACATGGTTTGAGTTTAGCACTTAATTCGTAAAGACAATAACCTTAGGAAAAACATTTTAGTCTGTTTACCGAGTTAACTTATGCAACCTAGTAAGCTGAAAACCCAGTTTACTCTGAAGTGATGAGTATTAGTCAATAAACGCCTTTATTTACAATTGCAAAATCTGCGCGTAAAAAATGTGCTAAAACCTCGCCATGACGACCAGTTAAAATTTCACTTGACATAACTATAAATCAATTAGCTATGAAAAAATGAATAAAATACCATTACAAGAGTGAAATTATGGCTTGGTATTAAATGAAATAATGCAATATTTTGCAACAATTAAACGTTTTTTTGCGCTTATTTCATGCTGTTTGCTGTATAATTCAACAGTTCTAAAGGTAGTGCTTATGTTAGTGATGTTTTGTTTGCTTTTATGTAATGGCCATTTATTACTAAACTATTCGCCGATGTATAACGACAAAGTACTGGCTGCGTTACTCTTAGCTTGACTGTTTGACTGATTTTCTGGGTGTTTTTAAGAACGTATTTCAGAATGACTATTTCAAGAATTTAGCAAATAGTCAGCTAAAGTGCTTTAAGGTTAGCTGGCCAGTTAGCTGACCACTTTTAAATCGGGTTTAGCTTGTTTGTTCTTCACAACTCTTTGTTGTTTCAAAAATTCAGTAAACTCTTCAGCCGATAGAGGCTTTGAATAGAAGTATCCTTGTACAGTTTGGCAATTTAGTTCTTCTAATATTGCCAGCTGTTCTGCTTTTTCAACGCCTTCAGCTACAACATGTAGTTCTAGATTTTGAGCTATTGTTACAATTGAATCTACCATGTTTCGACCTCGTTCATTGTGCATATCGTCGACAAAAGCTTTGTCGACTTTCAACGTATTTAGAGGAAACTGTTTTAGATAAGCCAATGATGAAAACCCGTGCCAAAAATCATCTATCGCAAGATGAATACCTCTGGCACTGAGTGAGCGCATGACATTAATGGCTTCTTGAGGGTCATCCATGACTGTACCTTCAGTGATCTCAAGCTCTAAAAAATATGAAGGTAAATGGTTTTTCTGTAATATGATATCAATACGCGTGGTGAGGTCAGGCAAACTAAATTGCTTTGCCGATAAATTAACAGCAACACGACCGTCAAATAAATCTTGGTCTATCCAGCTTTTCACGTCTTTACAAGCTTTGTCTAGCACTACCTCACCAATATCAATGATCTGTCCGGTTTCTTCCGCAATAGGAATAAACACACCTGGGCTTATAATCCCTTTTTTAGGGGTAATAAAACGGACTAGCGCCTCCATGCCGACAAGAAGGCCTGATTTTATGTCCATTTTGGGTTGATAATAAACGACAAAATGATCTTCTTTTAAACCATATCGCATCAGGTTTTCGATTTGTAATCGTTTCACTGCTTGTTCATTCATTGAGTCGTTAAAGAACAAGTAGTGGTTCCCTTTTTGTTTTGCGTGGTACATGGCTGTATCTGCATTCTTCAGCAAAATTTCAGGGGTTGCGCCGTCTTCAGGGAATAGCACAATACCAACGGAGGAGGTGATCACTAATTCATGATTTGCCATTTTAAATGGCGTTGCAATGGCTGCCAAAAATTGCTTAGCAGTTTTAGTAATGATATGAATGTCATTCGTGCCTGTCATCACTAATGCGAACTCATCGCCACCTAAACGATAAAAAGTATCTTGCTGGCGAGCTAATTTGTTAAGACGCATTGCCAGTTTCGCAAGCAAACTATCGCCAAGTTGATGGCCTAGAGAATCATTAATCTTTTTGAAGTTGTCTAAGTCAAAGACAAGTAGTGCGTGGTGGACATCTTGTTGCGCTAACTTTTTTAAGTTAGTGAAAAATAAGTTCCTATTTGGCAGACCTGTAGTTCTATCTCTGTTGGAGAGATTGTGAAGTTGTGACTCTGCTTTTTTACGTTCGGTTAAATCTGAAAAAATAACCACATAGTTTGTTACCTGGCCATGACTGTTTTTTATTTCATCAATGCTGACTTCTATTGGCAATAAGATGTTCTTAAAGTTTCTGAGTTTAAGTTCTTCTTGCCAATGTTCTGACTTTCTTAGATTTGCTTTGATTTCATGAATGTATCTTTCATCATATCCAGGGAGATTGAACGGCTTTCCTATATTGTGAGTTCTAAAGCCCCCAAACAGCTTTAAGTAGCTCGGGTTGACATCCACAAGTTGATAATTTTTATCATAAATAGCAATGGCGTCAGTAAGAGATTCGACACATTTAGCGAATAAGTTTAGTCTCTCTTCGGTACTTTTTAGGTGGCTAATATCACGCACAGTGCCTGTCATTCTTACAGGATTTAAATTGGCATCTTTTTCAATGATTTTTCCACGATCTAACACCCAGTGATATTGACCTAACGTATCTTTTAGGCGGTAACTTGCCTCAAAAAAAGCAGTTTGCTCGGCAAAATGTTGCTTGAGTAATTTGTCTACTAACGAAAGATCTTGAGGGTGAATACGATGTGCGTTGGGTAAAAAGTGTACATTTTTTTCAGGTGGGTTTTGGCATACCATGTACTTATCGTTTATGCGTATAATTTCACCTGAGCTGATGTTCCAATCCCATAATGTATCACCACTACCCTCAACAGTCCGCTTTAAGCGTAATTCAGACATAGCCAAGTCTTGCTGTGAACGCCTTAGCCTGCGGTTTATAAATAGCAAATAAGTGGTGAACAATGTCATTAAGCCCACAGGAGCTAGCCAATAAATACTAATTCCTAGGCTCTGCTGATTAAACTCAAATGCCATCAAGGGCATACTAAATAATGAGCTTAATAACGCTATGAACATCATTATTGTTGTATTTTTAATCATAGATGTTTATTTCTCAGAACAACGCTTAATCTAATCTATGCTGAACTGAGAGTAAAGTAGATAACAGAACCTTATCAGTTGAAAGTTAACGTTGCGTGAGAGTCTTTATTACTTATCAAAGATATAGCACTGTTGATGAAAGCATCTTTTGTTAATGCGCGAAGTGCTGTGAGTAATCTAGATTGCATTGAAAAGGTGTGGTCTTCATTGGTTATTGCGACCCAAAGTCGCTGAGCTCTTAGTCTCAAATTTTTGTCATTTTCTGCAATTTGTAGCTCTAAAGCTTGTTTAGCATCTAAAAATTCGTCCAAGCTCAATTTAGACAAGTTATCTAAGAACATGTTGATAAACTCCTCATGGCTTTTCAGTATTAATTGGCCTGAACTATTTGGAGATTGGACGTAAAAAGCAAGCCCTGCTCGAGTATTAAAAGGAGCGTAACCTGCGCCTACTAAATAACCTAATTGTTGTTTGGTTCTGAGTTCATCAAAGTACAAATGTTGTACAAGTTGATTAATGAGCATAAGTTGTACTTTTTCACCAACATCCGAAGTTTTTGCTTGAATATAATACAGTAATCCATGTTCAGCCTGCTCTTTGAATAAAGTATGTGTCATGTGTTGTTTCAGTTTTATAAGAGGACGCTTTAAATCTTCTAGGATTTCACTTTGTTTAAAGATTTCTTTAATGCTACTAAGCATATTTTCTGCATCACTTTCACGCCAGTTACCATACATGAATGCTTTTATGTGTATGGCTTCAAAAAATGCACGCCTAAATTCATTGAACTCATTAAATGTAATGCTTTTTAGACTTTGCGCTAAGTCCTCAGGCGCAGGGTTCCATGGCATTAGACTTGCGCCTAAAACGCTAAATAGCGCAGACACAGGTTTATTATGATTATGTTGAAGCCAATGTCTTGACAGTTGTTTCTTATATTCAGCAAATCGAATTGGGCTAATGCCCTGAGATAAAATATAGTTGAGTAACTCTATTGCAAATGCCGGCTGATTTGACGAGAGGCCTGCTGTATTTAGCGTCAACCCACCTTGATGAGAGGTAATATGATAATTAAGCCCAGCAAGCTCTGCTGAATAGAAAGGCTCAGCGAGGCTGTCCATCAATAAATCAGCCAATAACCTTGTGAGTGCCATGTTTTTAACACAACTAACCGCGACTTTTGAATCTAACTCAATATAAAGGTGGCCTTTTG
>Ga0209992_10000972_pt1 | contig 33765 bp, 42 predicted proteins | sample 2SBtaG_2_FD_182564 | JGI IMG/M metagenome (GOLD analysis project Ga0209992, IMG submission 182564) | Deep subsurface microbial communities from Kolumbo volcano to uncover new lineages of life (NeLLi) - 2SBTROV12_ACTIVE470 metaG (SPAdes)... | ecosystem: Environmental > Aquatic > Marine >...
TATTTCTACTACAGGGTGGACTAAGGTTCCTCAACAGATATTGGATCAGCCTACTGCTGGATCACCGAACTACAGTCTTTACGAGTCTAGTGGTGATTGTGATGGCTACATAGCCTTTAACTACGGTATTAACTCATTAATTGATGTGGATAGATTAAGACCTCCACAGTCTTTTGTTATGCAACCAGAAGTGGGAAAGCTCTTAGTTTTTCCAAGCTGGCTTCAGCACATGGTCTATCCGTTTAAGGGCGATGGAGAAAGAAGGACAGTTGCCTCTAATTTAAATTGTTGGGATGTAAACTAAATGAATTTTATCAAAAAAATTATTAGCTTTTTTTCTCCTCATAAGGGTAATCAAGAAGTTGTAGAGGAAATCAAAAGTCTTCTCAACGAAGACCGAGTTAGGGCTAGAAACAGTAAAGGCCATTATCTCTCGGATGACCCTGATACAGAGGAAAATGAAGCCTGGGTAAAAAAGGGAAAGTAATGCGAGAAAAGTTAATCGAGATGTTAAAGGTGCATGAGGGCGTGGAAAGCCATGCTTATGAATGCAGTGCATCTAAAATTACTGTAGGGGTTGGACGAAATATAGACCCTAAAGGTGGTATTGGCTTATCTGAGGACGAGATAGATTATCTTTTGCAGAATGATATTGATCGTGTTTATGCAGAACTAGATTCTGAATATGACTGGTTTGCTGGTCTTGATCAGGTTCGGCAGGATGCAATGATTGATATTAGCTTTAATCTAGGTCAAACACGGCTAAGAGCCTTTAAGAACGCCCTTGCAGGGATGGCTAAAGGTGACTGGAGGGCAGCAGCAGAGGAGTTTATGGATTCTCGATGGTCTAAGCAGGTAGGCAACAGGGCTAAAGAACTGACAGAAATGATCCGTACTGGGTCGTACTAAGGGTATTTCTATGTCTAGTATGAGTATAGACCCAATCACTGGCAAAATGAGAGTAGATCCTGACCCAAGGGGGGGAGATACTCGACCACGATGGAGTAACATACAAGCTAGGATTGCTTCTGGTGAGGAGCTTCCGCCACGAAGCGAATGGGTCAAGTCTGAGATTATCGAGAACGAAAGGAGTTATAGACCACCCGCAAATCCAACACAACCATCTGAACTTCGCGAGATGAGTGGTATGAGTGTTCTTGTTGATCCGCGTGAACCCACTCAAGATCAGGTGCCTCCAACACCAACAGCCCCAACACTAGAACCAACTAACATTTTTGGTCAAACTGCTGATGAAGCGGCAGAAACTGGCCCTATGCAGCCTAGGTATAACGGTAGTCCAGGCAAGGGAATTAGATCTCAGCCTCAGTACGGAGGAGGCTTCGGTGGTTACCAGCCATCCCCTTATTCTATGGGGCCAAGCTCACCAGGAAAAGGTCAAATAAGACCACCCTTTGCTCAACAACCTTATGGCGGAGGATTTGGAGGTTACCAGCCACCTATGTATGGTGGTGGAGGTTATTCTTCTGGCCCAGGCAAGGGCAGAGCGTCTTCTGGGATTCCCTCACAGAACGCCTACTATGATGAAAACCGTATTAGCAAGCTGACGAAGGAAGATCCTTACGGCCTAATTCCTTATAAAGAGCCGGTTCAAACCCCTCCTCCAGCGACTGCGCCGCCTGCACCACCTCCGCCGACACAGACTGAGCAAGTTCCTGGTAGGCCATCTGAACCACGGAGGATGACGCAGCCTAGTTTTTATGGCAGTCCAGGCAAAGGGATGAGACCTCAGCCGTATGGAGGAGGGTTTGGAGGTTATCAGCAGCCCTTCTATGGCGGAGGATTTGGAGGAGGGTATTCTCCTCAGTCTATGTTAAGTGGTATAGGTTCTTTGCAGTCTAATTATTCTCCTTATATGCCTCAAATGAGGGGTTTTAACCCGTACATGAGATAACGATGCCACTACTTAAATTACAATTTCAGCCGGGAATCAACAGAGAAGGTACTGAATACAGTGCTGATGCTGGTTGGTATAACGCTGATAAAGTTAGGTTTAGGAAGGGTCGTCCTGAAAAGATAGGCGGATGGGAAAAATACTCAGTTAATAGCTTTTTAGGTGTTTGCCGGTCTATTGAAGATTGGGTAGCTCAAGATGGTGTTTCATACATTGGCTTAGGCACAACATTAAAATTTTATGTTAATGAAGGCGATAGCTTTTATGACGTTACCCCTATTAGGGCAACTACGACAGATGGAGTAACCTTTGCTGCTACCAATGGATCTTCAACACTTACCGTAACAGATGACGATCATGGGGCTTCAACAAATGATTTTGTAACCTTTTCAGGGGCTGCTACTTTAGGCGGTGTAATCACTGCCGCAGTCCTGAATCAGGAATATCAGATCGCATCGGTCACTTCTACTGATGTTTATACGGTAACAGCGAAAGACACTGATGGAGATGCTGTAACCGCGAATAGCAGTGATTCTGGCAATGGAGGCAGTGGAGTCGATGGAGCCTATCAGATTTCTGTTGGCTTAAACACTTATGTACAGGGCGTGGGCTGGGGAGCTAATACATGGGGTTCAGGTACTTTCGGTAGTGCAAGTAGTCTTTCAGCGGCTGGTCAGTTAAGGCTTTATAGCCAAGATGTTTTTGGCGATGATCTTCTAATCAATGTACGCGCTGGTGGCGTTTACTACTGGGATGAGAGTGCAGGAACCTCGACTAGAGCTACAGCTTTATCTGCGGTTTCAGGGGCTTCTTCTGCACCGACAGTTGCTTTGCAGATTATGATGTCAGATGTGGATAAGCACGTTATCTGTTTTGGTGTAAATCCTATTGGTTCTTCTTCGATTGATCCGCTTCATGTCAGATGGAGTGATAGCGAATCCGCTGTGGATTGGACTCCAACTGCGATTAACAGCGCAGGCGGTGTCAATCTCAGTACCGGATCAACGATTATCGGAGCCTTGAAAACCAGACAGGAAATACTGATCTGGACAGATGCTGGTGTGCATTCGATGAGATTTATTGGGTCTCCCTTTATTTTCCAATTTACAGTCGTTAATGAAGGAATTTCAATGATCTCTCCCAAGGCGGCAGTGAACGCAGGGGGAGCCGTTTTCTTCATGGATCGGGGTGGATTTTATAGTTATACGGGTTCAGTTCAGCCGATTAACTGTTCTGTTTTGGATTATGTTTTCTCCAACATCAACATAGATCAGTCTTACAAGGTTTTTGCTTCTACAAACCCAGATCACAATGAAGTGACTTGGTTTTATCCAATCGGTTCTGATGATACGGATAATACAAATTACGTCACTTATAACTATGTAGAAAAGCTTTGGTCAATAGGAACAATGGAAAGAGGGGCTTGGGTTGAGGCTAACAGCAAGAATTTCCCTGTTGCAAGCTCAATTATTACCAGTTCTGATAATAATTATCTTTATATTCAGGAAAAAGGCCATGACGATGACGGATCAGCTATGACAGCGTTTATCGAGTCAGGTGATGTTGAAATGGGTGATGGCGAGAGATATATGCTCTTGAGTAAAATGATTCCTGATTTCACTTTCAGGGGTAATACAGACGATGCTTCGATGAGTGTGATCGTCAAGGGTAAGGATTTTCCCTTAGAAGACAACACAACTTTATCCACTTCTACTGTTACTGCGTCAACAAAACAGGCTTTTTTAAGGGCCAGGACAAGATCCTCCGCTTTCCGTATTGAGAGTAGTGATAGCGGTTATGGCTGGCGTTTAGGTGATCTACGCTTCGATATGAGACCGGACGGGAGAAGATAGTGGCACAAAGCAAGACAGTTCCTTTGCCAGTAGCTACGCAAGAGTACGAGCAGAACAACGAAGCCACTACCAGGTTAACGATTGAACAATCTTTACAGGAGATTGAAAATGATGTGAATCTTGCAAAAACCCAAGGAGATAAAGATGGTTCCTTGGCAATGCGTAGATTTCAGTTTCTGTTGATGGGAGCTTCATGAGCGACATTATTAAGGTTTTGGGGCAGGTTGATACAGCGGCAACGACTGTGACGACCTTGTATACAGTTCCAGACTTAACGCAGACAACGATTAGCAGCTTCGTTGCCTGTAACCGAACAGGTTCAGCCATTACATTCAGGTTGAGCGTTCATGTAGCTGGCGCATCGGCAGATGACAAGCAGTATTTGTTTTATGACAAGAGTGTTGCTGCAAATGATACGCTTACTGTGGTAATTGGGATGACCTTTGGGCAGGCAGATGTGGTGAAAGTTTACGCATCGGCTGTAGATATGAGTTTTAATTTATTTGGCGTTGAAACCAAGTAGGATGAGATTATGAATACTAATGTAGCCCCTTTACAGGGATTAGCTAACAACATGGCCCAACATGGGCGTTACGGCGATTCCATGCTGGTTCACATGAACCCACATGAAGTTCAAGGCATTGCCAGCTTATCTCCAACAGGACAATTAACCAGAAATCCAATGACAGGACAGCCAGAGGCTTTCTTGCCTTTCTTGGCTCCCTTGCTAGGTGGTGCTCTTGGATTAGGTTCTTTAGGCACTGCTGCATTAGGTGGGGCTATGACTGCCTTACAAACAGGCGATCTTAGAAAAGGAATTTTGTCAGGCGTTACCGGATTTGGGTTAGGAAAGCTTTTTGAGTTTGCTGGTGGTGCTAAGGATGTTGTTACTGATGCTGCTGATACTGTTACTGATACTGCCCGTTCTGCCACTGAACTTAGCAATCCTTTCGTTGATCCTATCAGTTCTGACTTGAATCCTTTTGCAACGCCACCATACGCGAATTCTTTAACAGATGCTCAGTCTATAGTGAGACCCGCAATTGAAAATGTAGCTGATTCTACTAGTGGGACGACTCCTTGGTGGGCAAGGGAAGGTAAGACGCTTGGAGACGAAGGATTTTTTGATGATCTAACGGGAAGACTAACGAGTAAAGAAGCACTGCCTGGTATGTTGATAGCCGGTACAGCCGGTTCTGAGTTAGGTCGTCTTGAAACTCAAGAAGACCTAGAGCGTCAGATGGAAGAAGACAAGTTAAGTCAAGAAGCTCAGGTCGCCACTTCAGAAGAAGAAATTCAAAGAGCTATGAGGCAAAGAATTTATGACTATGGCCTTCCCGCTAGGAATATTCAGCCGAGAGATCCTCGTTATGCTCCAACAGCCTATGCTAACAGGGGCGGCTTAGTGTCCTTAAATCCTATGGATTATCAGAATAAGCGTGATGGACTGTCCCGACTGATGGGAGAGCCTGTCAGGATGCAGTCTGGTGGGTATACGCCGGATATTAAAGCCTCGGAAGCTCAGTCTGCTTTGAGAGGATCACAGCTAATTTCAGCACCGCAGATGCAGCAATTATCTGCTTCTGGATATAGACCTGGGTTTGGCCCAGAATTGCAGTATTTTAGAGAGCCTGACAGATTCGGTAATGATCCTTTTGCGGGATATCTTGATCCAATGAACCCTAATGCGCCTGTTGTTCCAACAGCAGGACAACTGGAATCAGAAGCAGCAGCAGCGGCAGCGGCAGCAGCAGCGGCTTCACAAGCTGCTAACAACCAGTCTTATGCTCCTGCACCTACCTCAGATCCTCTTAACTTTGTAAGTCTCGGAGGCGATACAAAAGGAAGTTTCTTAGGGGGAACTGCTGCTGAATTAGCACCTGATGTTGATTTGGTTTCTGGTATACCGAGTGTAGGACAGGGTTATGTTAGCGATTTTGGTGATGAAGCTGGCGGTTCTGCTGGCATCATGCAGAACCTCGATTACTCAGACTACCCCAAGAGATCGGACTTTGGTTCCAGCGATGATGGAGGTCACATTGAATTTAAGCAAGCTGAGAACGAGTGGTGGCAGAGCAAGACCCCATCCGCATTTATAGATCAGCCTGTTATGCCTTTTGAAGCAACCTCTCCTGTTGTTCCTATGCCGCCTCCGCCTCCTATGATGCAGCCTTCGATACCTGCACCGCCACCTCCTGTAATGCCTTCACAGGTAATAGGTATGCCGCCTGTATCAGAAGCGCAGCGACTACAAAATCGAATAGATATGTTGACGAAAGGAGTCAGAGGCCCAAACGCAGAAGAACAAGCCAGAGCGGATCAATTGCAAGCTGAACTTGATGCAATGGGGCAACCTTCTCCACTAATACCTCCGCCAGTTGTCGGCAGGCCAACTGAGCCACCACCGCCGGTAATGCAACCACCTGTGCCTATGCCGCCGCCAATAGCTCCTCCTCCACCACTTCCAGAGCTTGGCCCAAGACCTAAAAGGTCTGACTATGGAAGAGAAGATCGTTACGATTATCAATATGATCTTAGAGAATGGAATGAGGCGAAAAAAGCAAGAGAAGAAATGCTTAATCGTAGCGGTGGAGGAATAATAAATCTGGCAAAGGGCGGTTTAGTTAAGATGCAGGATATGGGTCAGGTTCCTGAAATGCCTATAGATCCTGCAATGATGCAGGCTGATCCAATGCAAGAAGGAATAGCTGCGGTAGACCCTGCGATGCAAGATCCAACGGCTGGTATTGATCCAGCTGCACTTCAATTAGTGGAACAAACGGCTATGGCTGTATTAGGTCAGGTTCCTCCAGAACAGGCTGATGCCATCATTCAGGCGTTTATTGAGCAGTTTGGCCCAGAAGCATTCCAAGCATTGCGCCAAGAGGTATTGAACTCAGTAGAACCTGGCGCTCAGACAGAAGGAATGATCCAAGGTCAGGGCGATGGAATGTCTGATGAAATACAGGGAATGATTGGAGATCAGCAAAGAGTGGCTGTTTCGCCTGGTGAATATATTGTACCAGCCGATGTGGTTTCTGGCATAGGCAATGGGAGTAGTGATTCTGGAGCAAATCAATTGGATTCAATGATGGATGAAATCCGACAGGCCAGAACAGGAATGACGAAGCAGCCTCCTGCTATTGATCCGAGAGGAGCAATGCCAGTATGACCCAAGCTGCCGCTAAAAAACTCGTTATTAAAGACATCTCTCGTGAGCCAAGAGTTAGACCTCAGAACTCCCCACGGGAAGTTACCCACACGATTGCTTTAATCCCCCCTACTTATGTGCAGACCTTATGGAATGATGTAGAGGAGTTACTGGCTCCTGCTATTGCAAGGTCAAATGGTAGATGGGATATGCAGTCTTTGTATGAGTCTGTCAGAAGAACAGAACAGAATTTATGGGTTGCCTTTAATAAGGAAGGCGTGATTGAGGGAGTGGCAACCACGGAGTTTGCTTTTTACCCTAAAAAGAAAATGCTCGCAATGCAGTATTTAGGCGGAGCTAATTTTAATGGTTGGGTTTGGGATATGCTTGACAGATTCAACAGTTGGGCAAAAGACAATGAATGTAATGGGATAGAAGGAACCGCCCGACACGGTTTCTGGAAGTGGCTAGAGCAAGATGGCTTTAGCAGGTCTTACACAGTTTATGAAAAGGATGTATAGCTATGGGTGGTAAGAGCGGAGGAAACAGGGGATCAAGCGCCCCTTCAGAAGTAACCCAAATCACTACAAATCTTCCCGGTTATGCGGAACCTTATTTTCGTCAAGGCTTGGAAAGGTCTGTTTATGAGTCGATGCGACCTTACGAGGCGTTCCCAGGGCAGCGTCTTGCGGATTTTAACCCTCAAGAACGAGCAGCAATGCAGGGAATGACCGACATGGCCCTAGCCGGTAGTCCGTATCAGATGCGACAAGCCTCTGATATTACTTCAGGAATAGGATACCAGCCTACAGGTCAGGGATATCAGGTTGCTTCACAGTACATGGCTCCTGACATTGAGACTGGGTTTACACCAGGCACAGTGGCAGATCCAGAAACGCTTCAGCGATACATGAGTCCTTATCAGCAACTGGTCACTGATGTTGAAAAGCGTGAGGCCCGTAGAGACTCTGACATCATGGGTAGCCAGATTGGTCAGCAGGCAGCACAGACTGGAGGAATGGGAGGATATCGAGAAGCCATTATGCAGGCCGAAAGAGAAAGAAATCTTGGTCAGCAACTAGGTGATATTCAAGCCAGAGGAGGCCAGCAAGCATTTGGTCAGGCTCAACAGGCATTTGAAGCTGATAGAGCGGCAAGGCAACAAGCTGCAAGGATGGGAATGTCTGCTCAGGAAATTGAGGACAGAGGGAGACAAGCTCAAGCAAGAATGGGTCTTGAAGGTCTTGGCTACGATCAAAGAAGCAGGGCGCAGCAACTACAGGCAGCACAGCAATTAGGCGGTCTTGGATCACAAGAACAGCAAATGGCTTACGAGAGACTCAAGAACATGCAGGCTGCTGGGGAGATACAAAGGCAGTTATCTCAGCAGGGAATGACGATGGGATATCAAGATTTCCTTAGACAGCAGGCTTATCCTCGTGAGCAACTTGGCTTCTTTAACCAGATGTTAAGGGGCTTGCCAATTACACCAGGACAAAGCCAAGCTACCTATGGTGGCCCAGGAACGGCAGAACGTTTACTTGGCGCTGGAATCGGTAGTGTCGGCTTATATAATGCGATGAACAGGTAATTATAAATATGAACATGAATATTCTTGAGCAAGAAGACCTGATTAAAGGTCTTCCTGATGATGCGCTTATTCAGTATATGCAAAATCCTTCGGGTCAGCTTGCCCAGTATTTGGTTGCTTCAGAGATTCAGAACAGAACAGATACGAGGAAGCGTTTTGCTACCCAAGAACAGCAGCCGGAACAGACGATTTCAGAACAAATTGTTTCTGAAGCTTCCCCACAGATGCCGTCCCAAGGCATTGGTGCGTTGCAGCCACAGATGCCTCCAGAGATGATGGCTGCTCAAACTGCTCCTATGGCTTCTCAGCCTCAAATGATGGCAGCAGGGGGCGGTAGAATGCCTTATCGGAGAATGGCTGGTGGTGGCATGGTTCCACCTAATTCTTTAGTAGAGGATGCAGCTAAGTTTAATCCGCAAACTATGTATGAAATGGATGCCTCTCAAATGGGAATGGCAAACCCCACTAACATGGGTATTGCTTCTGTATTGCCTATGGCTGCTGGTGGTGTTGTGAGGATGCAGCAAGGACAACAGCTTCCTTTTGTTTCTATGGACGATAATACTACTCCTTACAGAAGAACATCACCTTTGGGTGTCGGCCCTATTAGGTATTATTCTGACGATCACATGCCATTAATTCCTTTTAAGCATATATCTCCTTCTGAAGCGGCTAGGATGTCTGAGGAAGAGCTAGGTGCATACAATTTGGCGGTTGGCGATGAATTAGCAAAAAGGCGTTCTGCAAATATTTTAGAAAAATCTGGCCTTGGAGGTAATTTAGGTCAGCCAGGTTTAGAAGATTCATTGTCTGAAACACTTGCAAAAGAAACAAAAAGCTTAAATGTAGATGATCAACAACAAAATCGGCCTATTATGACAATTAGTCAGTTACAAGAGCTTGCAGGGGCAGCGCCAGAGACAGCGCCAGAGACAGGGACAGAGAAAAAAGAAGAAAATGCTGTTAGTCCTCCTACCAGTCTTTTGAAGACATATATGGATAAATTAGAAGATTATCTTGGCAAAAAATCCAAAGTTCCAGATTATAGTGAACTTATTGATACGGCTTCTAGCACTGAAGACGACAAACTTGCAACGATTTTAACAAGTCTTGGCGCTTCTATAGCAAGCGGAGAGGGCTTTGCAAAAGGAGCGAAAGAAGGTTTAGATAAATTGACAGAGATGAAAAAAGAGGAAAGAAATGCCGTTACTGCTTTACGGTTGGCTCAGTTACGAGGCGCGTCTGAAGCAGAAATAGCTGATTTGACAAGAGATGTAAGCATTGCTGGAGCAATGCTTACGGCTATACCTAAACCACTGACCCCTCAAGCTCAATCTGAACTTCAGAAAACACTTTCAGATATGCGAGTATTAGAACTCCAAGGGAAAACAGATTCTCAACAATATAGATTATTGCAAGAAAGAGCGAACACAATATCCAGAGAATCAACATCAATGAGCAACGTTCAAGCTGAATATATGAAGCCGATTCTCGACACAATTGCAAAAGAAGGATATGAAAATTTATCGCCAGGGCAGAAACGATTATATGATGACTATGTGAAACTAGATTTTATCCAGCAAATGATGCTCAGAGGGCCTTCTGGCGCTGGGTCAGATAACACATAAATATTGGATGACTGTAAATGTCCATAATTAACATTGAAGGTCTAGGCGATGTTGAAATAGCAGGAGATACGCCAACTCCAGAGGAAGCCCGTGTTATTATGCAGGCGCTGGAGCTAGAGCAAATTAGCTCAAATACCCAAAATAACCTTCTCAGGCAAAACCCTGACGCTGTAATGAGGCCGACTCTTTCCTCTCAAAATCAGGAAAGTTCGGTGCTTGAAGTGCCAGATAGGGGTTTAGACCGGAGAACCACTCCGGCAGCCCCTGCCTCTTATATGACCGATAGGTTCGGTATGCCAACAACAATACCCATTGCAGAAGAAGAAGCAGAGTTCAAAAAAGAGCTTATTCCGCAAATGGTAGGGGGTATTCGTGATGCAACTCAGAATACTTTGGATTTGTTGTTTGATGATTTGGGGGGTTGGCTGGAATCAAAACAACCTAAATCTATTGGCGGAATTACTTGGGTGGATCGAGAAGGTAGCTACACTCTACCTCGTTATTTGGCGGGGCCAGAATATAGACAACACTTGGAGGCTGTAAGACAACTTGGATTTGGTGATATCTCAGACCTTGAGTTTCCTGAAGTAGCTCCTGCAAAAACGGGGGCAGGGCAACTTACCAGAACAGCAACACAATTTTTTGTCCCTTATATGGGCGCTTTGAAGGTTCTAGGAAAGGGTAAAACCGCTTTAGGAACAGCAATGAAAATGGAAGCTGGGGCTGTTTTGACAGGCCAAGCTGTTTTTGATCCTTTTGATGAAAAGCTGTCTGATTTAATTCAGTCGGTTCCGGCATTAGAAAATCCTGTAACTGAATATTTGCAGGCAGACCCAGATGATTCTGTTGCCGAGGCTAGATTTAAGTTGGCTTTAGAAGATATTGGGCTTGGTGCTGCTTCTTTGGGCATTGTTCAGTCTTTGAAAGCTCTTGGGAAAATGAAAAAAGGTCAAGTTGAGGAAGGTCTCAGTGACGCTGATGAGGCTTTAGCAAATCTGCCAAGAACAGAGGAAGCTCCATTGCCTGATGAGGTTTTATCTAATGGAGGAAAATTAGACCCAGAAGCAACTGCCTCTCAAATTGATGAATTAGATGCAGCTAATGTGGAGCATGTTTCAAGACGATTAATGGCTGACCAAGCCGCTGAAAACATTGAAGATGTGCCTGTTACTTTATCTGCTGGTTCTCAGGTTGTTAAAACAAATGGGCCAAGATACGCAGGAAATATTAATTTAGATAGAATTGAAACTTCTGGCGATATTGAGAGTGTTATTGAGACAACGGCAGATAATTTTGAAGGTCTTCTTGAAGGGGCAAGGCGCGGTACTGTAAAAGATGAGCAGTTAATCCAATTAGCTTCTGATCTTAATATGTCTGTTGAGGACTTGCTTTCCAGAAGACCTGGCGAGCTATGGAATGCCGAAAAAATACTTGCAGCAAGGCAGTTGATGCTTGCTTCAGCGACTAAAGTGCGTAATGCGGCTATAGACGCATCAAGAAGTAGTTCAGATGCGGATTTGGTCTCATTAAAAGATGCTTTCAATGTTCATGTAGGGATTCAAGAGCAAGTAGCGGGATTAGCCGCAGAAGCATGACGAGCTTTGAGGCAATTTAGACTGATGCCAGGAATGAATATGGATGAGACTTTATTTTCTGCTGGAGGAAGGAAAAACCTACAAGAAATAGCTGACATGGTTTCTGTTATAGAGCCAAATGATCTTGCTAATTTTAACAAAACAATAAAAGTTGCAAATGATCCAACAATGACTGATAAGTTTTTTGAGTATTGGATTAATGGCTTGTTATCAGGGTATAAAACACACGCTGTTAACGCTGCATCAAACGCTTTGACTCAATTAACATCTATTCCAGAAAAATACTTGGCGGCTGGATGGGGCGCTTTAAGGGGTGCTGACAAAACAAAAAGAATTACTTTTGGCGAAGCTAACGCCCATGCTTTGTCCTTGTTCAAAGGAATACAAGATGGTTTTCGTTTAGCCAAAAAAACATTGATAACTGGAGAGCCTTCTGATTTGTTTTCTAAGTTAGAATCAAGAAGACACAAATCTATCAAAGGATTAAAAGGAGAGATAATAAGGCTTCCTGGCAGGCTTTTAATGACTTCAGATGAGTTCTTCAAGGGCATAGGGTATCGTATGGAGCTTAACTCACTGGCTTACAGAGATACGATTAGAGCAGGCATTGATCCGGTGAAGAATCCAAGAAAGTTTGCAGAGCATTATCAAAAGATTATTGATAACCCGCCAAAAAAACTCGATTTGATGGCAATGGATGTTGCCCGTGATCGAACCTTTACAAAGCCGCTTGGGTCGACAGGACAGAAATTTCAGGGCATTGCCCAAGAAATGCCCGCTTTTAGGGTAATGGCTCCTTTCATCAGAACTCCGGTAAATATTTTGAAATATGCAGGCAGAAGAACTCCGTTGGGGATTTTTTCTTCAGGTTTCAAATCTAAAACAGGCATAGCCAGAGATGAGGCAATGGGCCGTATGGTACTTGGGACTGGGGGTATGGCTGCGATTGCGACCATGGCATCTCAAGGAAAAATAACTGGTTCTGGGCCGACTGATCCTGTAGCAAGAGCAAGGCTAAGAGAAACCGGATGGCAACCTTATTCTTTTGCTATAGAGCAGGAAGATGGGCGAACTCGATATCTGGCTTATAACCGTATTGAACCTATGGGAATTTTGTTTGGGTTAGCTGCTGATTCGGTAGATATGTGGGGGGAGATGGTTGATGGAGAGAAAGAGGAGGTAGCGGCTATGTTGGGAGCTTCTGTTTCTCAAAATCTCTTGGATAAAACCTTTTTCAAAGGAATATCAGATGCTGTTGAGGCTGTAAGTGATCCAGATAGGTTTTTTGATAGTTATCTAAGAAACCAAGCAGGGACATTAGTTCCGACATTTTTTGCACAAACAGCACAAAATATGGATCCAATGCTGAGAGAAACGAGAACTCTTGTGGATAAAGTAAAATCTAGGGTTCCTGGGTTTTCTGAAACCGTTCCTGCAAGACGTAACTTATGGGGGGAGCCAATAATATTGACAGGTGGCTTAGGGCCAGATTTTATCTCTCCTATTTATTCTTCTTATTCTAAAGAAGACCCTGTTTCTGATGAGTTGGTCAGGTTGTCAAGAGATGAAGGGCAAAATTATTGGCCTGGATTGCCGCAGAGAACTATTGATGGAGAGGAAATACCTGTTGATTTGTATTTGGAATATCAAACAAGGGCAGGTCAATTAGCCCATCGGGTTCTATCTGAAATAATACAAACTCCAAGGTACAAAAATGCTTCATCATACACTCAAAAAGAAGTTTTTAGAGAAACAATAAACGAATACAGAGGCTATGCCAGAGATGTGTTAAAACTGCAATTAGGCTCTATGTTGTCTGCACCTGCAAGAGAAAAAATTCTGAGTTTACAGAGAGAGCAGCCTGATTTGTATGGTGACATTCAAATGAAAGCAGATACAAACCCAGCAGCAATCAGGCGGCTTTTTAATGACGGAATTAACTTTTCTGTAACTGGTGAAGACGCACAATGAAACTGAGTCTGCTTCTTGGGTTGGCCTTGATAGCCACTGCCGGAGGCTCTTATTTCTATATCAACATGCAGAAGGCTCAGATAGGGCAGTTACAGGTAGAGTTACAGACTGCGGTGAACAATCAGGCGGTTCTGGAAGGCACGATTGCTAATCAGAATACGCAGTTGCAGGAGCAACTTGAATCTCAACGACAGAATCAAGCGCGTATCGCAGAGCTTTCCGAGGCTAACGACTCAGCTAGGCAAGAAGTTTCTGAAATGCGTAATACGTTTGCACGGCACGATCTTAATAACTTAGCTATTGCTAGACCAGGCTTAATTGAGAATGTTGTAAACCGAGGTACAGCACAGGTGCATCAGCAGTTTGTTGATTTAACGAACCCAAGGCAATTCGATGAAGCACCTGTTACTGAGTAGTGTTATAGCTCTTAGCGGCTGTTCTACTTTAGGCGGTTTATTTAGCAGTCCTCCTGCGGTTCCAGAGGTAGCTCCTGTTGAGATAATCACTATAACCGAGCCTGCGCCTATGTATCATCCCACGCTTCCTGAAGCGGTCAATCCCGCAGAAATTGAATGGATTGTTTTGAATCCAAGCGTTATGCGTGAATACATAGAGAATTACGATGCTGGAGATGCCCCAGCTGTGGCTTATTATGGACTGACTGCTCAAGCCTATGAAAACCTAGCGAATAATCTAGCGGATATTAGGCGGTATATCAGACAGAGTTTAAACATCATTAAGTATTATCGTGATAATGATCCAACGAGAGATCAAGAGGAAGAGTAGCTATGGATGAACCAATAAAAAAGAAAATTGATCTTGAGCTTGAGGTTTCAACTAATAATATTGGCGTTAATCCTTATCAACGGTGGATTCATTTAGCAAAGACGATAGACGCATGGCGTATCTTTCCAAGAATATTTGTGGGTGTATATATCTATTTGTTATATGAGGTGGTTATCTGGTTTATGACTCTTGAGGAGCCTAATCTCGAACAGGCAGGTTTGGTCAGCGTTATTGTTGGTGCTATGGCTGCTGTGTTTGGAATCTATGCCGGAACTAGTGGACAAAGCAAGAAGTTCAAGGGTGAGGAAGAATGAGCGATGCCTTTGCTTTGATCGGTGATGTAGGCTTTCCTATAGCAATTGCTTTAATAGCTGGGTTTTTTATTTTCCTGACCATTAAGTACATCCTAGAAAGCGTTATCGGGCAGGTCAACGGCATACATGGGATTGTTCAAGCCCTTGATAATAGGGTAAAAACAATGAACCATGATATTGTTAGGCTTGATTGCACTATGTGCGCGGTGCTTGGGATCAGGCCAGATTTAGGAAGGATTGCCAGAGCAGACGGGAAAGAAGATGCAAGAAGAGATTAATGGATGTAGCAGCAGCAATCAGCGAGTACGGCTTTCCAATAGTTTCCGCTGTGGGACTGCTCTATATGATTTATTTCATCTGGAACTTTATAACCAACAACATCAAAGCGAAGCTGGCTGAAGCCAATGTCACACTGATTGCCTTGATTGACCGTATTAGAATGTTAGACAACGATATCATCCGGTTACAGCAAAAACTTGATACGGTGATTGAGTTAAGGGAGCAGAAAAATGAACAAGTGGTTGATGATAATTAGTTTGTTTGCGGTTTCTGCCAAAGCTACTGATCTTGTTTTTACCTTCAGTAACCCCTCTTTTAGTGGTTTTGGTCAGTCTGCACACTATTTGACTATTGATGAACAAGAGAGAACCCGTAAAGCTGAAATACTGGATGAGCTACAGTCGAGAGCCGATGATGTGCTTCGAGCAGAGGAAAACACGACACTGGCTAAGTTCGTCAGAAACCTTGAAAGCCGCATCTTTGCTCAACTTTCACAGGATTTGGCTAACTCTCTTTTCAATAGCGAGAGTGGTGGATCAGGCGGAGTATTTGATCTTCAGGGAAACCAGATAAGTTTTGTAAATACAGGGACAGAAATTGTTTTGCTCGTTACTGATTTAGATGGTGGCATTACGGAAATCCGCATACCTGTGGGCAGCTTTGGTATTTGCAGTACAGACGAGTGCGCGCTTTAGCCTTATGCGCTTTGGTACTCACAGTCTCAGGATGTGTGAGTGTTGATCCCTATCGCTGTGGAACTTTAAGTAATTACTGCTCACCAGAGGCAAGGATTGAAAGGCCAACCCTTACTGATCTGGTAAACCTACCAACGCCACGTCAAAAAGCTGTCGTGAGCGTTTATTCTTTTTCGGACCAAACAGGTCAGCGTGCTACAGCGGATAACATGGCGTTATTTTCTACCGCCGTAACCCAGGGAGCAGATTCTTTCCTGATAGACGCACTAATGTCAGCCGGCAACGGTACGTGGTTTTTGGTAGCAGAACGCGCAAATCTTGAGTATTTGACGCGGGAACGCCAATTAATTATCTCTACTCGAAATAATTACGATGGAGAAGGGGCGAACCAGCTTGAGCCGTTATTGTTCTCTGGATTAATCCTTTCTGGCGGAATTATTGGTTACGATACAAACCTTCTAAGTGGCGGGGCCGGGGCGCGTTATTTAGGTATCGGAGCAAGCGCACAGTATCGAGTGGACGAAGTTACCGTGGCTTTAAGGGCGGTGCTGGTGCAAACGGGGCAGGTACTACTGAATGTGATTACCAGCAAGCAGATATATTCAACAGCGACAAACTTTGATACCTTTATATTCACAGAAACTGGCGGCACTGAACTTGTTGAGATAGAAGCAGGGGCCGCTAGAAATGAGACTGCGACCTATGCAGTCAGAAGTGCCATTGAAGCGGCAGTTCTGGAACTGGTGCATCAGGGCATAGAGCAGGATATGTGGGATTATATTCCACAGGAGGTTCAGAATGAGAATCTTGATTAAATTTTCGGTTATTTGGTGTATCTATATTTTTTCGATGGCCTACTATGTTTCGGCCAGTGCTGCTAATAACAGTATATATCTGACTCAAAGCGGCGGCTCGACAGCCTTGACCCTTAATATCGACCAAATCGGCAACTCAAATGCGGTTGGAACCACCAGCGCAAGGGTGTCTCTTACAGGTACCTCGCTTACGGCTGATATAGATCAGATTGGCGATAGCAACACCATTGCGATGACGGCGGCACAGGCTAACTCAACCAGTTTCACCCTGAGAAGTACCGGGGACTCAAATACCCAAACACTAGCGTTGGGGGCTTCCGGTGATGTGCAATCCACTGATTTTGACTTTGCTGCTACCGGCGATTCAAATGTATTGAGCTATACGCAGGGCGCAGCAGCGACGGCAACCAGCGGCAATACAGACATCGTGGTGACCGGAACGAGCAACAATCTCAACATCGTAAGTGAGGTGGTGAGTGGTGTGAACAACTGGGACGTGGATGGCTCAAGCAACGATATAGATACAACGCAAACCGGAAATGCCTCACATAGCATCACCGCAGATATCACAGGCTCGACAAATAATATTGATATCGACCAAACCAATTCAACCGGTTCTACTAGCGGTATTGTGGACATTATTGCGGTTACTACAGGCGGCGTAATTGATATCGACCAATGCTCAAGTGGCTGCTGATTTTTCTACCGATTGCGGCTAACGCGCAAATAGGCTCAATTTCTGAGCTACGCGGAATTGGCGAAGTTTTGCGTCAGGATTCTGAGGATTCGCTAGAGGCTGAATTAGAACTGAGTATTGCCAGTATGGACAACGTGCGTACTGGTAACGGCAGGCTGTCCGTCACATTCCTAGATGACAGCACTGTAAGCCTAACTGAGCGTTCCAGCATCGTTATTGATGACTTTGTTTTTGACCCTGACCCTTCTCGAAGTCGCTTGGCGCTCAATATGGCCTCCGGCACTGCTCGGTTTCTGACAGGAGCTTTAGGTCGTATTAACCGAGAAAACATCAACATCAGGACTCCTGTGGCAACTATCGCTATTCGAGGTACTGACTTCACTACTCATGTGTCTGAGATTGGCGAAACGATGGTGATCCTTTTGCCGGATGAGAACGGAGAGTCTTCTGGAGAAATTGTAGTCACTTCAATGGCTGGCGAGGTTGTTATGAACGAACCGTGGCAGGCTACGGCGGTTACGGTATCGGAAACGCCCCCTACGCCACCCGTTCTTCTTCAGGGATTGACTATGAACTTTCTGAATAACCTACTTATCGTAAACCCGCCGGATGAGATACAAGAGGCGGTGGATGAGCAAAGCGGCACAGCCACTAATATTCTGGACGTGGACTTACTCGAAGAAGATGCGTTGGAAGACAACGAATTGGAGGAAGATGCGCTCGAAGAAGACATGGGCAGACTAGACATTGACTTGCTTGCAGCCGATTTCCTTGGTGATCTGTTGGTTCAAGTCTCTGAGTCAAGAAAGCAAGCAAAAGTCTACGAGATGGATGGTGTCGAAATAGAAGGCGTGATTCCCGGCTTTGACCAGCAGCTACAGGTGTACACCTTTACCGATGGACCTAGTCTCTTTTTTGTAAGAAATGTAGAAAATACGATTGACCTAGAACTAGACAAAGGCTCTCCTTATAAAATTGATATTATGACCGCTGGTGTAAAGATACAGGCAGAAGTAAATGGGGGAGGCGATAATGCGATTTATATTAATCAGTCTAATTAGCTTTTCTGCTTTTGCTGCTAACAACTCTGTAGAAATAGATACCAAAGGGACAAATACCAGTATCTACATTGACCAAATTGGGTCGGGCAATACCGCTCGCGTCTGGTGTGGGCTATCAAACGGAACCTATACAACGCATACCTGTAGCAGTGCCACCATCGATATTGACCAAAATGGTGATGACAATCTTGCCAAGGCGTATTCTCAGTACACCAATCACACGGCAAATGAATATACAATTAATCAGACCGGCAACGACAATACTGGCTACATCGATGCGGATCAGGACTCAAATGAGATGACGGTTACTCAGGTTGGGAACGATAAGCATGGTGAGATATACATGAGTGGCGACGACAACGTGTACACCATTACGCAAACAGGCACAGGCAATCACTATGCCAAGTTCTATGCTTTTGGGGATGACAGCACATGGACTGCAACACAATCGGGTAGTGGTAATCACAACGCCTATATTAAATCTTGCAACAACTGCAATAATAATGATGCTACGATTACGCAATCAGGTAGCGGCGCAAAGGACGGCGACATTGAGTTCAAAAACAATCCCGCTGATAACTCAACGGTTAACCTGACGCAATCAGGGAACGGCGCACACGTTGGCAATATTCGTGTTGAGCAAGGAAATTACACAGTAAATGCTACTCAGACAGGAGTGAGTGCAAAGGCGTATACTGCGGTCTTCGACTGCACCTCGAGTTGTAATAAAACAATAACTGTTAATCAATATGACTGAACCTAACGAAACATATAAATCGAGAGCCCCTATCGCAGAAATACTTTGGGAAGATGCTTGGGTAGAAACTAAAGATTTTTTAATGGAAGAGTCAGCTTCCTTTAAGCCAATCATTCGTTCTACAGTAGGCTATTTGATAGAAGAAACAGAAGAATGCGTTATTCTTGCTACCGATCTGTATACAGAAAGGGATGTGGCTAATACCCCGATGATAATACCGTGGAGCATGATCCTTGGTTATTGGGAATTTGAGGTTCACTAATGGCACATGAACAAAGAAAAAAGAATCTTCTAAAAAAACATAACCTCGCGGGTGTTAACAAACCCAAGCGCACACCCGGCCATAAAACCAAATCACACATGGTCCTTGCCCAAGAAGGTCATAAACTAAAATTGATACGTTTCGGCCAGCAAGGCGTTTCAACTGCTGGTAAACCAAAGAAGGGTGAATCTGCAAAACAAAAGGCACGGCGTAAGAGCTTTAAGGCGCGTCACGCCAAAAACATAGCAAAAGGAAAAATGTCAGCCGCTTTTTGGGCGAACCGCGAAAAATGGTGAGCTATAAGGGGTCGATAATAGCCTTACTGGCTGTTCTTGTTTTACGGGTTTGGGACCCGTGGCCCATAGAAACAATACGGCTTAAATACTTTGATGCGCTATTGACCGCAAAAGAGCCCGTTCAGAGCCAATCCATTTCAATTTATAACATTGACGAGGATGCTCTAGCACAGGGCGGACAATGGCCTTGGCCGCGTCAACAGCTTGCAGAGCTTAATCGTAATTTTTTTGAGGCAGGCGTAGGGGCCGTTGTTTATTCTGCACTCTTTCCTGAAGAAGATCGTTTTGGAGGAGATGCTGAATTTGCTGCGAGTATGCTTCAGCTACCGACTTTTCTTTCGGCAGTAGCTACTACAGAGACAGACCGACAAGAGGGCTGGCACATTGGTGTGGCTACTTTGGGTCCGGTTAATGAGAATGCGGTTAACTATCCTGGGATTCTTCCTAACGTGCCGGTCTTGCAGGACGCTGCCATTGGCACCGGTATCGTTAATACGGCACCGGAAGTAGATGGCCTTGTTCGACGGGTGCCTATGGTTGTTCGAGTAGGCGAGGCGTTATACCCCGCATTGGGACTAGATGTTCTTAGGGGTTTGGCCGGTGATCCCTCTTATCAGGTGAGGGCTGGAGAAAGTGGTATACAAGCTGTCCGAGTCCCCAGTTTTGATACGGTAAATACGGATTCTGTAGGCAGAGTGTGGATTGACTGGTCTACTAGGTTTTCTCAGGAGCCTTTAGCCGGAACAATTGTTTTCGTGGGTGTAACGGCTGCTGGCGTAACGACTATGGTTCCCTCTCCACAGGGTTTAATGTTTCCACATCAGATTCAGGCCGCGTTATTAGAAACTTTATTAAACGGCACCGCCCCGTTACGGCCTGATTGGGCGCTAATTGCAGAAATAGCCTTTATTCTTGCTTTAGGCGTACTTGCCATTGCTTTAACCCAGTTTTTTAGTGTCCTATGGGTCCCCGTAGGGCTAGGAAGCATGGGGGTCTTGACTGCGGGGGCCTCTGTTTGGGCCTTTTTTCGATTCGGTTTGCTGGTAGATGCGGCTTTACCCGTATTTTTCACTGCTATTGTCGGTGGAGTGGGTGTTGCACAACGCATGGTCGTGGAATATCAGCAAAAACTGCAAATTAAGAGGCAATTTGAGCATTACTTAGACCCGAGACAGGTTCAGCGGCTTCAAAAAAACCCGGAACTACTAAAATTAGGTGGAGAAACGCGCTATTGCACGTTTTTGTTCACAGATTTAAGGGGCTTCACGTCTTTAAGTGAGCAAATAAGCCCTGCAGAGGTTACAAAAATTATGAACGCTACGCTGACCGTTCAAGTTGAGGAAGTCCAACGTGCTGGAGGCATGGTTGACAAGTTTATTGGCGATGCGGCAATGGCAATTTTTAATTGTCCCTTAGATTTAGAGGATCACGAAGACAGAGCGGTGGAGGCGGCAGTCCGGATACAAAAAAGGATTAAAGAGCTTAACGAAACGATGCCCGTAGAAGTGGCTATTGGCGTAGGCGTAAATTCAGGTAAAGCGGTGGTAGGTAATATGGGATCAGACACAAGATTTGACTTTACCGGGATCGGTGACTGCGTGAATACCGCAGCCAGATTGGAATCCGCCACGAAGGACGCCGGGGTTAATATCTTAATAGGCAAAGCTACCGCAGAAAAATGCAAATATGTGTTAAAGTCCTTACCAGACATTCATGTGAAGGGCAAACAAAAGCCCTTACAAATCTACACCTTGGATCAAACGGTTCAAGACTTAATGTAAAAAGAGAACAGGATGTACCAGTACAAGGCAAAAATTACTCGAATCATTGATGGCGATACTGTCGATTGCGACATAGACCTTGGTTTTAAGGTGATTTTAGCCAAGCAACGTATTCGACTCTATGGGATTGATACTCCTGAATCCCGTACTCGCGACAAGGTTGAGAAGAAATACGGCCTTCTAGCCAAGAAATACCTGGTGGACTTCATTGAAGCAGAGGATTACCAGATCACTCTTGAGACTGCCAAGGGCAGTGGCAGGGGTAAATTCGGGCGTATTTTAGGCAAAATCATTAATAAAGACGGGATTTGTGCCAATGACCTCATGTGTCAGGAAGGTCATGCAGTGCCGTATCTTGGGCAGTCCAAGGAAGATATTGCCAAAGAGCATCTCGCCAACAGGAAGATAGTAAATGAAAATCTCTGAAGAAGGACTGTCTCTCATTAAAAAATTTGAAGGTTGCGAGCTCAAGGCTTATCAAGACTCCGTAGACGTTTGGACTATTGGGTATGGTCACACAAAAGGTGTTGAGGACGGCCAAGAAATAACGCAAGAAGAAGCAGAGGAAATGCTTGCTTCAGAGCTTGACGAGTATGAAGGTTATATTAATGATTTGGTGGAGTGTGACTTAGAGCAGTGTCAGTTTGATGCTTTAGTAGCTTGGGTATATAACTTAGGCCCCACCAATTTAAGGTCTTCAACAATGTTGAAAAGGCTAAACAGTAACGATTTAGAGGACGTGCCTAACCAGATAAAACGCTGGAATAAGGCAGGTGGAAAGGTTTTGAACGGACTGGTTCGACGCAGAGAAGCGGAAGCTCTGCTGTTCGAGGGAAGTGATTGGAAAGAAGTTTGAGTTATAAGAGGTAGTAAGACTGTATCCGATCCTGTAAGATTCCGCACATGGATGAGATAGATGTTGCCCAGTATATCTTTGCGCTGATTAGAGAACGCCGAGCTTTAGTACGAGAGGTTTTAGAAAATAACGGCGTAAAGAATATGGAACAATATCGCGAACTTATGGGAGAGCTGAATGGGTTAAATCTCGTTCAGCGAGAACTCTCCGATATGCTAAAAAAACAGGAAAAATTAGATGACTGAACCTGCTAAGAAAGAAGAGCTTCTTGACACGCTGTATGTAGAAGCTGGTGAAAAGGTACTAGACCCCTCAAAGATTGACACCCCTGTATTAGAAAGACTGCCGTCTCCAACTGGATGGAGAATGTTAATTCTTCCTTATCGACCGCCGAAAGCCACTAAAAGCGGGATTTTATTCTCTGATAAGACCCTAGACGATACTCAAATACAAACCGTTGCTGGCTACGTTCTTAAAATGGGACCTTTGGCTTACGCGGATAAAGAGAAGTTTCCGAAGGGCGCTTGGTGTGAAGAAAAACAATGGATCGTATTTGCCAGATATGCTGGATCACGTTTTAAGATAGAGGGCGGAGAAGTACGCATCCTGAATGACGATGAAGTTTTGGCGACGATCAAAAACCCTGAAGACATACTACATAACTAGGGAGTACCAGAAGTATGGCTACTGCAGAAACACAGACTACCGAAAAAAGTAAAGAACCTGTTCCTCTCGATATCACTGAAAAAGAAGAGATAGTAGAGATCGGAGCTTCCGAAGAACCTGAAAAGGAGGGTGCTCCGGAAGAGGTTATTGAAGAAAGTGCGTCAGAAGAAGCGACTGAGCAGGAGCAGTACAGTAAATCTGTTCAAAAACGCATTAATCAGCTTACTAAGCGGGTTAAAGAAACCGAGCGAGAGCGCGAAGAAGCCGTGCGATTTGCTCAGACCGCAAAAGCGCAAGCCGATCAGGCTTCCGAAAAGCTAAAAAAATTAGATCAAAGCTACTTGTCGGAATACGGTGGACGTATTACGGCAGAGCAGACACAAGCCGAGGCTGAGTTAAAAAAGGCAGTAGAGACGGGAGATTCGCAGGCAACGGTTGATGCCCAACGAAAATTAACGCAATTAGCCGTAGCGGCTGACCGTTATGGGCAGGCCAAGCAGCAACAAGAGCAGCAGCAAGCAGCCTATGAGGCTCAAGCTCAGGCTCAGGCACAACAGCCGATACCACAGCAGCCTGTGCAGCAGCCTCCACAACCTGCGGACCCGAAGGCCGAAAAATGGGCAAATAAGAACTCTTGGTTTGGCGAAGACTACACTATGACTTTCGCCGCTTTCGGGATTCATAAAAAGCTGGTCGAAGAAGAAGGGTTTGACCCTCAAACAGATGACTATTATGATGAGCTGGACAAACGTATCAAGACTGAGTTTGCACATAAGTTTAAGGACGACACTAGCAGTAAGAAAACCGCTCAGACTGTGGCTAGTGTTTCGAAAGGAAGTAGGTCAGGGCGCAGAAAGGTAAAACTCACCCCAAGCCAGGTAACTATTGCCAAAAAATTGGGTGTGCCACTAGAAGAATACGCTAAATACGTGAAGGGGTAGCCGGAATGACCAAAGAAACTAAAGAATCAACGAATTCTGAAGAGGATTTGAAAGCCATTCAGCGCACGTCTCGCGCTAAATCAACTCGGAATGCTACGGAAAGGCGTAAACCGTGGCGACCACCGTCAATGTTAGATGCACCTCCTGCACCGGACGGTTTTAAGCATCGCTGGATACGCGCTGAAGTTAGAGGTTGGGAAGACAAACAAAATATTTCAGGGCGTTTGCGCGAAGGTTATGAACTTGTACGGAAGGATGAATATCCTGATTTTGAAGCCCCGGTTATTGAAACGGGTAAACATGAAGGTGTATTTGGCTCAGGCGGGTTGCTTCTCGCACGTATACCGATGGAAACAGTGGCAGAGCGTACTGATTATTTTAATCAGAGACATGCTGACCAACTCGAAGCTGTTGACCACGATATGATGCGTGAGAACGCTCACTCTACAATGGCGATTTCTAAACCAGATCGTCAGTCAAGAGTAACTTTTGGTGGTCCACGTACTAAACAGTAACGTGTACTAATTTTTTAGTTTTTAGGAGGACAATCAAATGGCAAATCAAGAAACTGCCTATGGTCTTCGTCCTGTTGGTCTGGTTGGTGGAGGCGCTAATTCTACGGGTGTTACCGAGTATGAAATCGCTTCTGACAATACTAATGCTATTTACCAGTTTGGTATTTGTGTACCGTTAGCGGCTGGCGTTATTACTTACGCCGGTGCGACTTCTGGCGGTACGACACAAGCATTGGGTGTATTAACAGGTGTGATGTACCATGATTCGGTCAAGAAAAAGCCCACGTGGCTTAATTATTGGCCCGGTTCCGGTAGCGTAAGCGTGGATACAAATTATCCTGTAAAAGCGTTTGTTGCCGATAACCCAAACCAACTGTTCCAAGTAGCGTCAGACGCTAGTCTCACCAACAGAGCTACGGCTCTTGCTGGAGTTTTTGCGAATGCGACTCTTGGAACTTCGGCCCGTACAGGTTCTTCTGATACGGGAAGGTCTAACTCAGCATTAAGTGTATCTTCAATTGCAACCACGGCAACTTTGCCTTTGCGTATTGTAGGTATCGTTGATGACGATGCGAATGGCGATTTTTCAGCGGCAGGAATTCCGCTGTTAGTTCGACTAAACGCGCATTTTAATGCCTCAACCCGTCGATTTGATTCGCAGACTACTGCGGATTCGACTGGCATTTAAGGGGGTTAAATAAATGGCTATTTCAAGAGCACAACTAGCGAAAGAGCTTGAACCCGGATTAAATGCTTTATTCGGGCTTGAGTACGATAGGTATGAGAAAGAGCACTCTGAAATCTTTACCGAAGAATCTTCAGATCGGGCGTTTGAGGAAGAGACAATGCTTTCAGGCTTCGGGACAGCTCCCGTTAAGGCTGAAGGTAGTGCAATTTCCTTTGATGACGCGCAGGAAACATTTACTGCACGTTATACGCACGAAACCATAGCTCTCGCTTTTTCTATTACAGAGGAAGCAATAGAAGATAATCTGTATGACCGACTAGCAGCACGCTATACGCGCGCTCTTGCTCGATCAATGGCTCAAACAAAACAGATAAAGGCTGCATCAATACTGAACAACGCCTTTTCTACGAGCTTTCCGGTAGGTGACGGTGCAGCACTTTGTTCTTCTTCGCATCCATCAATTAGCGGCAATCAAAGAAACCTGTTGTCTACGGCATCAGATTTGAATGAAACTTCTTTGGAGCAAATGTTGATTGATATTGCGGGGCTAACAGATGAGCGCGGACTAAAGATTGCAGTACGAGGAATGAAATTAGTCATTCCAAAAGAGCTGCAATTTATAGCAGAGCGAACTCTTGCTTCGAACCTTCGACCAGCTACAGCAGACAACGACGTTAATGCTGTAAATTCAATGGGTATGGTTCCTGAGGGAGCAGTGGTTAACCACTTCCTGACGGATACCGATGCGTTCTTTATTAAGACCGATGCGCCAAACGGCTTTAAGTTGTTCCAGCGCACCGCGATTAAGACAGCAATGGAAGGCGACTTCGACACTGGAAACTCTCGGTTTAAGGCCCGTGAGCGTTACAGTTTCGGCGTTTCTGACTGGCGTTCCGTTTTCGGGACACCTGGAGCGTAGCCCTTTGAAGGCAATATAGAGAGAGCGGCTTGTTTTTTTTAATAAACGAAATGCCTGTTAATTTCTAACGACAAGTCGCTCTTTTTTTCCTGACTACTGTATAGTTCAGTAGACACTAGCCAAGACAGGAGAACACACATGGCTAATACGACTTTTGACGGACCAGTTCGGTCTGAGAATGGTTTCAAAACCATTGATAAAGCCTCCTCAACAGGGGCAATTACTGACGGCTTAGTAATTAATGCAGACGGTAATATCTATACTGATGATGGCGGACACATCCAATATGCTGCGGCAACTGGATATGGGCCTGCCGACCTTATTATAGGTAAAGGTGGTAGCCAGTACGGTACTGCAAATCCTTACGCAGAAAGCTCTACGCAGCTATTTCCTTTAGGCAGCACTCTGATTTACGGAAATAATGTTTATCGTTATGTAGAGATTGGTGGAACCGCTGTAACTGCAGGTAAGCTACTGCAGCACGCAGCCGTAGTTTCTGACCACGCTAACATGACTGCAACAGCAGCCGTAGATGCCGGTGAAACAGCTATTTCTGTTGAAACAGGCGGTACAGACATTACATTGAACCAGTATGCCGACGGATATCTTTGGGTGAATGATGTAAACGGTGAAGGACAAAACCTTAGAGTTAAGTCTAATCCTGCACACGATCACTCAGCAGACCCTTCCATAGTGATTACTTGTTATGACGCTCTGGCAACAGCTTTAACCACTAGCTCACAGCTATCTCTAATAGAAAACCCAAACACCAACTTGATTGTTGCTCCGGCAGCAGAAACGGGTGCTTTGATGGGCGCTACTGTTATTGATATGACTGCTGACTACTATGGTTGGGCAGTTATAAAAGGGCCAGCAGCCTTGCTAACGGTAGGTACTGTGGTTGTAGGTAATGCAGCAGTTCGTTCCGGCGGCACCGCAGGTGGAGTAGCCCCGGCAACAGATAATGTATTGCAGGAAGTTGGCGACGTGATGGCGGTATCCGCAAACACCGAGTATTCCTTGATTAATATAAATCTAGGCTAGGAGTAAGTTATGTCAGGATCTGATGTAAAAGCTGTCTTTATAACGGCGGATACTCAAGCCCTGGATGCTGATGGGATATCTGCCGCTGCTGCAGTTGGAAACAACGCGAGCTTGACTATTGAAGGAGCCTTAGCTTCTGGAGGCTCCTGTACCTTTGATTCAGGTCGAGTTGTGACTATTCTGAGTGCGGGAGACGATAGCGGTATTTCCTTTACGGTAACTGGGACTGATGTGAATGGTGACTCTCAGACAGAGAGTATTACTGGAGCCAATGCAGGGACTGCGACGGGCGCTAAGTATTTTAAGACCGTTACGGCGATTGCTGCAGTAGGCGATCCGGCAGGTAATGTTTCAGCAGGGGTCAACGCCGCTGCGGGAGACGTGATTTTTGCTGGAAGATCCCGAATGCAGGGATTGTCTATTGTTTGTTCGGGAACAGCAGGGACGTTGAGTTTTACTACTACGACGCCTGCAGGTACCTCCCTCTTAAAAGTGGGTTCTGTTGCTTCGGCTACATCCACAAGGGACGTAACTATTCCGGACGAAGGGATTGTCTTTGCTTCCGGGATGTTTGTGCAGTACACGGTTTCCACATTTGGCACAATGACGGTATTTCATGCTTAGAAGGTAAATTATGCGCCGTATTTCTTTCTACACTGGGTTGGAACAGGAAATTTGTGGCGAGATCAGAAGTTGGTCGAGTCACGCACTGGAACTCCCAAATGAGGAATACGGCGGCTTACCCGCCTGTGCCTATGCTAAAAAGGCGTGGGAAGAGGACAAGGTCGGATTTTCCTTTAAGTACAGCCCTAGCTATCAGCCCCTGTACTCTATCGTTTCTACTTTTGACGATGTGCATGACGTTGTTATTCTAGTGGACCTTGATTATGGGGCCGACTCCAGCGCCTTCCACGAGTACCTGTGGGACTTAAACAAAGCTATTTCAGAAGGACTGTTTCTTCAAAAAGATATGTGGGTAATGGGCTTCCATCCGGATGACGAGCCTAATGAAGACATAGATGACGGCACTTTTGAGCCGCCCGTGGAAACAGAGTACGCCATGATTTTTATTCAGCGTCTGTCCAAACTGCAAAAAGCCTCAGATAAGCTGCGTCATTCAGGGTATTATGAGTATTATTTTGACGAGGAAAAGACGGCTCCTTCCTTTGAGAAGAGGGCCGCTTTTTACAATAAATTAGTTAAGGAGAATTCTTATGTCCAAAGTTAATCTTGGTGCGGCGGGTAGTAAAGCTCGCAAGATGCGTGGCGGCGGTATGGTAAAGAAAACCGGTGTCCGAAAAATGCGTGGCGGCGGTATGGTAAAGAAAACGGGCGTTCGCAAGATGCGTGGCGGCGGTATGGTAAAGAAAACGGGCGTTCGCAAGAAGAGAAGCTAAATGGCAACTTCTTCTTCCGTTAATTTTGAGCTGGACGTAGCAAGCTACGTCGAAGAGGCGTTTGAGCGGTGCGGCTTGGAAGTCCGTACAGGCTATGACCTGAAGACCGCGCGCCGGTCGCTTAATCTTATGCTGGCAGACTGGGCTAACAGGGGATTAAATCAATGGACTATTGAGCAGACCTCTATCACGCTGGCTTCCGATATAAACGAATACCCTGGAGGTACTCTTACTATAACGGTGGGGGCCAGTGGCAGCTTTACGGTAGGGGAGACGATTACCGGCGGTAGCAGTGCTGCCACGGCGTCTGTTACAAGCCTGCCTTCTTCTACCACGATGGCAATAACTATTCCTTCCGGCACTTTCACCAGTGGTGAAACGCTTACTGGTGGAACCAGTGCGGCTACAACGACTTTATCGGCAGCAGTTGATCTGACAACCGTTCAAAAAACAATAGATATTCTGTCTGCGGTTATTACCCGAGACAGCACAGACTACGCCATTACTCGGCTTAGTCGGGATGATTACTTGGGTATTCCAAACAAGGCTCAGACGGGCAGGCCATCTCAGTTTTTCCTTGATCGGCAGGTAACGCCGGTTCTCAAGGTATGGCCTACGCCTGAGAACAATACAGACATTATTAAGTTTGATCGGCTTGTCCGCATGGACGACGCTGACGACTATACCAATACAATGCAGATACCTTTCCGGTTTTACCCTTGTTTGGCAGCCGGATTAGCCTATTACCTGTCTATTAAGCGCGCTCCGGACAGAATTCCACTGCTGAAAGCAATTTATGATGAGGAATTTAACCGGGCGATGGAAGAAGACCGTGACAGAGCTTCTCTTACCATCACTCCGGGACTCAGTTATGGCTAGGTACGCGGCAGGAAAAAGAGCTTACGGAATTTCAGACCGATCCGGGTTTCGCTATCGCTTGAACACCATGAAAAAGGAATGGACAGGGATGCTGGTAGGTCCGGACGAGTATGAGCCTAAACAACCGCAGCTAGGCCCTTTCCGCAAGGTAACGGACCCACAGGCGTTGAAAGATCCGCGTCCGGCGGGGACTGATCCGGTGGTCGTGTATGTAGACAGGCCGTTGTTGTCGGAGAAGACATTTACTCCAATAAGAGCTTTTGCAAGCCTCGGAGAGGTTACGGTGACGACGACATGAGTTTTACTTACGCTACATTAAAGACCGCGATACAGAATTACACGGAAAACGATGAAACCACGTTTACCAATAATTTAGATATTTTCATAAAGAACGCGGAAGAGCGCATTCTCAAGAATGCTGAACTGAGCCTGTTCCGTAAGAACGTGTCTGGTGGTATGAGCAGTTCTAATCAGTATCTGGCTTGTCCTACTGATTTCCTGGCTCCTTTTTCTCTTTCATATACTTCTAGTAGCGTTAAAAGTTTTCTGGATTTTAAGGACGTTAATTTTATACAGACTTTTAACCCTAACAGTAGTACAACGGGTAGCCCCCGGTATTACGCGCAGTTTGATGTAGATAACTTTATTCTTGCGCCAACTCCGGACAGCTCTTACACCTCAGAGCTGCATTATTTTTATAGACCAGCCAGTTTGACTGCAGGTGCCAGTGATGGCACTACGTGGTTAAGCACTAACGCTACTCAGGGAATGCTCTATGGTTGCCTTATTGAAGCGTATACTTTTATGAAAGGCGAGCCTGATTTAATGCAGGAATACGAAAAACGCTTTAGCGAAGCTATGGTTGGTATCAAAATGCTTGGTGAGTCGAAAGAAGTCACCGATCAATACAGAACGGGAATGATAATGAGGCCGAAGCAGTAATATGTTTACAGTTGAAGTTAATGCAGCCGTTAACAGCGTTAATGTTGAAACCACGCAGCATCGGGGCTTTACTCCGGAGGAAATTGCTAAAAGGGCGGTCAATAAAGTGGTTTCTGTTTCTGAAGGGGCCGACCCTATGGTTCGTGCGCAAGCAGAAGCATTTAAGGATCGCGTTTACCATGTTATCTTAGCTGCGTGTAAAGATGCGATTAAAAGTGATCGGACCACGTTATATAATCTTTTTGACAAACAAGGCCATAAAGATATGGCCGAAATTTTACGGAGGCTGTAATGGCTATAACTCAAGCAATGGCAACGAGTTTTAAGAGTGAGCTGCTCCAAGGCATCCACAATTTTCACAACGGATCGGGCGGCGGTACAACTACCACAACGGGTACGGGCAATACCTTCAAAATCGCGCTCTATACTTCGTCGGCTACGATGTCGGCTTCGACTACTGCCTACGCAACCACAAATGAAGTTTCGGGAACGAACTATAGTGCTGGAGGAAACACGTTAACGAATGTTGATCCAAGCACAAGCGGAACAACGGCCCTAACCGATTTTGCTGATACCACATGGTCCAGCAGCACGATCACCGCAAACGGGGCATTGATTTACAACTCAAGCACGACAGCAGGCACCGCTAATAGGGCTGTTGCCGTACTGGCATTTGGTGCGGATAAAACTTCCACAGCAGGTGATTTTACAATTACTTTTCCCGCAGCGGATGCTTCAAACGCGATTATTAGAATCGCGTAATGGATAAATTATGGCAGGTACTTGGGGTTTCAGCACTTACGGATCGTCTACGTGGGGCGGCGTTGTTGATGTTACTGTTTCTGCCACAGGTAACGCAGGTACGTCCGCTCTTGGTACGGTTTCCGTTGCAGCGGCGGCTGGCGTTACTGTTACAGGGTTGGCAGGTACGTCCGCTCTTGGTACGGTTTCCGTTGCAGCGGCGGCTGGCGTTACTGCCACAGGTAACGCAGGCACTACAGCTCTTGGGTCTGTCACTGTTAGTGGGGTCGCTAATGTCACTGCCACAGGTTTGGCGGGTACCAGTGCTTTGGGAAGCATTGCACTTATTACCAACAACAATATCAGCGTTACTTCTGACACACTTACGGGGGGCGTTGGAAACGCGGTCACAGGGGGCGACTCTAACTTCACGGTTACAGGTGTTTCCGCTACGTCCGCACTTGGTACAATCACTGTTTGGGGCAACCTTATTCCGGACCAAGATGCTTCTTGGTCGGCTGTTTCCCCTTCACAATCGCCCTCTTGGTCAGAGGTTTCTCCTTCCCAGTCCGCTGACTGGACAGATATAGCAGCTTAGGTAAAAAATTATGGCAAGTTCATATGTAAACGATTTAAGGCTAGAAGAAATTGCTACAGGCGAACAGTCGGGCACCTGGGGCGATACCACCAACACTAATTTGGAGTTAATTGCCGAAGCATGGGGCAGTGGCTCAGAAGCTATTACGGGTACAAGCCACACCATTACAATGGCGGATGGCGCTGCTGATGCGGCAAGAGCTTATTCGCTGACGCTAACCGGTTCTACCACAGCAACCAATACAGTTACTCTGGCCCCTAATACAGTCAACAAGACTTGGATCATCCAGAACAGTGCAGGTTATCAGGTAACGATTTCACAAGGCACAGGCGCTAATGTTGTGATTCCTAACGGTGGAATCAAGATGGTTGTGGCGGATGGGGCAGGCTCAGGAGCCGCCGTTACCGATGTCTTAGATATGACAGGCGGTACAGGTAACGTAGGACTGGGTTCTGGCAATTTAGGTACTGGTCTAACAACCGGAACGGATAACGTCGCTATAGGTGAAGCCTCACTTGATGCTGTAACGACAGGCACAGACAACACTGCGGTAGGTGATAACGCGGCAGGGGCCATTACAACGGGCGGATCGAACGTAGCCATTGGCTCTGGCGCTCTGCTGGTTGCGACCACTGCGAGTAATAACGTAGCAGTTGGTACGGCGGCACTTACAGCCAATACTTCCGGTACGGATAACGTAGCGGTGGGTGATGCAGCCGGTGACGCTGTAACAACGGGAAGCTCTAATACTTTTGTCGGGGACAATTCTGGAGGGGCAAACACAACCGCAGACAACAACACAGCAGTTGGTGCATCTGCTTTAGGAGCTAACACCACAGGAGCCAACAACACGGCTGTGGGTAAACTTGCACTAACCGCAAACACAACAGCAAATAACAACACGGCTATTGGTGCAGAAGCATTAGATACCAACACGACAGGAGCAGGAAACAGCGCAGTAGGCTATGCGGCTCTTTACGCAAACACGACAGCCTCTAACAATACGGCTATGGGACTAAACGCCTTAAAAGCAAACACAACCGGAGCCTCAAATGTTGCGGTTGGTAAGGATGCCTTGACCGCTAATACAACGGCCTCCAATAACATAGCTATAGGCGTAGACGCTGCAACAGCTATAACGACAGGAGGATCGAATGTAGCTATTGGAACATCAGCTTTACAAACTGCCACGACAGCAGCGAATAATACGGCTATCGGAACATCTTCTTTAGCAGCTAATACTTCAGGAACCAACAACACGGCTGTGGGGTATGCAGCTTTAGATGCCAACACGACAGCTTCAAGTGGCACAGCTGTTGGATATAACGCTTTAGGAGTCAATACCACAGGCGCTAACAATGTTGCAGTCGGTACTTCGTCACTAGATGCCAACACCACGGGAGACAATAATACAGGTTTAGGAACGAACGCTTTAAGTGCCAACACCACAGCAGAAGCTAATGTGGCTGTAGGCGTAAATGCGCTGCTAGCCAACACCACAGGCGCCTATAACACAGCAGTCGGTATGGCAGCTTTAGATGCTAATACAACAGCAGCTAACAACACATCAGTTGGCTATAACTCTTTAGGAGCTAACACCACAGGAGCCTCGAATACTGCGGTGGGGTCTGCTGCTTTAGATGCCAACACGACAGCCTCCTACAATGTTTCTGTCGGTGCTGCATCTTTAACAGATAACACCACAGGAGATCATAATACGGCTATTGGAGCAGATTCACTTGCCAATAACACGACAGCCGCTAACAACACTTCGGTAGGCTCATCATCGCTTACTGCCAACACCACAGGAGCATCAAATACTGCGGTAGGCAGAAGTGCTTTAGCAGCCAATACAACAGCTTCTAACAACACCGCAGTCGGTCAAGCTTCTTTAGACGCTAACACTACAGGAGCCTCAAACACAGCAGTCGGTCAAGGTTCTTTAGGAGCCAATACAACAGGCTCTAATCACACTGCTGTAGGTAAGGATGCCTTGTTAGTATCAACGGCAGCAGGATACGATACGGCGATTGGCGATTCAGTTCTAAAGGCCAACACAACTGGAAACTACAACACAGGCGTTGGAGCTTCAGCTTTAGCAGCAAACACAACGACAAGCAATCACACCGCTGTTG
>Ga0209992_10000973_pt1 | contig 33746 bp, 21 predicted proteins | sample 2SBtaG_2_FD_182564 | JGI IMG/M metagenome (GOLD analysis project Ga0209992, IMG submission 182564) | Deep subsurface microbial communities from Kolumbo volcano to uncover new lineages of life (NeLLi) - 2SBTROV12_ACTIVE470 metaG (SPAdes)... | ecosystem: Environmental > Aquatic > Marine >...
GGTCGGGTGGGGGACTAAACCGCGATCTTCGCCGCGATTTGGCAACCGGTAGTGGCCCATCGCGGCCGGCACGGGTGGGGGATTCTTAGGCCGCGTTCAACACGCCGTCTCCGAAAACCAACCGGTGCGTCGCGAAAGCGGCGTGCTCGGGCGCCACCAGCAACGCGAGCCAAAGGCTCTCCACTGACGAAACGGGTCCACGAGTAGCCCGAACGCAGCGACCGCACACCTTTCTTGTCGACAGCGTTGACGCGAACCGCGATCCGCGCCGCTCTCTTCGCGCTTGCGACGCGCAATCGCATGCGACGGTCGGAACACGACCGTCATCGTCCATCACGACAACGCCGATCATCTCCGATATCCGGCCGGTGTGTTCACCAGTTCCCCGATCGCGTCCAGCCGCACCCGCACCGATGCGGACGGCTTGACGGCTATTCACCCCCCTACCATTATCGATCTGTCTGAAAAATTGGGGGTATTCGTGCGCGGGCAGCCGACGGTTGCGTGGGGAAAGCTACGTCGTAATGCCGACAACAGCGTCGTTGAGTGGCACCCCTTGGTCGACCACTGTTGCGACGTCGCAATGGTTTGCAGGGCGCTTCTTACCGATACGATTCTCTCCCAGAGAATGGCGAGGCTTGCCAACGTCGAATCCCTCTCGACCATGACAATCGAGCGACTCTGTGTGCTCGCGGCGTTGCACGACCTTGGCAAGTTCAACCACGGATTTCAGGCCAAAGCCGATACGGCCCTGCGCTCGCGATGGAGGGGGCACGTAGATGAGGCGATCGGTCTGATGAACGGCCCATTGGTCGATGATCTGATCGATCGCGGAGGGCTGCGCCCATTGCTCGATTGGGGCTCGACCGATGGGGTAAGCGGTCTACTGTACGCATCGATCGGGCACCACGGGCGTCCTGGAGATCCCGACGCTCCTTTTCGGCGGGAGTTGTGGGCAAAGGCCAACGGGCGTGACCCAATCGAAGAGATCGGCCGCCTGATGCGGCGATGCCAGTCTTGGTTTCCGCTGGCCTTTGCCGACGGTGAACCCCTCCCGGAGTCCTTGGCGTTCCACCATGGCTTCTCAGGTCTGGTCATGTTGGCGGACTGGCTCGGTTCGGACGTGGAGCGAGGCTTCACCTACAGCGAGCGCGTGGATGGGGATCGAATGGCCGCGGCAGGCGCAGCGACGGCCCGGCTGTTCCGCTCGATGGGTTTGAATCCACTTGCGGCACGGCAATGCCTGCAATCCAAGAAGATCGATCTGGACCTGATCCTACCGGGTGCTCAGGCGCGTGGTGTGCAACGGAGTATTGTCAGCGTTGGCGCCACCGGACCCGGCAGCCTTGTCATCATCGAAGCCGACACCGGGTCAGGCAAGACCGAAGCCGCGCTCTGCCACTTCCTTGCGCAGTACAAGGCTGGCGATGTCGACGGAATGTACTTTGCATTGCCAACTCGAACGGCGGCCACGCAGATCTTCGGTCGTGTGGCCCGTGCAATAACACTGTGCTGGCCCGACGAATCGGCCCCACCCGTCACATTGGCGGTGCCGGGCTACCTTCGGGTCGACCGAATGGAAGGGGAGCGTCTTGCGCCGTTCCAAGTCCTGTGGTCGGACGACCCGGAGGACGAGTCCAGATTCCGCGGTTGGGCGGCTGAACATCCCAAACGGTACCTCGCTGGTAGCGTCGTGGTAGGCACGATCGATCAAGTCTTGATGAGCGCCCTGCAGGTGTCGCACGCCCATCTTCGTGCCACCGGGCTGAGTCGTCTTTTGCTGGTCGTTGACGAGGTTCACGCGTCCGACGCCTACATGGGTCGATTGCTCGAGGCCGTGCTTTCCGAGCACAGACGAAGCGGCGGCAGCGTCGTGCTGCTTTCCGCTACTCTTGGCGCCTCACTCCGAGCGCGGCTCGAAGACAATTACGCCCGCCTGCCAACGCTCGAAGAATCCATCGGCCGCGCGTACCCGATCGTCTCGGTCACGGAAGGCGCCCAAACGACGCTGCTGCGACCAAGTGAGCGGGCCAAACAGAAGTCGACGGAATTGGTACTCCAACCGTGGATGGGGCAACCAGCGACCGTCGCGGAATACGTTGCTGAAGCGCTCTCGGCCGGCGCGAAAGTTGCCGTCATCCACAATACCGTACGCGATTGTGTAGCCACACAGCTCGCAGTCGAAGCGCTCATCGGGGATCAGCACTCCGCCCTGCTTTCGGTTGAGGTTCTCGGCCGGCGCACGGCAGTTGCCCACCACTCACGCTTCTCGCCTGACGACAGGCGCATTCTCGACGCTGCTGTGATCAAACGATTCGGCCGCAAACGAGCCCCGGGTCCAGCGTTGGTCGTGGGAACCCAAACGATCCAACAGAGCCTCGATCTCGACGCAGACCTGCTGCTCACGGACCTGTGCCCCGCGGACGTGCTCCTTCAGAGGATCGGTCGGCTGCATCGGCACAAGCGCGACGACCGACCGCGGGAATTCCGTCAAGCGCGATGCGTCGTGTTCGTGCCCGCAGACCGAGATCTGGCACCCATACTGTCACAGCGCGCGGGTCCGCGGCCTGGGGGGCTCGGAACGGTCTACGAGAATCTCCTCATGCTGGAAGCTACGTGGCGACAGATCGAGGCGCGAACGCGTTGGCTTGTGCCGCGCGATTGTCGCGCGCTGGTGGAGGCGACGACGCATCCGGAGGCGCTAGCACGGATTGGTGACGAACTCGGCCCGCAGTGGCGAGAGCACCAGCAGTCAGTGCTTGGCATCGCCGCCGCCGAACGATCTCACGCGACCATTCAAATGATGCGCCGCGACGCGGGTTTCTTGGATCATGACGTGCTGTTCCCCTCCCGGGCAGTCGCGGGGCGAATCTCCACGCGGCTCGGATTGGATGATCTCTTGGTGCGTTTTGGCGCTGATGCGACACAGGCTGTCGCTTCATGGTGTGAGCCTCTGACGCAGTTGACGATTCCCGGATGGATGCTTCCAGGTGCGCCTGCTGACGTAGGGGCGCCAAACATGTTGCGCGCCGGCGACTTGGTTGAATTCGACGTCTGCGGACGGTGTTTTCGCTATGACCGTCTTGGGGTGCGTCCGCACGAAGGCGCTCGGAGAGAGGCATGAGCAGCCAGACCCGTTGGAACCTACTCGACGAGGCACTGATTCGTGTTCAGCGGCGCGACAAGCGCCAAGAGGGGCTTAGTCTCCCCGGGGTGCTTCGCGCGCTCGGCGATGACGACGTCCAAGCGTTCCTCGCGCTGCGCAGACACCAGCGCCATGCATGGCACATGTTTCTCGCTCAACTGGCAGCCCTCGCGCTGCAGCGCGTTGGGCTGACGGTCGAAGCCTGGCGCGACGTCGACTGGAAACGTGCGCTAGGGCTGCTATCCGACGGTGACGAAACGGCGTGGACGTTGGACGTGGACGACGTCACAAGGCCAGCTTTCATGCAGCCCCCCGTGCCAGAAGGGAACCTGAGCAGCTTCAAGCTTCAGGGACGTGCGCCCGACGTCATTGATGTCCTGGTGACCAGCAAGAACCACGACGTGAAGCAAGAGCGCGCTGTCGACGCCCGGGCAGACGACTGGCTGTTTGCGCTCGTGTCTCTGCAAACGATGGAAGGAGTTATGGGGGCGGGCAAGTACGGCATAGCTCGCATGAATGGCGGTTACGGAAGCCGTAGTTGCATCGCGATGAGCACCGGGTTGGGACTTGCGGCACGGATTCGGAGGGATGCTGGGATCTTGCTCGATACCGAAGCGCATGTCCGCCGACAATTGGGCTATGCCGACAAGGGCGGCCTCGCGCTGTTGTGGATGGTGCCGTGGGACGGCAATGACAGTTTGCCACTGGACCAGTTGCACCCGTTCTTCATCGAGGTGTGCCGGCGGATTCGGATGCGTCGTGATGGCGACCGTGAGGTGGTTCTGGACAAGGGCACAAAATCGGGGCGCGTGTTGTCGAAGACGGTCCGCGCCCAGACGAAGGGTTCGTTAGGCGATGTGTGGACGCCCATTCATGTCGATGACGCGAAGGCTCTGTCGCCAAGCGGCCGCGGCTTCGACTACGCGACCGTATCAAAACTGCTCTTCAGTGGAGACTTTCGAACCGGACAGGCCCAGCGGCATGGCGCGTCGGATCGTTTCTTTAGCGCCGCCGTTCTCGCCCGCGGCCAAGGTGGCACGGCCGGCTTCCACGAGCGCGTTGTATTCCTACCGAAGGCCGTGCGCGGCTTGCTGCGGTCCGATGGCGGCGCCGCCAGGGCTTTTGGTCATGTTCGTGGCCACGTCGACGCGGCTTCGATCGCGCGCCAGGCGCTCCGTTTCGCCGTCACGACATTCCTTCGAGTCGCCGCCGAGGGCCGCCCCAATGATGCAACGAAGACAGCGGCGGCGAAGTGGGCACGAACGCTTGACGAGGATATGGACGCCAGATTCTTTCCTGCGCTTTGGCTCTCGCTGGAGAAGGACAACGACGGCCCCCTGCTCGATTGGCACGCGCAGCTGGTTGGCTTGGCGCATCGGCGTTTCGCCGAAGCCACGCGATCGCTGCCATCGCCCGTCGCACGACGCGCGCGCGCCGTCGCGGCGGGTGAGTCAGCACTTCGGGGCACGCTGCGCAAACACGGACTGATCAAGCCGCTTGAGGCCGCCGTCAAGGGGGAGGGCAGATGACTACGAGTCACGGCAACCGCATGTTTGGTGCGGTTCGACGAATCGCGGAGTTGATTGAGGGCACTGCAGGGCATTCTTCGCTTGATTCGGGCGAACTGGCCGAGCTGCGCCGTCTCGACAACGCCTCGCTCAGCGCGCCCGCGTTCTGGCGGATCGTCGTGGGGGAGCTTGAGCCCCGCAATTTGCTACCCCACCGTTCGGGGCAAGCACGCGTGGAATCGGAAACGCGATGGGGCGCCATCTTGCAGGCGATGGCGATCCTCCGTGGTCTCCTTGCGACGGAAGTGCCACTTGGCGAGGCGCTCGCCGCGGCGTCGGTCACCGAGTTACGCGTTTCCAGGCTGCTTCGCGAACGCGGCCCGACGCTGCTGGACACCGTCAGAACGGTCGCCAGACATCTCGCAAGCAAACGCCAGCGCGTCGATCCACTCGACCTCGCTCGGCTGATTGACAGCGATGAGGCCGACTGGCGCCAGACCGTGCGCCAGACCATCGCGCGTGACTACTACAGAGCGGTCTATCGTCGCGACAACCCCAACACCACAGCGCCCGCCGAAGACGCATAACCCGCAAGAGAGGAGCCAAGTCATGGCCATTCGATTCCTGCAGATTCACAGTCTCACAAGCTACCCCGCAACCCTGCTCAACCGCGACGATGCTGGGCTCGCCAAGCGCATTGTCTTCGGCGGATCAAGCCGCACTCGCGTCTCCTCCCAGTGCTTGAAGAAACATTGGCGCAGCCACGAGGGGGCGCACTCGCTGCGCGGGCTCGACGTGCCGATGTCGATCCGTTCGCGGCTAACATTTGAGCGGCTGATTCGTGAACCGCTGAGCGAAACCACCAATGACGACGCCGCACTCATCGTGACGCAGGCGTTGATGGACGCCGTGGGCCTCAAGCCCGACAAGGAAGCGCAGACCGGACAGGTAACGATTCTCGGGCACAAAGAGGTCGCTTACCTGCGCCAGCTCGCTACCGAAGTGCTTGCGGAGGATGCTGTCGGCGAAGCATCCATTGGCGCTGCCGACGGCTTGACGAAGGCCGAGAAGAAACAACTGAAGGCGGTCGTCGACGCGGCATTGAAGGCGCGCGGAAAGAACCTCAAGCAGAACCTGCGACAACTCGGCGACAGCGCCGCCGGCGTCGGACTGGATGGCGCTCTGTTCGGTCGGATGGTGACCAGCGACGTCCTACGAGCCCGTGTCGATGCGGCGATTCACGTGGCGCACTCCTTCACCGTTCATGGTGAGAATGCGGAGCAAGATTACTTCTCGGCAGTCGACGAGTTGAAGGCGCTCGACGCGACCGCGGACGCCGGAAGCGGACACATTGATTCGACCGAGTTGGATACCGGCTTGTACTACGGCTACGTCGTCGTCGATGTGCCGACGCTTGTCGCCAATCTTACCGGCGCGTCGCCAAGCGATTGGCTCGCGGCCGATCGAGATCTGGCTTCGCGCGTGATCGAGCGCCTCGTGAAGATGATCGCAACGGTATCGCCAGGCGCCAAACTCGGCTCGACCGCACCACATGCCTGGAGTCAACTCATCCTTGTGGAAGGCGGAGAATCCCAGCCGCGCACACTCGCGAACGCTTTCTTGAGGCCCGTGTCGCAACGGCCCGATCTGTTGGCGAGCACGTTCGAGGCGCTCGGCAAGCACATCGCCGACTTCGACGCCATGTACGGAAACTCAGGTGTGCGCGCGTGCGCGGCGATGGGCCCTGTCGAGCGCCTCACGGGATCGTGCGACGGGCTTGCGATACAGCCGCTTGACGCGGTGGCAGCGTTCGCCGCGCAACAGGTTGCGGGAGCTTGAGATGGACAGCTTCGTCATCATCCGCCTTGAGGGCACAATGCTGAGTTTCGGCGGCGTCCAAGTCGATGAAAACGGACCGACCAACCCGTTTCCCGCTGCGTCGATGCTTACCGGGCTTCTTGCCAATGCGCTGGGCTGGGACCATTCGGACACGGAGCAACTGGAAACCCTGCAGTCGAGGCTTCGATTCGCGGTTCGCTGCGATCGGCCTGGCGAGAGGCTCATCGACTACCAAACAGTCGATCTTGGACAGCAGCACCTCGTGCGACCGGGTTGGACCACCCGGGCCCGGACCGAAAAACGGCGCGGTGGAACCGCGAGCAAAGGAACCCATATTCGGCTTCGGCATTTCCTGACCGACGCGTGCTACACCCTCGTTGTTGGGCTCAACGGCCATCCGGACCTCTCCGCTGAGGATTTGCACCGAGCGCTCCGGTATCCACGCCGCCCTTTGTTCCTTGGCAGGAAGTGTTGCCTTCCCTCAGCGCCGCTCGCGATGGGTTTGTGTCGCGGCGCCAACGCGATCAGCGCCCTGCGGTCGGTGCCGGTGCAAGAACGCAGTCAGCCCGTGGATGGTCGCTTTCAGGCGTGGTGGCCGGCAGAGGAGTGGAGCGGCGCTGGGGACGGCGCCGACATAGCTGCTGTCGAGTTGATGCGGGTCACCGACGAGCGGCGTTGGGCGACGCAGCTTCACGGTGGTGAGCGCGCCATCCGCACCGGCATGGTGCGATGGGCGCAATCGGGTGCAGAAGATGGTTGAACAGATCTCGATGCTGGCGCTGGAGCTGGATGCGCGCGAAGTCGCGCGGCTTGCGCAAGTCCACGGCATGCGCGGCGTGGCCGACGAGGGATACGCGCTTCATGCGGCGTTGCGGGCGTTGTTTGGTGAGCTTGCGCCGAAGCCGTTTTCGCTGGACCCATCGAGCGCCGCGCAGCTTGGTCGTGTTCGTGTGCTGGCGTACACCGCCGCTAGCGAGGTTGAGTTGCTCAACGCGATGGATTCGGCCACGCGCGACGATCTGTTGCCGACGTTCGCTGCTGGTGACCCGTGGTTCCGGCCCCTCCCGACAGTGTTCGCGCGAGGTCAGAGGCTTCGCTACGAGGTCCGTGTGTGCCCTGTCCGCCGCGCAAATCGTTCCGGCGATGTCGTCCTGGGCGGCGCAAGACGTACGCGTTTCGGCAAAGGCGCCGAGATCGACGTGTACGTGGTCGACAGGTTGCGGGCCGAAGAGAGCGGGACGCCGATTGAGTCGAGCCGTGAAGCGGTGTACGCCGACTGGCTCTCCGCGCAGTTGACACGGCACGGGGACGCACATCTGGATTCTGCACGTCTGGTCCGCTTCCAGCGTAGGCGCTTCGCCCGCCGTGGCGCCCCGGACGGAAACGGGCGTCGAAAGCGGCGCCGCATCGAACGGCCCGACGCGACGCTGGCCGGGCAGCTCACCGTTGGCGAACCGCGTCGGTTCCACGAGTTGTTGACCCGCGGTGTAGGGCGCCACCGCGCTTTTGGCTTTGGGATGCTGTTGTTGCGACCAGCGGGTTGATCGGGTGCTGAAAGGACGACTCGGCCTGGAAACCGCGCGTGTCCCACACGCGGACCGGCACGGTATGCTTTGGTTGAGCAAGGGCCGCCTTGTTGCGCGGCGCGGAACGCTGCGCTTCATCACCGCAGGTGGCGCAGAGCTCGCCGAGGGGGCCTACGACATCCCGTTTCAATCGTTGCACTGCATCTTCTTGCAGCCCGGCACTACGGTTTCGCACGACGCGCTCCGCCTCTGTGCTCGACACGGAACAGGCATCGTGGCGACCGGCAATGACGGGGTACGGCTCTATTCGGCCATGCCATTCGGACCCGATTCCTCCCATATCGCTCGTAACCAGTGCTTGTTGTGGGCGGATGAGTCGTCGCGGCGGGCCGTCGCCAGGCGGATGTACGCTTGGCGCTTGGGCGAGATCCTCCCGAGCGACGACATCGCGGTCCTTCGCGGCATCGAGGGTGCGCGCGTCAAGGAGTCGTATCGTCTGTGTGCGCAGAAGTTCCGCGTGACCTGGCGTGGCCGGCGTTATGACCGAAGTGATCCCACGGGCGCCGACATGCCCAACCAAGCGCTGAATCATGCAGCCACGGCCGTGCAGGCTGCGGCGATGTTGGCGGTCGTGTCGGTAGGCGCGCTTCCCCAACTAGGCTTCATTCACGAGGCGTCAGGTCGCGCATTCGCCCTCGACATCGCTGATCTCTACCGCGAGTCCGTTACCCTACCGATTGCATTCGGTGCCGTTGTTGACGCCCAAAAGGGCAACAAGGATCTTGAGCGAACGGTGCGTTTGCAGGCTGGCCGCGAGTTTCGTCGTCGCAAACTCATCGCCGGGATGATCGGGAAGATCAAGGAGGTGCTGCGTGCCGATGACGGTCATCGTGACCCATAACGCACCGGATCGCACACGAGGCTTCCTTGCATCGTGCGCCTTGGAGATCGCGCCGGGGGTCTACACTGCACCAAGGATGACGGCCCGTGTTCGTGAGAGGGTATGGAAGGTCTTGGTTGACTGGCAGTTGGTGGACACGGTCGTCGTCATGACCTGGGCCGATAGGGAAGCGCTGTGCGGTCAGCGGATTCTGGCTCTTGGAGTGCCGCGTCGCAGCTTGATAGACTGCGACGGAATCGCCTTACTGAAAGCACCGCTGACGGCGGCGGAGCGCGCCGCACTCGATCCGGCGTCGGGTGCCACGCCCGTTGACAACTGAATCTCGCGCTTGATGATGTAGTGTCAAATCGGTGTCTCTGTCTCAGGCTGAGACAGGGACTGCCCCGCGCACGCGGGGATGGACCCCATGGCCGACAGTCCACGAGCGGCTGCGGCAGGACTGCCCCGCGCACGCGGGGATGGACCCTGCTCATTCGACTTCGGTCCCTTCACAAGACGGACTGCCCCGCGCACGCGGGGATGGACCCAGCTGGGCCTCGGCCACCGTATCGCCCGGCGCGACTGCCCCGCGCACGCGGGGATGGACCCGTCAAGCAGCGTCTTGAATGCCAGCCCCACTCGACTGCCCCGCGCACGCGGGGATGGACCCTACAGCTGCCTTTGCTGTGGTGATCTTACCGGGACTGCCCCGCGCACGCGGGGATGGACCCGCCACGAAGTTGATGGCGATGGGCGAAAGGCCGACTGCCCCGCGCACGCGGGGATGGACCCTTTTGTTGTCAAGCCAGGAAGGGTGTGCCTATGACTGCCCCGCGCACGCGGGGATGGACCCTGCAAGCTGTCAACGGCTTGTGATCTGCTTCAGACTGCCCCGCGCACGCGGGGATGGACCGGCGTCTCGACGTAGACCCGCTGGGCCCGGGTGGACTGCCCCGCGCACGCGGGGATGGACCCTTGATGAGTTCATGTCCGGCGACTTTTCGAGCGACTGCCCCGCGCACGCGGGGATGGACCCGGTACGGAAACGAGGTCAAACTCGTGGAGGGGGACTGCCCCGCGCACGCGGGGATGGACCCAGGTTGGACTGCGAGACAGAGCCAACGCCCATGACTGCCCCGCGCACGCGGGGATGGACCCCGCACATTCAGCGCCCGGCGTCCGTATCATAAGACTGCCCCGCGCACGCGGGGATGGACCGGCATCGAAAGCCACGCCGCGCCCATGCGCACCGACTGCCCCGCGCACGCGGGGATGGACCCTGAGTCTGGTCGCCCAGGATGTAGAACGTCAGGACTGCCCCGCGCACGCGGGGATGGACCCGAGCGGATCCGCGGCGCCATCTTGGCCACGGGGACTGCCCCGCGCACGCGGGGATGGACCCCAAGGCGGTTTTCACGCGCGTCCCGCCGGCACGACTGCCCCGCGCACGCGGGGATGGACCCTCCACATTGGGAATCCATGCTCTTAAGAGCGCGACTGCCCCGCGCACGCGGGGATGGACCCTGGCCTTTGACGCTGGCAAGATCCAGAGTGCGGACTGCCCCGCGCACGCGGGGATGGACCCTTCACGTCAAGCGCGTACCCGCGCAGCTTCTCGACTGCCCCGCGCACGCGGGGATGGACCCCAAGGCGGTTTTCACGCGCGTCCCGCCGGCACGACTGCCCCGCGCACGCGGGGATGGACCCAGCCGCACCGGCCGCCGCGTAAGGGGCACCGAGACTGCCCCGCGCACGCGGGGATGGACCGCGAACGCGAACGCTTCGACCCGGCCATGGCGGGACTGCCCCGCGCACGCGGGGATGGACCCGACAACGGCGACATGATGCGCTTTATTGATGCGACTGCCCCGCGCACGCGGGGATGGACCCCGTCGACGCTCAAGACGCCAGCGGACAAGCCAGACTGCCCCGCGCACGCGGGGATGGACCCGACACCGTTCCGCTGGTGACGTCCTTGTCGACGACTGCCCCGCGCACGCGGGGATGGACCCGAACGTGTCCGTGTCCCGTGTCCGCTGCACGGGACTGCCCCGCGCACGCGGGGATGGACCCCGTCCTTGACCCCTAACCGCGCGGCGTACACAGACTGCCCCGCGCACGCGGGGATGGACCCGTCAGTTTCGCTTCGTCTGTGTTGTAGACCGGGACTGCCCCGCGCACGCGGGGATGGACCCCATCAAGTGGCTGCCGAACTCCGAATAGACGCGACTGCCCCGCGCACGCGGGGATGGACCCACTTGACGACGACCGCTAGCGCGCGCACAGTCGACTGCCCCGCGCACGCGGGGATGGACCCGCGATACGGAAGATCGAATCAGCCGCCTTGGCGACTGCCCCGCGCACGCGGGGATGGACCCAGCAAGTACGACCACTGGCAGTTTTACAACACGACTGCCCCGCGCACGCGGGGATGGACCTCTTGGCCTTGGCCGCTCCGCTTCCGACACCGCGACTGCCCCGCGCACGCGGGGATGGACCCGGCAGACGGAAGGTCCGAGCCTTCCAGCGAGCGACTGCCCCGCGCACGCGGGGATGGACCCGGGGAAGCCGCCCTTTTCGCCGAGAAGTGCCCGACTGCCCCGCGCACGCGGGGATGGACCCGACAAGAACACACCACCGGTCGGCGCGGCGCGGACTGCCCCGCGCACGCGGGGATGGACCCACGGTTGATGGTACGGCGCCGATCGGTGCGTCGACTGCCCCGCGCACGCGGGGATGGACCCCGTTATGATACGGACGCCGGGCGCTGAATGTGGACTGCCCCGCGCACGCGGGGATGGACCCTGATCGCGCAGGCTACGGCACTGCTTGCCGACGACTGCCCCGCGCACGCGGGGATGGACCCACCGCGCAAACCGGCGCCGCCCGACAGGCCGAGACTGCCCCGCGCACGCGGGGATGGACCCAGCGAAAGGCTCTTGGCTGTGCCATCGCGAAAGACTGCCCCGCGCACGCGGGGATGGACCCGCCCTTGGCCTCAAGGGCCGCAACGCGTTCCGGACTGCCCCGCGCACGCGGGGATGGACCCGACCGACCGACAACGGCGCGGATGATGCGCCGGACTGCCCCGCGCACGCGGGGATGGACCCCTGGTTCGTGCATCGCGTCGGCCGTTCTCGAGGACTGCCCCGCGCACGCGGGGATGGACCCAGCTCGCGTGCGGTGGGCTTCATGCTGGGATGGACTGCCCCGCGCACGCGGGGATGGACCCGGACGCGCGACCATCGCGGGCACCGCGACTTGGACTGCCCCGCGCACGCGGGGATGGACCCTGCTTGTTTCGTCGTCGCTGTCTCAGCACGTGGACTGCCCCGCGCACGCGGGGATGGACCTTGAGCGGTCTATACGATCGGCCGGTCGTGCGCGACTGCCCCGCGCACGCGGGGATGGACCCGGAGAGGCACGCTCGCGATGGTCCAAGCGTCGGACTGCCCCGCGCACGCGGGGATGGACCCGTGGCACGAAGGCGAGCCGATCGGCCTGTGGCGACTGCCCCGCGCACGCGGGGATGGACCCGTCGGCTGATCGGGGGCGCGGAAGTCTCGGTAGACTGCCCCGCGCACGCGGGGATGGACCCTGGTAGCAAGCAGGACGAAGCGTGCCTGTGCGGACTGCCCCGCGCACGCGGGGATGGACCCGTGGCGATCCGCGCCATCACCGAGCAAGCCTCGACTGCCCCGCGCACGCGGGGATGGACCCGCCGGCCATGCACTGTGCGTTGACGTTCACGGGACTGCCCCGCGCACGCGGGGATGGACCCTTCCGCGCCACAATCGCCGCGTTTTCAAGTCGGACTGCCCCGCGCACGCGGGGATGGACCCGCGCGATCCATCAACTCCATGGGCGTGATTCCGACTGCCCCGCGCACGCGGGGATGGACCCTGCAAAAGTGGAAGTGCAAAGGCGAATACACCGACTGCCCCGCGCACGCGGGGATGGACCCCAACGACAACGACTCCGCCGATCCCATCGCAGGACTGCCCCGCGCACGCGGGGATGGACCCTCCGCTAAGACGATTCTCGACACGATGACCAAGACTGCCCCGCGCACGCGGGGATGGACCCCGATCATGCAGACGACAAAGCAACGTGAGATCGACTGCCCCGCGCACGCGGGGATGGACCCGTCCTAGCGTCGCCCGAATATCAGCCCATCACGACTGCCCCGCGCACGCGGGGATGGACCCAACATCACCGCGCGCGCGCTGGACGTTTGGGCGACTGCCCCGCGCACGCGGGGATGGACCCACGAGTTGACCACGCAAGCCCGCAAGCGAAAGGACTGCCCCGCGCACGCGGGGATGGACCCCGCGATAGTCAAGGACAACGGTGGGCTTGCCCGACTGCCCCGCGCACGCGGGGATGGACCCGTGGGAACGGTTCACATCACGTACAACGCGCCGACTGCCCCGCGCACGCGGGGATGGACCCCGCTGCGATCCCGTTGAGTCCAAGCGACATCGGACTGCCCCGCGCACGCGGGGATGGACCCGCATCGCGCTGGGGCTTGAGTCGCGCGCTGAAGACTGCCCCGCGCACGCGGGGATGGACCCGGTGCTCAACCGCGATTGGCAAATCTTCTTGCGACTGCCCCGCGCACGCGGGGATGGACCCCATGGGCACCGAAGCCCAAGAGCAAACTTGCAGACTGCCCCGCGCACGCGGGGATGGACCGTCACCGTTCGCCCGGTGCTTGGTGAGCATTCGGACTGCCCCGCGCACGCGGGGATGGACCCATCCGGTTGCTTGGTCGTGGCGATGCGAACGGGACTGCCCCGCGCACGCGGGGATGGACCCGATCCCGTACTCGTAGGGGAGTTTGAACGGGGGACTGCCCCGCGCACGCGGGGATGGACCCGTCAGGACAGCGTTGTCAGGTTGCGCCAGCACGACTGCCCCGCGCACGCGGGGATGGACCCTGGACCACCGACGAGGACGATTGGTTCATCATGACTGCCCCGCGCACGCGGGGATGGACCCGAGCGATGGGGTCTCCTATGACTGCGAGGCAGGACTGCCCCGCGCACGCGGGGATGGACCCTCACGCACGGCGCGGGGTCGGTTTGCATCGTGGACTGCCCCGCGCACGCGGGGATGGACCCGTAGTGGGTGAAGCCCACCGACCGCTGCCGCGGACTGCCCCGCGCACGCGGGGATGGACCCAGGACGCTGCCTTCGGGGGCGTTGGGCAACGGGACTGCCCCGCGCACGCGGGGATGGACCCAGCACGCGCTTGACTTCCTCGACTTCGACCCCGACTGCCCCGCGCACGCGGGGATGGACCCCAGATCAGCGACGCTCGAGGCAGGCTCATCGAGACTGCCCCGCGCACGCGGGGATGGACCCGGCATGATGCAGGGCTCGTTGGCGTGGGGGCGGACTGCCCCGCGCACGCGGGGATGGACCCCCCGTCTCTGCACTTCGATGCCTCAATGCGAGGACTGCCCCGCGCACGCGGGGATGGACCCCGGCAAGGACTCCCGCGCCATCGATCCCGTTGGACTGCCCCGCGCACGCGGGGATGGACCCCGCCCGGGAGGTCCGGGGCGAATAGTTCCATGGACTGCCCCGCGCACGCGGGGATGGACCCCGAGCTCGCATCTAGCTGGGGAAACGGTAGCCGACTGCCCCGCGCACGCGGGGATGGACCCGCAGCAGAATCGGGCGCCTAGTGGCGCGCTGAGACTGCCCCGCGCACGCGGGGATGGACCGCAATCGGCGCAGAAGAGGCGCAGTGTCTTCAAGACTGCCCCGCGCACGCGGGGATGGACCCGGGGCCACTGTCCTCGAGCACAACGCTACATCGACTGCCCCGCGCACGCGGGGATGGACCCTGGTGTGCCCGCCGGACACGGCTGTCGGGACCGACTGCCCCGCGCACGCGGGGATGGACCCTTTCCCGATCGGCCGCATCATTGCCCGGTCACGACTGCCCCGCGCACGCGGGGATGGACCCATCGAAGACATTGCCGCGGAGCTCAAGACGGCGACTGCCCCGCGCACGCGGGGATGGACCCCGCCCGATATGGCGGCGCCGCGATGGTGATCGGACTGCCCCGCGCACGCGGGGATGGACCCGATGCTCGGGACAGGCGGACCGGAAGGCCTTGGACTGCCCCGCGCACGCGGGGATGGACCCGGCGCAATCGCCCAGGACACCGGCAGTGTGGCGACTGCCCCGCGCACGCGGGGATGGACCCCACGTCAATGGTGCCCGTGACGGCACAGGACTGACTGCCCCGCGCACGCGGGGATGGACCCGGGACCAAGCGGGTCGCCCGCAAGAAGAACGCGACTGCCCCGCGCACGCGGGGATGGACCCCGCAACCTATCGTGTCGTGGTGAAGCCCAAACGACTGCCCCGCGCACGCGGGGATGGACCGTGTCACGCAAGAGGCAGCGGTCGCTATTCTAGGACTGCCCCGCGCACGCGGGGATGGACCCGACTCGGGGTCAAGCTCAACTTTCGGCCCGAAGACTGCCCCGCGCACGCGGGGATGGACCCCGATCTCGAGCTCACCGACCATGTTCCATCGGGACTGCCCCGCGCACGCGGGGATGGACCCTGCCTAGAATCGTTGGGTTTGGTCTGTCATTGGACTGCCCCGCGCACGCGGGGATGGACCTCTCGGAAAGCGCCAGGGCGGTGTCTTGGCCACGACTGCCCCGCGCACGCGGGGATGGACCCCAAGTCGAGCAGATTCATTCCCTCGATCCCTTGACTGCCCCGCGCACGCGGGGATGGACCCAAGCTTGTGATCCGCTGCAACGTTCGCCTGACGACTGCCCCGCGCACGCGGGGATGGACCCGAGCCCGAGATTCGGGACAGCCAGAGCGGCACGACTGCCCCGCGCACGCGGGGATGGACCCCCTTGACGTGGTTTCGTCGGACCACTGCTTGCGACTGCCCCGCGCACGCGGGGATGGACCCCATCTCCTCCACGACGCAACCCGGCTCGAGACGACTGCCCCGCGCACGCGGGGATGGACCCAAGCGCTACAGCACCGACGTCGTCGTCGACCGGACTGCCCCGCGCACGCGGGGATGGACCCGATGTTTGCAATGTTCGCCCCCCATCTTCCTGGACTGCCCCGCGCACGCGGGGATGGACCCGCGAAAATGGAGGCAAGCCGGTACCGCGACTGGACTGCCCCGCGCACGCGGGGATGGACCCGAGGTCGCCTTGCACGTCTCCGCGGCGGTCAGGACTGCCCCGCGCACGCGGGGATGGACCTTATGAAACACCTTGAATGCTTCCGCGTGGTCGGACTGCCCCGCGCACGCGGGGATGGACCCGATCCGGTCATGCGACGTAAACGGCCAGCGGACTGCCCCGCGCACGCGGGGATGGACCCGAGAGCATCGCGAAACTGCGGCTTGTCTGCGGGACTGCCCCGCGCACGCGGGGATGGACCCTCGGCCGCGGCCCCTTGGCCCTTCCACCAGACGACTGCCCCGCGCACGCGGGGATGGACCCACCATCATCGACAACCGCGACGACGCATAGGAGACTGCCCCGCGCACGCGGGGATGGACCGTATCTCGAGACGTGCGAGCCCGAGGTAGGGGCGACTGCCCCGCGCACGCGGGGATGGACCCCGGCCGCGCCGGTGCGTGCCCGCTGGCGGCTGGACTGCCCCGCGCACGCGGGGATGGACCCAAGCGCCTGCCGCCGGCGTGGAAGGGGCGGCCGACTGCCCCGCGCACGCGGGGATGGACCTCCTCCTTACTCGAACACCGCGGCATGGTGCGCGACTGCCCCGCGCACGCGGGGATGGACCCCGACCATGCTGAGCGGAGACACCGATGGCCTAGACTGCCCCGCGCACGCGGGGATGGACCGTTGGCGATCACCCGGTGCGGGTTGGCGCTGCCGACTGCCCCGCGCACGCGGGGATGGACCCTGCCCGTTCTTGCCACCGCCCCCGTCGCGGTCGACTGCCCCGCGCACGCGGGGATGGACCCTTGTTCAGCCAGAGGCAGTCGGCGTCGAGCTCGACTGCCCCGCGCACGCGGGGATGGACCGTAGCACACCAGCGAGCCAGCGGCGCTCCCACGGACTGCCCCGCGCACGCGGGGATGGACCTTGCTCAGTGGTCCCTGCAGATTGCGCAGATCGGACTGCCCCGCGCACGCGGGGATGGACCCACAGCCTGCAGCCGCGCCCCGGGGGGGATCCGGACTGCCCCGCGCACGCGGGGATGGACCCGTTGCGACAAGCTCAATATCGGGTTTGGGATCGACTGCCCCGCGCACGCGGGGATGGACCCGTCTGTGATCACGGCCGAGCACCACTTGTCGCGACTGCCCCGCGCACGCGGGGATGGACCCTTTCCCGATCCGCGCCGGCCGGTCACAAGCTGGACTGCCCCGCGCACGCGGGGATGGACCCGGACCTTGTTTCCGTAGCACTTGAGCTCCACGGACTGCCCCGCGCACGCGGGGATGGACCCGGGATCAAGCCGATCACGAGCTCGGCGCGGCCGACTGCCCCGCGCACGCGGGGATGGACCCCCGCCCTATTCCCAGCTCGGCGCATGGTGCGCGACTGCCCCGCGCACGCGGGGATGGACCCTTGCTTTCGCGCTCGGTGATCGTCTCTTCGTGGACTGCCCCGCGCACGCGGGGATGGACCCCTGCCCCCCGTACCCCCTCCAGGAAGGACCCGGACTGCCCCGCGCACGCGGGGATGGACCGTGCTGGGACCGCCGCCGGCTCGGCTCGAGATAGACTGCCCCGCGCACGCGGGGATGGACCCGACCGTTGGCGTTGTAGGCGACCGTTACCGTGGACTGCCCCGCGCACGCGGGGATGGACCCTGCGATTGCTGTCCGTGCTCGAGGACGGTGGCGACTGCCCCGCGCACGCGGGGATGGACCCTGACTGGTGCGGCTCGCATAGCCAGCGAGAGCGACTGCCCCGCGCACGCGGGGATGGACCCGAAGGCTTGACGGCCTTTGACGCGTTGAACGCGACTGCCCCGCGCACGCGGGGATGGACCCATGGCGCGCCGAGGGCGAAAAGGTCGAGAACAGACTGCCCCGCGCACGCGGGGATGGACCCGAAACGGCGAAGCGGTCGGGCGTGACGCGGCAGACTGCCCCGCGCACGCGGGGATGGACCTTGAGCCGAATCAGGTACGCGACCGCGTCGACGGACTGCCCCGCGCACGCGGGGATGGACCCGCTTGACGAATTGCTTTGACCACGTTGACAGCGACTGCCCCGCGCACGCGGGGATGGACCCGGCTGGTTGCTCTTGCGCCACAGGAGCTCGTGGACTGCCCCGCGCACGCGGGGATGGACCCCCGTCGACAACGGGCTCCCCGCTCACGGGTGCGACTGCCCCGCGCACGCGGGGATGGACCCGACGCTCGTTGCCTCCTCTTGCACGGCAGCTAGACTGCCCCGCGCACGCGGGGATGGACCCACGAGCAATTCGGGCCCCAGCTGCGCGCGCTCGGACTGCCCCGCGCACGCGGGGATGGACCCGCGAGATCATCCGGTGTGGACGAGCCGCGCGGGACTGCCCCGCGCACGCGGGGATGGACCTCGTCGGCCCGGTAGGCGCGGTCGCTTTGCTCGGACTGCCCCGCGCACGCGGGGATGGACCCGTTACTAGGCTCTACGCCAACGCAACGCGAGAGACTGCCCCGCGCACGCGGGGATGGACCCCCGTTGACGTTCCGATGGACCGGCAACGATGCGACTGCCCCGCGCACGCGGGGATGGACCGTGGATGCCCCGTCGACTCCGCTTGATCGCCAGGACTGCCCCGCGCACGCGGGGATGGACCCCAGGACGATGGTGTGCCCCGGTCAATCAAGCGGACTGCCCCGCGCACGCGGGGATGGACCCCGGTGCTCCGCTTCCTTGGTCGCGATGTCGAGGACTGCCCCGCGCACGCGGGGATGGACCCGGTTCTTGTCACTGAGCCCTATCGGCCCGTACGGACTGCCCCGCGCACGCGGGGATGGACCCAGGGGCGCATGGTCTCGTTGCAGTCACTGTTGGACTGCCCCGCGCACGCGGGGATGGACCCTTCAGGCAATGCGACTTGCGCAAGCGGGCCTGGACTGCCCCGCGCACGCGGGGATGGACCCCGACATGGCGACCTTCCAGTTGCTCCGAGAGCGACTGCCCCGCGCACGCGGGGATGGACCCGGTGTTAGCGCGGCGATCGTTGCTAACTCCACGACTGCCCCGCGCACGCGGGGATGGACCCCGTCAACCTCGCCATTCGTGGAGCACAAGATGGACTGCCCCGCGCACGCGGGGATGGACCCTTGGAAGGCGCTGTGGCCGTTGTTACTGCGGCGACTGCCCCGCGCACGCGGGGATGGACCCACATCATGCACGCGGACATCATCGCGCAGGACGACTGCCCCGCGCACGCGGGGATGGACCCGTCTCGGCGAGGTCGTCGAGTCCTTCCGCTAAGACTGCCCCGCGCACGCGGGGATGGACCCCGTAATCGGCGGGCGCGGCAATTCGGGCGCCGGACTGCCCCGCGCACGCGGGGATGGACCCGGGACGGATCGTGTTTTGGCGGTGAAGGTCGGGACTGCCCCGCGCACGCGGGGATGGACCCGAGATCGCGTACGTGCCTTGCCATTCGGCGGAGACTGCCCCGCGCACGCGGGGATGGACCCGAACCGCCCGCCCGATCGGATGCGCGGCCGGCGACTGCCCCGCGCACGCGGGGATGGACCCCCTTGGAATCCAACCGCGGATCGCTCGTCGGCGACTGCCCCGCGCACGCGGGGATGGACCCGATGACCGACGACGTCAAGACACACGACGAGTGACTGCCCCGCGCACGCGGGGATGGACCAGAGCGTTGCCGATGTTGCTGCGCAGACCACGGGACTGCCCCGCGCACGCGGGGATGGACCGAATTGCGCCTTGGACGCTGGCAGGACGTGCTGGACTGCCCCGCGCACGCGGGGATGGACCCGTAGAACGCCTCGGCCAGCTCGGGGTATCGCGGACTGCCCCGCGCACGCGGGGATGGACCCGTGGTTACGCCGTTCTCAAGGCGCGTTTCCCGGACTGCCCCGCGCACGCGGGGATGGACCCGCAGGCAGAATGGGCCGCAATGCCGTTCGTTCGACTGCCCCGCGCACGCGGGGATGGACCCAACATGGAAGCGACTGCGATCGCTCAAAAGGCGACTGCCCCGCGCACGCGGGGATGGACCCGCGGCCATGGCGAGCGTGCGTTGGCGTTGCTGGACCGGGCTGCTGCGTTGACTTGGGGGCTGTGGCGCGGAAGGTCCTAATCGGCCATCGGCCCGTAGAATCGTCTCTACGGGCCGATCACGGCTCGAAGGTATTGATACCGCACCCCACCATCAAAACGGCTCCGGGAGCCTCTACGAGCCACGCAGGGGCATATGGCCTCAAAAAATGGCCCCGCGGAGGCCCCCTGCGCGCCAATCCGCTCATCCGTGAGATTTCGGTCGGCAAACGCCGCGCTGCCGCCGCTGCCGGAGCCCCCGCCTATCCGCGATGTGCATCCTGAGTCGGTCATCAGCCGGGGGCCAAACGCTCCTTCACGCCTTTGCCGTTGACGTCGCCATCACAGGCGCAGAGATTGCCCCGCTGCCGTCGGTACGCATCCTTTCTTGGAGGTCGCGATGCGCTTGATCATTCCGCTCATTTCGGTCGCGGTCTTGGCATTGTCCAGCGGCTGCGGCGGCGCTGACGTGAAGGCAGCCAAGCCCGCGTCGACCGGGTCCATCACGCCCAAAGCCTGCCCCGCGGGAACCGTCGCTCACGGCGCGGTGCCGCCCAAGGGCACGATGGTCTGGTGCAGCACGAAGGGCGCCGCCGCCACCGACAAACGCGCGCGCACCGGTCCCTTCGTCAATTGGGCGTGCGCCGGCTGCGAAAACGGCGCCGCGCAGACGGGACAATTGCGCAACGGCGTGCCGGTCGGGACCTGGGTTCTCCGCGCCAGCGACGGCAAAGCTATCGAGTCGGGCAACTACACCGGCGGCAAGCGCAACGGTCGCTGGCAAGGATGGCACCCCGACGGCAACAACCGCTACGACGTCGGCTACGACGAGGATGGCAAACCCCACGGCGCCGCCACGTATTGGTGGAAAACCGGCAAGCAGAAGACCGCGGGGACGTGGAACCACGGCACCAAGACCGGCAGCTGGAAAGAGTGGACGCGCAAAGGCGTGTTGAAGTCTTCGGGCCCCTACGACGGCACGACAAAAACCGGCAAGTGGACGTTCTTCAAGCCCGACGGGACCGTCGACCGCTACGCCTGGTACCTGGTTGGATCGATCACCAAAGAAGGTCGCATCAACAAGGACGGCTCGGTGACCGTGACCGCGTTCGCCATCGGCGGCGTCAAGAAAGCGGAGTGGACCGAGCGCAAGGGCAAAAAGCACGGAGAAGAGGTTCACTACCACGCCGGGACCAAGGTCGTGGCGAGCAAGACCACGTGGGCCGACGGTGTCGCCAACGGCGCGGCGAGCTGGCATCGCGAAGATGGCTCGGTCATCGCCAAGGGTGCGATGGCCAAGGGCAAGCGCCTGTGCGGATGGCGCTACTTCGACACCGAGGGCAGCGAGACAACCGCACGCGCCAAGTACGCCAAGCAAGCCGCCGCCGGCGCCGCCGCCGCGAAGGTCCCCGCCGATCCGTGCAAGTGGACCATCGACCACGCCGTCGCGATCCGCGAAGCCGGTGACGCATCCGTGACCGTCGCTGTTGCGCGATGGCTGCTCGAACACACCGTCGAGTCAGCGGCCAACGCCAAGCTCTCCCGCGAGCCGCCCGGCGAAGATGCCCGTCTCGCCGCGGTCAAGGTCCTGATCGGACGCGCCAAAGTCGCCATCAAGGCCGCGAACTGGCGAACCGCCGCGCTCTATCACGCCGCTGCCGTGCTCGCCATCGACGACGCCATGAGCGGCAAACTGTTGGAGCGGGATACCGGCGCGGGCGACGCCGTCGGTAGCTCGGACCCCGACGCGTTCAAGACCATCGCCGTCGACCAGCTCGAGTCGATCCGCACGTTGCTCTGGGCAACCGAGGGCGGCGAAAAGGCGCACCGCAAGTCCGCGCGGGTCACGCTCGGGCGCGTCGGCGTCGACAAGATCGCGATGCGCAAGCTGGTCAAACGGCTGAAGTAGCCCGAAGTAGCCCGAAGTAGCCCGGTCTTCTCAAAATGCGTCGAGCGGCAGCGGGTCGAGCTTTTCGACGTCGTCGGTGGTGCACGCCGCAGGCGCCGTGATCGGGTTGCAGCGCGCGGGTGAGCCGCCTGGAATGTCGACGAAATAGGCGACGCCTTCGACCTTCGCCGGATAGTCGGTGCTGATGGCCTGGGCGCCACTTTCGAGCCCGGCCTGCAAGCGCGTCTTGTCGTTGCTCTTGCGTTCGGCGCTGTTCGTGTCGGCGCGGGTGCGGATCAGCCGTCCGGCTTTGACGGCGGCCTGGATCTTGGCTTTGGCGGTCAGCGGGTTGTCGATCTTGGCCACGACCCCCCATGGATCGTCCGGGCCTCCCTCGGCAAACAAGAGCCGCCCCTTCAACGATGGGTCCGGTTTGACGTAGGCGTCGCGATGGCTGCCACCGTCGAGCATCACGAACATGGGCTTGCCGCGCACCTGGCCGAGCGTTGGCCATCCGGTGGTGGCGATGGCGGTCTTGAGGTCCTTGGCGTCGCCGCGGACGTCATCGGGCGTCACAATTCCGCGCGGCCACTTCACCGCTTTGACGATCGCTTCGAGACGGGCGTAGGCCGGGTCGGACTTGGTCGGATCGTCTTCGTCCTTGGGCTCCAGCCAGAGCATGGGCGGCAGCGCACCGGGCCGTTTGGCGAGCCATCTGCGCACCCCTTCGAGGCAGATCGTCAACGTCTCGCACGTGGTCTCTGCGTCGATCTGCGGAAAATGGAGCACGTCGTAGTCGTCCTTGTCCGCGTTCCAAAACAGGTCGAGCTCAAACTGGCGGACGCCCTGTTTTTCGAGCTGTTCAAGCAACGGAGCGTGGCTGTAGTCCCAGGGCTGCAGCGCGACCTTGGGCTTGAGGTGGTAGCTGTTGTGGGTGCCCTTGGCCTGGACGTGGTTGAGCCGCAGCTGGTCGTCGAGTCGATGCCGGTCAGGCGCGCTCTCGTCGGCCGACGTCGAATCGGCGGCGCAACCGGACGAGCCGACCCAGAAAAGGCACGTGACGAGCGCGATGAACGTCCGCGCAAACAAGCGGGCGGGCTGGTTGGTGACGAAGCGGTTGAGCGCGCCGTTCACAGCGTCGGCGTGCCCGTTGGCGTGCCATTATCGACCGACTCTTCGTCGACAATCGCGACCATTCGAGCGCTCGGCCGGCGGGGCAGTTTCGACGCGGCGACGTTGCCGGGCACTGGTTGGCGCCCGCCAGCGATTGTGTCCGCCGCGGGATCGACTTCATGGTCGTGCAGCGCTACCGGCTGGGTGCTCTGCGACTCGGACGTCTCGTGCATGAACATCCCGCCGACGCTGGGCGTGTGACCGAACATCTCGAGCGTGGCTCCGGAGTCAACCTCGTCGTCGCGTCCATCGGTTTGCACCGACACGACGACATCTCGCTCCGAGCCCGGCTGCCCGTTGTTTACCAGCGGTTCGACCGCCTCAGCCGGCGTGTGACCGTCGACGGGGAAGGCCTTGTTGTCGCCGGTGTCGGTGGCGGCCATCTCCTCGCCGGTTGCGGCGTCGACCGTGGCGGCTCCATGACCTCCGTGGATGGTCGGTCCGGCCGGGTCGGATTCCCTGCGCGCGGCCTTCTCGGCGCCTTGTCCGTCGGCGTTGAGCGCTTCGGCGAACGCGTCTGCGTCCATCTCTTCGACGCCGATCGTGGCTTCGATCTCGTTGAGCCCAACCGTCGCGTCGTCGGGCGCTGATGACGACAGGAACGCCTGGCTGTCGCGCGCCGAAAGGCTTTGTTCGATGAGCGCCTTGCCCGCTGGCCGCAGCCGCAGATGCGCGACCGACATGCCCGAAGCTGCGCCGCCCATGACGAGCTCAAGCGCCTGCCGCATTGTCCGCGCGTTTTGGTAGCGGGCGGCAGGATCTTTGCGCAGCACGCACATCAGCGCGTCGACAAAGCCCGACGAGAGCGTCGTGCGCCCAAACTGGCGCGGGTCGGGGATCGGATCGTTGATGTGCTGCATGCCAAGCGCGTGGATATTGCGCTCCTGGAACGGCAGCCGCCCGCAGACGGCGAGGAACATCATCACGCCCAGCGAGTAGAGATCGCTGCGCGCGTCGACCTTCGCGGCCCGAAACTGCTCCGGGCTCATGTATGCGGGGGTGCCGAGCGTGTTGCCATCGGCGGTCAACGAGCTGTCCTTGACGCGTGCGACGCCAAAATCGAGCACCTTGACGCTCGTATCATCGCTGCCGACGCGGGCCAGCATGATGTTGTTGGGCTTGAGGTCACGGTGCACGAGACCGAGGCCGTGCGCCTCTTCGAGGCAACGCAAAACCGGCAAAGCGACGCCGATTGCCTCGATCTCGCTCATCACGAGCTCTTGCTTGAACAGCCCCTGCAAGAAGCTGCCGAGGGTCCGGCCCCGCAGCCTCTCCATCGCGATGAAAAGGGGACCGTCATCGACCTGGCCGACGTCGATGATTCGCACCGTGTACGGGCTGGTCATCCGGGCCGTTATCTGGGCCTCGCGCCAGAACCGCCGCACGACTTTGCGCATGGCGTCGACGGAATGCTGGATGCTCAGCATCTTGATGGCGACGGGCTGCCGAGTGGAGTGGTGGCTGGCGGCATAGACCGCGCTGTAACCGCCGCGCGCCAGGGTGCCGGTGATTCGGTAGCGACCAGCCACGATCTCGTCGGCGCGAAACGACAAGGCGTCGCGCTTGAATCCCGACAGCATGATGGTCGGGCTGTGGTCGTCGGGACACCGCTCCTTGCGGGTGTTCATCCCGCACTCAGGGCAGTGGCGCAGCGGTCGGTCGAGTTCGGTCAAGCGGATCTTCCGTTCGTTGCGCGGCGGTAGCAGGCGAGGGTTCGCACCCGTTGTGCCACGCGGCGTGGAGGAAGCGCAACGTTACCACGAGTTGACCCAAATCGATCGCAGGCGGCCGATCGGCGGAGTGTTCCTACGCCAATTCCCGACGTCAACAGACATCTCGTTTGGCAGGCGCCCGTCATCGGATGAACAGACGACTCTGGTGGCGTCCAGTCGTGCCCGCATTGAAGCCCCCGGCGCCGTTGTTCTTCAGGCCGTGGTTGTGGGTCGCCTCGAAGATCGACAGCCCCGGAACGTACACGCATCCCTCGCCAGGGCACGTCTTGCCGGCCCACACGCCCGGTGTCTCCTCGATCGCGAGCCACGTGATGCCCGAGGCCGGAGAATGCGGGGCGCCGGTGCTCAACGATTGGTTGCCTGCCGCCACAAGGGTCGTGACGCGCGTCTTGAAGTAGTTGGTGTCCCAAATACCCCGCCACCAGTCGAAGCTCGCCGAGTCGCTGATTTGGGTCTTGAACAGCCCGCGTCCGGTGTCGGCCAGGTATTCGGTGCTGCCTTGCTTGCCGATCGCCGCGATGGTCGTCTTCTGGAGCGCGCGTTGCGACGTGACGGTGCCGAACAGCGCCGTTGCGACCTGCGCTGCGGACCCGCCACCGTGCGTCGTGATGTCCCACTTGGGCGACGTGTCCTTGCCGAGCGCCATGATGAGCGTCCAGCCGCCGCCATCAGTGACCATGTCGCAGCCCACTGCGAACACGCCGCCAGACCCGCCGGTGGGGTTGATGAAGTAGGTGCCGGACCGCGATTGTGGATGGGCCAGGAGCTGGTGACGACAGCTGCGCAGCGCGGTGTCCTTGGTGTTGAGCGCCGTACACGAGCCGGGTTTGTCGGCGCCGGTCCTGGGCGCATAGACGCAGCCCTTTTTGCCGTTCAAATCGCGATGGCACGCGTCGAGTGTGCACGGGCTTCCGTCGCTGCATTGGCCGTCAGCGACCCGCGCACAGGGGCCAAAGATCCCCTTCTTGGGGTCGATAACCTGGCAGCCGTGGTACCCCCACGCGTTGGTCTTCCAAGCGATCGGATGTGACTGCGGAGAACCGCCTGCGCCGACAATCCAGTAGCCACCCCCATCTGCGGCAGCGACGCTGACGGCGCGATCGTCCTTGGCCGCACCGAGCGTTCGCTGGTAGCGGGTCGCGCCGTCCAAACTGGTGACGACGAGCCACGGGTCGGTCTTGCCGGCACCGAAGCTGAGGGTGCGTCCGACCACCGCGACTCCAGCACGCGTGACGACGAGGTCTTCGAAGCTGTCGGCGAAGGCGGCGCCGCCATATGTCCGTGACCACAGCTGTTTGCCGTTTGCGTCGGTGCGTAGCAGCCAGCCATCGCCGAAGCCGACATCGGCCCGCGATCCTGCCGCCAAGTAGCCGTCGACGCCGCCCGGGAGGACCGAACCGGTCTTTGCATCGACCTTGCGCGGCCCACGCACGACGGCAACCGCGTTAAGCGCGTCGTCTTTGTCGCCACCGTAGACAACTTCGGCGACTTTGGTGCCGTCTGTGGCGCCCATCCGCAGCAGCCAGCCGTTGTACCCCTGCTTGCCGATACTGCGTGTCCGACCGACGCCGACGATCTCGCCGCCCTTGCCGATCACCACGTCGCGCAAACCGTCGTAGTCCTTGCCGCCATGGCGTTTTTCGAGCTGCGGCTGGCCGAGCCCGTCGGTGACCAGGAGCCAGCCGTCCCAGTTGCCGGCCGACGCGGTTTTGCTTCGCCCGACAGCGACGAGCTTGTTGCCCGAGGTCGTGATCCCGGTCAGCTCGTCCTCGTTGGCGCCGCCGTAGCCGCGCGACCAGGTCCGTTGGCCGGTCTTGGAGAACGCCTGCAGCCACCCGTCGAAGCCGCTCGCGCCCAGCTCCTTGCTGTTGGTCCGGCCGGCCGCCACGTAGCGATCCCAGGTCTGGACGACCGCGGCGAATTCATCGGTGCCAGACGCGCCGGCGGTTGTTCGGAAGACCTTGCCGCCGCGATCGTGAAACGCGGTCAGGACGCCCGAGCGATCCCCCTTGGTGGTCTCGGTCATGCCGGCGGCGACCGCGATGCGACCGGTGGCTACCACGCTTGCGAACGCCTCGTGGCCGGACCCTCCAAGTTTGCCCGTGCCGAACACGCGATGCTGCTCGAGGCCGGTGCGGCATGCGGGCTGATCGGCGCACAGGTCGGGGCGGAAATCGTGCCGGCAGCCGCCCGATTTGAGGGTGCAGGTGTCGAGCGTGCACAGGTCGGAGTCATCGCAATCGATCGGCGTCTTGCCCGCGCAGAGCCCGGACTTCGGACAGCTGCTCTCGCCCCACGGGTCGGTGTGTACGAGGAATACATCACGCAGCGTGCCGGGGTTGCTCTTCGCGCCGATCAGCGCCAGTCCGCCGTCTTGGAGCAGCGTGACATCGCGGAAATAGTCATCTCCGCTGCCGCCGTAGCCGCGCTGCCAGAGCACCTCGCCGTCGTCGTTGGTCAGCACGGCCCACGCCTGCGCCCCGACCGCCTTGTTGCCAAGCGCGCTCGACATGCCCGCGAGCAGCCAGCCCCCGCGCGGATGACGCTTGACCGCGGCGAACTGGTCCCACTTCCCTTTGCCGATCTTTCGCTGGCGGGCGATCTTGGCGTTGGCGCCAAAGAAGACCATCCATCCGCTGTAGTCGGAGCTGTATTTGTGGCCGGCGTTGGTCCGTCCCACCGCGAGCCACCCGCCACCGGGAACAGCCGCCACGTCGTGCAGCTCGCTGATCGACTTGCCACCGCCGCTGGCTTTCTTGTGGAGCGCCAGCGCTGAGAAGTAGCGGGGCCCTGTGCCGTTGAGACCGAGGATCCAGATCGCGCCGAACTTGCCGTCGAAGCTGTGGTTCCAGCCGACCCCAGCCACGCGGCCCGATGCGTCCTGGGCGCAGCCGCCGATGCCTTGCACGTTGGCCTTATCGCCGAACTCGCTGACCTTGAAGCTCGCCGGTTTGGACGCCAGCACGCGCGCAGCACGCGCCCAGCCGAGCCAGGACGAGAAGACCATCGCGCCGCCGTCGGACAGCGGGCAGATCTTGGCAGCCTTGGGGATCGACCACGTGGTGACGGACGCACGACCGGCCTTGATCTGCTTGCCGTCCTCGCCATGCCACACCCACTGCAGCGCCCCGTGGGTCTTGGAATACGACGAGCGACTCAGCGACCAGAACCCGCCCGGCGCCGGCTCGACGTTGGTGACCTGGTGCGCCTGCCCACCGGCGGCGGCGTCCATGTTCGGGACCCAGGACGTCGATACGGTCTTGCCGGAGCCGTCCACCTTGCGGAACTGGCCGCGGGGTCCGTTGGCGCCGTGAGCGTTCCATGCACGCAGCGTCGAAACCGCGAGGTATCCGCCGTCATCCTGGGCGAGCACACCGATGCCACGATCGCTGTGTGGCGACTGGTAGCTGGCCTCGAAAAGCCGCGGCGCGCCTGCGTGGCACGAGCCGTCATTGCAGCTGCCCGCGGCGGTGCACGGGTTGCCGTCGTCACACGCGTTGCCCTTCGTTTCCTTGTTGGTACAGCCAAGCTTGGCGGCGCACGAATCGAGCGTGCAGCCGTTGCCGTCGTCGCAGGATTTCGCTGTCTGCTGGGCACATTTTCCGGCCGAAACACAGGTCGTGTTGCCCCACGGGTCGAAGCGGAAGACCGTGCCGACAGTGCGATTGCCCTTGTGGAGCTCCCCGACCGCGACGATCCCACCGTCAGCCGTGAGCGCCGCGGCCGCCACATAGTCGGTCGTGTTGCCGACGTTGGTCGAGCTGCGCCATGCGCGGGTGCCGTCGGGCCGGATTCCGAGCATCTCCCCGCCAAGCGTCGAACCGGTGAAGCTGCCGACAAAGAGGGTGTCGCCGTTGACCAGCTTCAGCGCCGAAGACGCGACCATGTTGGCGCCTCCAACCTCGGGTACGACCAGGATGGACTCCCCGAGCAACGCGCCGCTGGCCGCCGATATCCGCCCCAGGTACGGCACCATCGCCTTCTTGACGGCGCTCAGGGCGACCTGCTTGGTCGAGATCATGCGCAGGACATCGCCATCGGGGATCAACCGCGGACCATTGCTGTATGCGCCCGTGTAGTTGCGCGACCGCGTCTGGTTGCCGGCGCTATCGAGCCACACCACTTGCAGCACAGGGGAGCCGCCGCCGTACTGCTGGCCGATGCCAACGACAGCGCCGCCGTCGGGGCGTGCGATGATTGAAGTGGGCCGCCTGTGCCCGACCTGCTGCAAGGTCTTCTGCCAGCGCCACGTGCCCTTCTTGCCGGCCCGTGCGACGTGCGTGACGAAGTAGGGCCCCTTCTTGGTCTCGCCCGCTGTGAACACGCCGCCGTCGCTCGCCCGCGCGCCGTGATACCCCGCTCCGAACACCGTTCCATGGCTCTGCCAGGTCACCTTGCACGCCGCGTCGACACCGACCAGCCAGGTGCGCTGACCGAAGCTCTTCTCTTTCTTGGACGTGGCGTAGCCAACCGCGATGGCGCCCTCCCCATCGGCGATAATCGAAGCCAGGTTGGGGTAGCTCCAGTCCTTGTCGACCAGGAAGTTCTGGCAGGTGACCTTGCCGCCCGCATCGAGCCGGGCGATCCATGCCCCGCGTGGCGTCGACGTGGCGGCGAACTCCTGGCGGCCCGACGCAAATATCGCGCCTTTTTCCGTCACCGCGACGCCCGACAGCATGTGTTTGGCGCGCACCTTGCTGTCGAGCTCGACCGACCAGAGCTTTGCCCTGCCGAGCGAGCATTTGCCGAGGTGGTCGCACTGGTCGAGCGTGGTGCAACTGTCGCCGTCGTCGCAGGGCGCGTCTTTGTCGAGCACGTGCTCGCAAGCGGCCTTGAGCGTCGTCGCCTTCTCGTCACAGGTGTCTTTGGTGCACGGGTTCTTGTCGTCGCAAAGCTCGTCGGCGCGCAGGGTCGACTTGCAGCCGGTCAGCTTGTTGCAGCCATCGAGCGTGCAGACATTGCCGTCGTCGCAAGCCTTGGGCGTGCCCTTGCAGCCCGTCGTGAGGCACTTGTCGCCGGTCGTACACAAGTCGCCGTCGTCGCAGCCGATGTTGAGCAGCGTGTGCTTGCACGCATCCTTGAGCGCGGCCTTGCCGTTGCATGTGTCAGCGGTGCACGGGTTGCCGTCATCGCACTTGAGCGGGCTGGTCCCGACGCACTTGCCGCCCACGCAGCCGTCCTTGGTCGTGCACACCGAGCCGTCGTCGCAGGCAGCGGCGTTGTTGGTGTGCAGGCATCCGCTCTTGGCCTCGCAGAAGTCGTTGGTGCAGCCGTTGCCGTCGTCGCAATCGCCGGCCTTCTTGCCCGCACAGCTACCTGCCGATGAGCACTTGATCTGCCCCCACGGCGTCAGCGCGCGGAGGATGATCTTCTGGTCCGAAGCGCCGCGGCGGCGACCGGCGGCAACGACCTTGCCGTCTGCGTGCGTCGTAACCGCCCAGAGCTCGCCTGTAGTGGCCGGCTGGAGCGTCCACGTGTGGTTGGCATTGCCGTCGACACCCGCGATGAACGGCCGCAGCGACGGTCCCGGCCGCGTTCCTACAACGACGAAGCTGTCCTTGCCCGTCGCGGTGATGGCGTTGGGATAGGCGCTGGTTGTCAATTCGGTGCGCACCCCCTTGTGACCGGCAGCGTCGAGCGTCAAGAACACGGGCCTGCGCACGCCGTTTTGTGTTGCCGAGCTGCCGGCGACCAGGTAGCCGTTGGACGTCGCCGCGATCGCGTGGGCGATCCGCATCCGGTCGCGCAGATCGGTGGTCCACAGTGGTTTCAGGTCCGAATCGACCGCAAACGCCCAGCTCCACGGCTTGTTGTTGGCAAAGCCGGTGCCGGCAGCCGCGGTGACGCCTCCGGGACGCGACGTGGCGGACGCGGGCACCATCGCGGCGAGGGGCAGGACACGCTGACCGAGCACTTTCCCGGACAGGGTCACGCGCATCACGAGCGGACGGATCCCGTCCTTGCCGGTGGTCGCGGTGCCGACGACGACCCAACCTCCGCCGCTGTGGGGCAACATGGCCCGCAGCTCCTCGTACACGTTGGGCGCGCCGTACGTCTTGCTGCCGGTGAGCTTGGAGCCGTCCGCGCTGATCTTCAGCAGCCGCACGTCGGCCGATGTCTTGTTGATCAGCGATCCTCCGACCAACAGCGACCCGTCCGCTTCGACGGCGACGGCGCGCGCGGCGTTCACCAGTGAATTGGACGCCGAACCCAACGGCTTGGCCCACTTCTGAGCGCCGTCCGCGCCGATGACCCACACCATCCAGCGCCGCTTCTTCGCCTGCGTCTGGGCCGCCGTCTCGCGCACCTCGCCGACCAGGACAGACCCGCCGCCCTTCAAACCGGCGATCGCGTGGACCTCGGCATATTTGTCCGCGCCGGCCAGCTCACCGACGAAGAGCCGCTGCCCTTTGCCCGCCGTGCACGTCCCGCCGACGCAAGCATCTCCCACCGAACACGCTTGCCCGTCGTCGCATGGCGCCTTGTCCGCAGCGGCCTTGGCCTGGCAGATGAACGTCGTCGAGCCGGTCTTGACGCACACGCCGACCTGGCACTGTTTCGTGGGTGACGGGCACTGAATCGGCGCGCCGGCCACACATTTACCGGCCTTGCACGCGTCGTTGACGGTGCAGCCACTGCCATCCGCGTCGCAGGACTGCGCGTCGAGCTTGGTCGCGACGAACGAGCACTTGCCGGCCTTGCAGGTATCCGCTGTGCAGTCGTTGTTGTCGTTGCAGGTCGGCGGATGGCTGCAGCCCTTGTCCTTGTCGCACTTGTCCTGGGTGCAGGGGTCCTTGTCGTCGCAGGTGTTGACCTTGCCATTGCCGCACAGGCCTTTGCCGCACGTCTCGCCGACCGTGCACTTGTCGTCATCGTCGCAGCTCTTGGTTTCGTTGCGGGGCCGCATCTCGCATTCGCCGCTGGCCGGGTTGCAGACATTGTTCAGGCACGTTGTGTCATTGATGGCGGCGCAGAAGACCGGCTTGGTCAGCGACTTCTTCTCGCACTTGCCGGTCGCGAAGTTGCAGACCGGGATGCCGTTGCACTGGTTGCCGTCATCGTGTGCGAGGCAGTCTTTGTGCGTCTTGCAGGGGCAAACATGCACGCCGGGTTTGCATTGATCGGCCACACAAACGTCGCCCAGGGTGCACGTGGAGCCGTCGTCGCACGGCACGTTCTTGTTGGTCGGCGCGCCCTTGGGTTTGTGTTCGTAGCGGCACTTGACGCCGAGGTCCTTGGGTACGTCGCAGCGCTCGTCGACGGTAGCTGCGGGCCCAAATGAGCACTTACCCGTCTTCGGCTCGCACGCGTTCTTGCGGCAGTCGGTGTTGGCGGCGCTCGGGCAGACGACGGTCTCAGATGGGTTGAACTGGCACTTCTTGGTCGCCTTGTTGCAGAAGAACACGCCGTTGCAGAGGTTGCCGTCGTCCTTGGCGGCGCAGTCAGCGTTGTCTTTGCACGGGCACGTGAACTCGGCGCCGGCCTTGCACAAGCCGCCCAGGCAGAGGTCGCCCGCGGTGCATTTGTCCCCGTCGTCGCACGCGGTGCCGTTCTTTTCGGCCTTGAGGTTGCAGGCGCCGGTCGTCTTCTCGCAGCGGTTCTTGTTGCAAGCGGTGTCGTTGACCGATGGGCACACGATCTTGGTGGCCGGGTTGACCTTGCAGCTCTTGGAATTCTTGTCGCAATACAGCACGCCGTTGCAGAGGTCGCCGTCCTCGAGCGGATCGCAGTCGGCGTCTTTGCCGCACACGTAGAGCTTGGACCCGGCCTTGCACGCGCCCTTTTCGCAGGCGTCGCCGAGCGTGACCTTATTGCCGTCGTCGCAAGGCGTTCCGTCGAGGACCGGCTCCAGCCCGCATTTGCCGGTCGTCTTGTCGCAGACGTTGGTCTCGCACGCGGTGCTCTTGGTCGCGTCGCAGGTGACCTTCTTGGTGGTGTTGAGCTCGCATTTCCACGGAAAGACGTTGAGGTTGCAGAAGTACACGCCCGAGCACTTGTCGGCGGCGGACTTGGCGGCGCAGTCGTCCGACTTCTTGCATTCGCAGTAGCTCGCCGTCCCCTGTTGTTTGCAGGCCCCTTTGCCGTCGCAGACGCTGTCGACGGTGCATGGGTCGGCGTCGACGCAGGGTGTTCCGGCGGCGTCGGGTGTCAGCTTGCAGGTGCCGGTGCCCGGATCGCAGACCGCTTTTGCGCACGCCGTGTCCTTGGCCGCGTTGCAGATGACCGCGCTGTTCGGCTTGGGCAGGCAGCGGTAAGGCGCCTTGGTCTTGTTGCAGAAGAGCGTGCCGTTGCAGAGGTCGCCGTCGTCAAACGCCTTGCAGTCGTCGGTCGTCTGGCATTCGCAGCGATCGATTCCGGCGACGCATTTGCCGCCGTGGCAGGTGTCGGGCGATGTGCACGGGTCTCCGTCATCGCACGGAGCGCCGTTGACCGCGCAAGGTCCAGCGTCGGCGATCGGTCCGGTGTCCTGTTTGCTGGTGTCTTTCTTGCTGGTGTCTTTCTTGCTGGTGTCTTTCTTGCTGGTGTCTGGGGTCGCGGTCCCGGTGTCTTTGGCCGCGCCCGTATCGGTCGAACCTGGGCCTGTGTCGGTGGTTGTGGCGCCGGTGTCGATGGTGGCTGCGGCGTCATTGACGGTCCCGCCCGTGTCGGTCGGGGTGTCCGAGGACGTGCCCGAATCGGGTTCGCCGCAGGAAAGGACAACGACAAGGCACGCGAGCAGGCAAGTGCGCTTCATGGGCATTCCGCGGGAGTTGTTACGGAATGTAGGCTACCGGACGCCGCTCGGAGACGAAAC
>Ga0209992_10000975_pt1 | contig 33697 bp, 28 predicted proteins | sample 2SBtaG_2_FD_182564 | JGI IMG/M metagenome (GOLD analysis project Ga0209992, IMG submission 182564) | Deep subsurface microbial communities from Kolumbo volcano to uncover new lineages of life (NeLLi) - 2SBTROV12_ACTIVE470 metaG (SPAdes)... | ecosystem: Environmental > Aquatic > Marine >...
CCATTTAAGGTGGTCATTACAGCATGTATGCGTAAATTACTAACCATCATTAATACTATGGTCAAAACAAAAACTCATTGGAAAGAAAATTACATCCTAAATGCTTGACATTAATCACAGTTGCTGTCCTGAGCATGTCGAAGGAAAGGATCTAGGTATTAAAAAGAGGAATTTATTTTATTGAATCGAGGCGAAATCCTTCACTTCCAGGTCGCAGTGCAACCTGTTCGTTCGAGGATGACAGTATGATGAAATTGTGACTTTTAGCAAAGCGTTTGGTGAAAATATCCTTTGACATAATTCTTTTTTGGGACGAAAAATTGGCAAATTTATGTTGGAATTAAAAAGTGTTGAAAAAATATATCGGGTTGGGGCCGAAGATTTCCACGCTCTTAGAGACGTTAGTTTAAAAGTTGAGCAGGGAGCTTTTCTAGCTTTTATCGGACCCTCTGGCTCTGGAAAAACTACCCTATTGAATTTAATCGGCGGTTTAGATCGACCTTCGGACGGCGAAGTTATTCTTGAAGGAAGAAGCCTAGCTGAATTGGATAAAGATCAGTTGGCCGAATTGCGTAGAAAAAAAATCGGCTTTATTTTTCAGTTTCATAATTTGTTGCCTGTTTACAACGTTTATGAAAACGTTTTATTTCCATTATTGTTAAACGACGAAAAAGAATCTGACGTAAAAGACACTGTTATGAAAATAGTGGAGAGGGTTGGACTGGGAGGACTGGAAAAGAAAAAGCCTACCGAGCTTTCTGGCGGTCAATGTCAACGAGTCGCGATTGCGCGGGCTTTGGTAAAAAAACCTGCGTTGGTCCTGGCTGACGAGCCAACGGCAAACCTTGACGCAGAAAACTCCCGCGCAATTTTAGAATTGACCTCCGAGTTAAACCGCGAATTTGGTTGCGCGTTCCTTTTTTCCACTCATGACGACAAGTTGATTCAATATGTAAATAGGAAAATTAAATTGGATGACGGGCGGATCGTAAGCGATGAAGATCGCTCCAATGGGGAAATAGAATCGTGATTTTTAAAACGGCTTGGAAAAACTTTTGCCGCCAAGGTTTAAGAGCGATATTAAATATCTTAGTGGCAGCATTAACATTGGTGGTCGCGGTTTTCATGGTTTCTTTAGTTAATGGATTTCAAGACCAATCGTCAAAAAATTTGAAGAAAACCGACGTGGCTGGAGGGCATTATAGACTTGCCGATTTTGATATTTTATCTCCTACTGAATGGGAAGATTTTGCGTTCGTCACTCCGCCAGAGTTAAAAAAAATGTCTGCAGATGAAAAAGCCGAAGTCTTGGTTCAACAAGGACAAATATTTCCGCAAAATAGATTTGTCCCTGCTCAAATAAGAGGGATTGACCTTGAACAATCCTTGCTTGAATTGCCGCTAGCTTCAATCAATGCTTATAAAGGGGATTCCATACCGGCAATTGTTGGAACCAAAATGGCAATTAAATCTAATTTAGAAAAAGGCGACTTTGTCGTTTTGAAATGGCGAGATAAATACGGAGCGGTTGATGCAAGAGAAATAGAAATTATCGAAACGGTTCGTTTTGTCAATCCCAGATTAAACGATGGAGTTATTTGGCTGGGATTGAATACATTGCGAGATATGACGCGACGCGAAAATGAGTCGAGCTGGGTCACGGTCAAATCAAATCAAGGTGAAATTGAGGGACTCTCTTTTTTAGTTCCCAATGTTTTGATGAAAGACGTTATTGAATTAGCGAAACATGATCGGCGCAACTCAATGATTTTGTGGATTATTTTAATGCTTTTATGTTGTATTAGCGTTTTTAACTCTCAGATGCTAAACGCGTTTAAACGCCAAAAAGAGGCCGGTACGCTTTTAGCTTTAGGGATGACGCCAAGGCAGTTGACCAAGATGTTTGTTTTGGAAGGAAGTTTCACTGCGGTTGGAGCTGTGGTGTTGGCGTTTATTTTGGGAATTCCTTTTTTTTCCTGGTTTCAAACTGTGGGGCTCGATATCTCTCATTTGAAAGATTCGACGATTCCAGTAACCGAGAATATATTGCTGGTCTTTGATCCAAAGCAAATCGTTAATTGTCTTTTAGGCGCTACTCTAATGATTGTTTTAGCTTCTTGGTTACCGGCTAGAAAAATTTCTCGTATAGATCCTTCAAGAGCGCTTGTTGGAAAGGCTTTCTAACCCACCAGTGGGTTTTGTTTTCTGTGGTTTGGTGAGTATTTTACAATAAAGTTATAAATAGGAAATTCCATCCGCTTTAGATGGGAATAGTTCATTAAAAAATGATTCGATGGATTTTAAAAGGAGTTTTGCGAGATAAATCGCGGTCGTTGTTTCCTGGGATAGTTGTCAGCTTAGGAGTGGGTTTGACCATCGTAATGCTGGGGTTTATGGACGGTATTTTGATGGATATGGTTGATATGACAGCCAATTTGGATACGGGCCATATACGGTTTGTTAATAAAGACTTCTATAAAGAAGAACATATGAATCCTTTGGATAGATCGTTGCCCGCTCAGAAAGAGACGCTAAAATGGCTGCGAGAAAATTCTCCCGAAAAAATTGAATGGGTCCCACGGATCCGCTGGGGAGCGGTTATGGATGTCCCCGATGAAAAGGGCGAAACGAGAGCGCAAAAACCCGTTATCGGAACGGCGCTTGATCTTCTCAGCGACGCCTCAAACGAGTACGAACGGTTAGGGCTAGAAAAAGCCATTATAGAAGGCAGAGTTCCGCAAAAACCTAAAGAGATCCTGGTGGGGTATCTAGCGGCGCGCGAACTAGAACTTAAAATTGGCGAAAAGGTAACATTACTGGGGCAGTCTTACGATGGCGGGTTAGCGGCGGATAATTATAAGGTTGTGGGTTTTGTTCGTTTTGGCGTTAACGCAATGGATAAAAGAATGGCCCTCATGGATATCACCGGAGCTCAAGATTCGTTTTATTTAGAAGATATGGTTACCGATTGGTTAGGTTTTGTGCCGAGGGGCATATCTTATAAAAATTATGGGAGTATAAAAAATGACCTGGAGAAACAATTAGAAACTTTAAAACCTCTTCCAGGCTGGGCTGAAGATGATTGGCCAGTGGTGAAAACAGTATTGGAACAAAGGAATTTAGATACTTTCGTTACTACATTTGAAAGCGTTAATGCCTATGTCGTCAGTATTTTTTTGATATTAATGGGTATCGTTTTATGGAACGCCGGGTTATTGAATGGGATTTATCGATATGGAGAGCTTGGGATGCGGCTCGCAATGGGCGAGTCACATGGATTACTTTTGAAACATTTAGTGATGGAAGCTTTTTTGATTGGGATTATTGGGGCTTTATTCGGTTGTATCCTAGGAGGAAGTTTTCTTTATTATTTTCAAGAATATGGAATTGATATGGGCGATAAGTTAGCCCAAACCGGTTTGATGTTGAGCGACGTTTCCCGAGCTAGAATGAGTATTGACGCGTTTGTCTATGCGATCATTCCCGGAGTTTTGGCCAATGTTTTAGGAACATTTGTTGCGGGTATTGGAATCTTTAAAAGATCGGAAGCGGAGTTATTTCGAGAATTGGAACATGGGTGATCTTTGACGAAACTAGTTTTATAAAGTCCCTATGGCGTGTCATCCAAAGGCGAACCAAAGGTTCGGCGAAGGATCTCGCCTTGATTTTATAAAATTAACTATCGTTGAATGCGGAACAATTTGGCGCTTTAACATTTTGGAGTTCATTTGGAATGCAAGGATTTACAGGAATTAAAAATTGTAGAAAGAATTGGACGAGGTGTAACGCAACCATTTGGGGACTACTCTTCTTTTTCATCAGTAACGTTAACGCTCAAGAAATGGATCCTTGGAAGTTATTAAAAGCGGTTGACGATAATCTATGGTCGAATACAAAAATCATAAGCGGTAGATTGTCTGTAGATAATGGACGGCGCGTGCGAACAATGGCGGTTGATACCTGGATGGAAGGGTTAGAAAACTCTTATAGCTTTTATAAATCGCCAGCTCGAGAAAAAGGCACGCAAATGCTTAAGATTCAAAAAAAGCTTTGGCTATATACTCCGCGAACGGATCGAAAAATTTTGATTGCAGGACATTTGTTACGTCAGTCTATGATGGGAAGCGATCTGTCTTACGAAGATATGTTGGAAGATCGTAAAATGAGTCTTTCCTACGACGTGATACTTGAAAAATGGGAAGAAGTAGATGGAGTTAGATCGGCGGTTTTATATCTAACGGCGAAAGATAAGGAGATTACCTACCAGTCAAGAAGGGTTTGGGTAGAGCCGAAGGAACAAGTTGTTCTCAAAGAAGAGCGTTACGCTAAAAGCGGAAAACTTTTAAAGCGGGTCACTTTTGAAGAATATAAAGATTATAGCGGTAGGTTGTTCCCAAAGAGAATGATTTTCAGAGATATGCTAAAAACCGATACCAAAACGATCTACCATTTTGATGAAATTCAGTTTGACAAAGCCATCCCAAAAAAATACTTCCGCCAAAGCATTTTGAGGCGTTGAACTTAAAATAACGCAGATCATCAATACCGCTTTAGTTCATTAACCATTCTAGCGGTGGAATAATCCTGGTTGTTCGGTAGGCTCCAACATTTAAGGAGAAAAACATCAAAAGTATTATGATTTTTTCTCTTAATGTTTTATCCATTGAGACGCTGACTAATATATAGAAAATGGGATATTGTATTAAGAAATGTGTCGCTTCTATATTGCCTAGGTCAATACCAAAGAAAACTTGTGTGAATAAGAATAGGCCTGAGGTAATTAAGTAAAAGCCGCCGATTACTGGACTACCTTTAAATATTTCAATTTTGCCTAAAGATAGAATAAGTAACCAGGAGGCAGTTAAAATGAAAGTAAAAATTGCCGGGTGTGTTTTGATTTGAGAATTTAACTTATCAGGCATGCTTTGGAAGTTTTCTCAAAATCATTTCATCAAATCTTTATAACGCTCCATATTTCTTAGAGGCTGAAAGATAGGATCGGTTTCGATAACTTGTTTTAGTCCAGAGTTGATTTGAACTAACTCTTCCAAATTATCCAACCCAGCTCTTAGGTCGCCTTTTTTTACATAAGCGCGGCTTAGTAAAAGTCGATGGGCTTCGATATGTTGGTGTGTGGGGTAGGTGATTAAAACTTTTTCCAGGATGGTGATGGCTCGTCCATGGTCTCCACTTTTAAAGTATGCCATTCCCGTATTAAGCATACCCGGCAAAAAGTTAGGGTTTAATCGCAAGGCTGTCGAGTAAATACCGATAGCGCTTTTGTACATTCCATAATGAGCGAAAATTTCGCCGGTGCGATTTAAACCTTCCTCAGGAGTTAAAATAATTTCATTAGGATTGATCGGAGGTTTTTCGACAGTTTCTTTTGGGAGTTCTTTTAAAGCGACTTTTGCTAAGTTATCTGGGTCGCCAAGCGCAATTGCTTTTTGATAGTGGGTTTTCGCTTCGTCTATGTTGCCGTTTATTACCATTAAGTCGCCTAGTTTTTGGTGACTCCTGGATAGAAGGGTGTGATTTTCTTGATCGGCAAATTCAATTATTTTTTTGACGGCGTTTTCGGCGCCATTAATCCGGAAAAGAACGCTGTTCAATCCCGCTTGAATTTCTCTAACTTTTAGATCTTTAGGGGCGATCTCAGCTGCGGTATCAATTTCTAAAAGAGACAGTCCAAATTTTCTGGATTTGTAAAACGCTTTAGATCGACTGAGATGATATTGAGCTGGTTTGATTTCTTTAGGTAGCCTATCCAAAGCGTTTTTGTTGATATAATCTTTTAATACTCGGGCAGAGCCCATTTTAGGGTGAGGGTCTTTTGCCGATAATATTGGAGCTAAGAATTTTTTAGCGAGATCTAATTTGTTTTGAATGGCGTATGTATATGCGAGTTGATACGCCGCGTCGAAATTAGTAGAGTCTGCATCAAATGATTTTTTAAAAGCTTCCTCGGCTTTTTGATTGTCGTTTTCATAAGCGCGAATCAATCCAATTTCATACAAGAATTTTGACGGGTTATTTGATTTTTCTGCGGCTAGTTTTAATTCTAATCTTGCCTCGTTCATTTTTCCTAAAGCCATTAAAGTTTGAGCGGTTTCGTAATGCGATTCGGGAGCCTCGTAGCTTTGTTGAGCGGACATATGACAGGCTCTTTCCGATAAGTTTCCATTGCCAATGTGGCGATAAGCGACACAAAAGCCATAACTTAAAGCTGGGTGGCTAGCCCTTCTTTTCTTGGTATCCTGTGAGGTTACCAATAGTTTTTGTCCCTGCATTAAGCTATTTAAAGCTTTTAAATATTCTCCGCGTTCGTTATAAATCAGACCTTTAATGATAGAGGCAGGACCTTGAAATTTGGGCCTGATAGTCGCTTCGTCTAGAAGATCTAATGCGTTTTTATAGCTTCCTTGCTGAGCCAGTTCATAGGCTTTAACAAAAGTGGGTTCAAGTTGGGCGCTAGGTATCCATGTTTTCCACTCCTCAATATTTTTTCCGGGTAATGAGGCCCAAGATGGGGAAAAAGAACTGAAAGATAATAGGGTTAATACTGAAGCAAAAATAGAGATTAAACTTTTTAATTTCATGATTCCTTAATGATTTTGAATTTTTTTAAATATTAGTTAGATAAACGCCTGACAGCGCGCACTGCTTTTCTAGCTCGAGATTTTTTCGGGTGGGAAAATACTGAGCCGTTATTGTAGATGAGACCAAATGCGTTATGGACGCCATTTTTTTCTATAGACCAATGCCCGCCAGATCCATTTTTAGCGAAAATAGGATCGATATGTATTTTCATTTCGCGTCCAATTTGCTTACTATTAAACTTTTCCGGTTCATATAAACTTTTTAATTCTTCGATAGTAGGGAGACCCCAATCGATATAATTTGCAAACTGTTCGTCGTTTAATTGCTTAACGTATTTTATGGATTCAAACCAGTGAAGCCAATGCCCCGATCTTAAATAGGAATCCTGTTTCATCCACATTAATTTTGTTTTGGTGTCGGTAATTGTTTCGTCGCCATTATCGATAAATCGTTTGTCGGCGGAAGGGCTAGAGTTATTTTGAATAGCTTTACCTTCTGTTAACGCTTTGGCTTGAACCTTAAAATGCGGTTGAAAAACCGCTAACGAAATAAAACAAAAGACAAAAAGCGATTTGTATATTGAATTTGTAATTCTTAACATCTGATTACCAATTTATAAGATTTGAACCCGATTTTATAATTAAGGGCCTTTGAGTTTTTCTTTTAACAATTGATTAACGATTCCGGGATTAGCTTGGCCTTTGGTTTCCTTCATGACTTGGCCTACAAAAAAACCTAATAATTTTTCTTTTCCGTTCCGGAACTCTTGCAATTGGCCTGGGTTTGCTTCAAGGATTCCGTCAATAATTTTTAAGATCTCTGAGTTGTCGGTGATTTGAGTGAGTCCTTTTGCTTTAACGATTTCTTCCGAAGTTTTACCGGTTTTATACATTTCTTCAAAAACAGTTTTTGCGATTTTTCCATTAATAGTCCCTTCATCGATCAGCTTTAGCATATCGGTTAAAGCTTTTGGAGAAACTGGGCACTCGTCAATTTCTTTTTCGTCGTTTTTTAATTCTCTCAACAGGTCTCCCATTATCCAATTAGCGGCAACTTTGGGTTTTGCATAGGATGAGTTGCATTCTTCAAAATATGCGGCTAAAGAACGGTCTGCCGTTAAAACGCCGGCATCGTATTCGGAGATTCCGTACTCTTTGGAGAAGCGATTTCTTTTTTGTTCCGGTAGTTCGGGTAGCTCGGATTTTAATTTTTCTAGCCAGTCGTCGTCGAAAACTATGGGAACTAAGTCTGGATCTGGAAAGTATCTATAGTCGTGCGCTTCTTCTTTTCCTCTCATGGAAAACGTGACGCCTTTATCAGAATCATACAGGCGAGTTTCTTGGACAATTTTATCTCCTTGATCCAAAACTTTCGCTTGTCGTTCCGTTTCGTAATCGATCGCTTTTTGAACAAACCGAATTGAGTTTACATTTTTTACTTCTGTCCGAGTTCCCAACTTTTCGGTTCCTTTGGGTCTAAGTGAAACATTCGCGTCGCAACGAAACCCTCCTTCTTCCATATTACATTCGCTCACTCCGGCGTATTCAAGGATGGCTTTCAGCTCAGTTAGGTAGGCTTTGGCTTCTTCTGAAGACCGGAGCTCTGGTTCGCTTACAATTTCGATTAGAGGCATACCTGTTCTGTTAAAATCCACATAGCTGGATTCTGGATGCCCCAAGTTTTCCCCATGAATGGATTTACCTGCGTCCTCCTCCATATGGATTCTTGTGAGATTGATTCTTTTTTCTTTGCCTTCAATATTTATGGTTACATAACCATGACGCGCAAATGGCAAGTCAAATTGTGAAATTTGATACCCTTTTGGAAGGTCTGGGTAAAAATAGTTTTTTCGGGCGAACTGGTTATAGGATTGAATTTCGCAATGAGTGGCCAGACCCGCGATGACTGCATATTCTAGAACCTGTTCATTTAAGACTGGAAGAGCGCCAGGCATTCCCAAACAAACAGGGCAAGTGTTCTCATTTGCCGGTTTTCCAAATTCAGCAGGACAAGAACAGAATATTTTTGTTTTTGTTTTTAATTGGCAATGAACTTCTAAGCCAATAACTATTTCGTAATCCATTATATTAATCCTTGGCAAAGGAATATTTGAAGTGTGGAAAAATTAGTGAAAGTCGGATTTTAAAGGGAAATATTGTATTCTTTAGTTATTGAACCGTCAAGTCCGTCCCTTTTGGAGAAAGTTTAAGGGTAGGCGGTAGCAAATCAGTTAATAATTGAATTATTAGAGAATCTTTTAGATATACATCATAACAGATTCCGGAATTCCCTTCATCCTGGACCAAGATATTGATAAAATGAAAACGTCATAACTTCTTTAGATAATTAGGGAATATTTTTATTCACAATGTCCTAAAAGTATTGTTTTCTTTCTATACTAATTAAGTTATGAGTTGATAGGATTGTTTATTTAGAACGGTTACGAAATTTTACATATGATGAATATTACAAAATTAATATATTATGGGTTTGGCGGATTTATTGGATTCGTATGCGGAATTGTAATAAATTTTATATTTATTTGGGTTGAAAAATCAGGGAATCCAATTTTAAGCGATTTAGTTAGAAATTACGGGGCTTTTGGCCGCTATTTGGTTGAAATGTTTAATTATTTGCCCCTTTTTGGGGTTGCGCTGGGTGTTATCCTGGTTAGAATATTATTTCAAGATCAATGGGAAGAAGGAAACGTTGATTAATGAGTTTATTTTTTAGACCGTCTAAGAATTGGAGGGTTGGGAAAAATTTCCCAAGCTTTGGAAGGCTCTTTCGAATTTGGAGTTCACAATGACAGAGAAATTTAACTCAAATCTATTAAAAGCCTTAGAGTCGGCGGAAATAGCGGTTGAAAATTGTCGCCAGGCTATGATTGACTCAAAAGATGAAAGCTGTAGAGCGATGTACACCGCTATTAAGAAAGATTGTGAAAAACACATTCAAATGCTAAAAGGCGAAATTGAGCTACATAAAGTTCAGGATAAATGGGACCACTAAATGCGAGTTTTAATTGTCGAAGATGAAAAAAAAGTTGCGGGTTTTATTAAGAAAGGCTTAGAAGAAGAGCTTTATGCGGCTGATGTTGCCTCGGATGGGGAAGAAGGTTTAGGCTTGGCCGAAACTGAAAACTACGATCTGATAATTCTTGATATTATGTTGCCCAAAATTGACGGATTAGAGGTTCTTTCCAGATTAAGAAAACAAAAAATCTCGACGCCAATTTTATTGTTAACGGCTAAAGACTCAGTAGACGATAAAGTAAACGGATTGAATCGTGGAGCCGACGATTATTTAACGAAACCGTTTGCGTTTTCAGAATTGCTTGCGCGGACGCGGGTGTTATTAAGACGCGGTCAAAACGAAACTAAAACGGTTTTACAAGTTGCGGACCTTACCCTAGATCTGGTGAAACACAAAGTAAATCGCGGGGAAGAAGAAATTGAACTGACCGGCAAAGAGTATAGTTTGCTTGAATACTTTATGAGATCTCCAGGAAAGGTGCTTACTAGAACGATGATTGCGGAACATGTTTGGGATTATAATTTTGATACCTTTACCAATGTGATCGACGTCTATGTAAACCATCTTAGAAAAAAAATAGACAAGAACTATTCTAAGAAACTGATACATACCTTAAGAGGCGTGGGTTATGTGATGAAGGAGTGACGGTATGGTAATCTACTCCGTTCGTTTAAAATTAACCGCATGGTACGTCGCTCTTCTCGGCAGCATTTTAATTCTTTTCAGTTTTCTGCTTTACTTTTTTCTTTCCAAAAGTCTTTATGAGAGCGTTGATAATTCGCTAAAAATTTCCGCCAACGTGGTAGCCAAAACAGCTTTGACAAGGTATACCTCCGCTCCACTACCTGGGTTGGAAAACTTCCTGGAACAATTTTTAGGCTACGGAAATATCAATAAATTCTATCGAATTTACGACGGATCTGGAAATGTTGGATCATTGTCTAAGAATATCGAACCTTCCCAATTCCCGTTGACCGAAGAAGCCTATTCGAAAGCTTTGGAAGGGAAAAGCACTTACGAAACTTTCACATTGTCGGAAAATCAAAACATCCGTGTTTTGACTCGGCCTGTTTTACGTAGTGGCAAACTAGTTAATTTAATCCAAGTTGGAACTTCGTTAATGGCGGTTAACGAAACCATGAAAAACCTGAAAATTTTTCTATACACTGCAGTTCCCGCCGTTCTCGTTTTGGCGACTTTAGTGGGCGGTTTTATGGCTCGAAGAGCTTTAAGGCCTGTAGATAAGATTACCCAAACCGCTAGAAAAATTGGAAGTGGCGTTGACCTAAGTAGGCGCATACCCGTTCCGGAAGCGCAGGATGAGATTGGGCGATTAGCTCAAACTTTCAACGAAATGTTAGAAAGGCTAGAAAACTTTTTTGTTCAAGTCAGACAATTTAGTAGCGACGCTTCCCATGAGTTGAGGACTCCGTTAACAGTCTTAAAAGGGCAAAGCGAATTGGTTCTTAGAAAGGTACGGACCCCCGAAGAATATCAGGAAGTTATTTCGAGTAATTTGGAAGAAATTAATTATATGTCCAAAATTTTGGAAGATTTGTTTTATTTGTCAAAAGCGGATGAAGCCGAAATTCAATTGGAATTCAAACCTTTGGACTTGGCTTTGATTACCGAAGACATTTGTAAACATGCCGAAATAATAGCAAGTGAAAAAAATATTGAAATCATTATCGCATTTTTAGAACCTGTTGAGATTGTTGGCGATGCCGTGCGCCTTAGGCAAACTATATGGAATATGTTAAACAACGCCATTAAATACACTCCTGACGATGGAAGAATAAAAGTTTACTTATCAAATAAAAACGATATGGCAGTTCTTACTATAGAAGATACTGGGATGGGAATTCCAAAAGAAGATCTGGGTTTTATTTTTAATCGATTTTATAGAGTTGATAAATCGCGTTCTAGGACGGAGGGTGGAAGCGGGTTGGGTCTAGCCATATCAAAATATATTATCGAAGCCCACAAAGGAATGATTGAGGTAGAAAGCCAAGTGGGGATAGGAACGAAATTCAAAATCTCTTTACCCAAAACTATGACAACAATTCCCGCTCCAGTGCATGTTGTGTCATAAAATCATTTTATCTCAAATAAAATTTCGAATTTTGAAATATAATCTTCTATTTTTTTGATAGCATGGTCTCTTTGTTTTTGGGTTAATAAAGAGTCTATAATCAGAATTAGTTTTGTCCATTTTTGTTTTTTTTCTTCCATTTGGTTTTTGAACGCTGGCGACCAAACGGATTCAGGTTCTATGACCCAGGGACCAAAAGACGCTTCCAATTCATTTGCAGTTTTATTTGATTTTAGTTCTTCGACAAACCATTTGTGAAAAGAATTGCGCTGATCCAACCTGATTTTCACGAAAGTTCTATCGGGTTTAATCATCTTTTGGATTTTTATAATTTGATCCTTCGATAAACTACCTACCCAATCCTCTAAAATTTCGACAAGCCAATCGGCATCTTCCGCAGACCATTCTTCATCGGTTAACTTTAATTTTTCTTTTAAAAATTCGTTTCTTTTATCTAGCTTTGAAGGAAGTTCTTCAATTTGATCTGAGTTTACAGATTCAAGAAAAGTAGCCCAGTCGAATATCACTTTTTTCATGAGAGCGACCCATAAATTATTGTAATCCAACCTAATTGCATCCAGTTCTTGTTCAATAAGGCCATCTTTAAAATAGATGTTAAACTTTTTTAGAAAAGAAACCGTTTTGGGTAGTTCTTTTTTTTTATGCCAGGCAAGTGCAGCATCAATTTTTTCGCTTAAAAAAACCTCTTGTTTTTCTGTAAGTTGAAAATAATCTCTGATTTTTCCTAATACAGCCCAACCAGCGATTGAATAAAAGAAGTCCGTTCGACTGCAACTGCTAGAGGTCAATAAAACAATAAGCAATAGGTATGTAGGGATTTGGCGAACCAATCTAGTATGTGGAAAGAGTTTAAATTTTCGGAAAGGTTCGGTAGTCATCTATAAAATTTAAGAGGAGGTACTTTAAAGTTTCAATGAAAATGCTATGAATTTAAAATTATTGAGAGTTTACTCTACTGACTTGGCGCAGCGAAAACCAATATCGTTGTATTTTGCGTCTATCGGGGCTCCACGGCGAGCTGTTGGTCTTTGCAGGTCTTGAGTTGTCCCAAAGGAACCTCCTCTTAGGGATTTCAGTTTCCCATTAAATGGGCCTTTAGGACTCCTTTTGGGAGAATTTTTATAATAGTTTGGATCGAACCAATCGCTTACCCATTCCCAGACGTTTCCCGACATGTCGTACATGCCAGATTTATTAGGCCGCTTAAGGCCAATGGGTTGGCTTTTAAAATTAGAATTTTTCGCATTCCAACTATAAGAGTCGTTGGGACGATTTCCCCAATAGAAAAAGTCGTTGGATCCTGAGCGAGCGGCATATTCCCATTCCATTTCGGTTGGCAACCGTTTCCCTAGTTTTCTGCAAAAATCTTTTGCTTCAATCCAAGTGACTCTTTCTACAGGTCGACGGGATCCCTTAAATTTGGCTGGGTTTTTTCCCATAAGAACTCTAAATCTAGATTGGGAAACTTCGAAACGATCAATAAAAAAACTATCCATGAAAACTTCATGAACAGGGCTTGAGTCTGAGAATTGGGTTTTTAATTTTTCGCAGGAAAATCCGTTTGCTTTACAGATTTTATTAAGAAATTTAGGATCGGCGCCAGCAAGGAATAAACCTTCTTCAAAAAATACCATATTTTTTGGGGCTTTCTTTTTAGTTTGAAAACTTGGTTTTTGAGAAAGGCTTTGGGTAGTTTGTTCTTTTTTCATTTCAAAACGTTTATCGGTTAATTGGTTTGAAGCAATAGTAATAGTTTCTTCAATGTTTATATAACCATCGGCCTCTAATTTTAAAACGAAGTCGCCGGGGTTAAGTTGATTGATTTGTAGGGGAAAGTTTTTTCTGACTAATCCAGCAAGATTTCCATTTATAGTTGCCTTTGCTAAAGGAACGTTTATCCGGATTCTTAAATTTCCTTTTGCCTTTTTCTTCATTTTTTTTGAGGGAGTTTTTTGTTTAGTTGTTACTTCGCTAGATTGTTTTGTCGAACGTAAAGGCGTTCTGGATTTTGTTACAGCGCTACTCTTTAGAATATCTTTAGATCGCATTGCCAAGGCTGTTGGTCGTTTGAATTTTGATTCTTCTTGCCTGGTCGCTTCAATTGTTGATCGAGAGAGAGCATCGGTTTCCTTTTTTGAAGCGTTTAATATTTCTTGCCGGTTTGCAGTTTTGGCGCATCTAAAACCCAATGCGTCGTTTCTGATGGCAGGTGGAAAAACGTTTCTAAAAGCATGTCTTGAGTAGTAAGGGGTATCGTACCAAGAGCCTCCCCGGGCAACCTTTAACTTTCCTTTTTTGGGGCCTTTGGGGTTTTTGCGCGGTGACTTTGAATAATATTTGGAATCGAACCAGTCTCCTACCCATTCCCAAACGTTTCCCGACATATCATAAACACCCCAGGAATTTGGCGGAAAATATCCAACAGGAGCGGTTTCTTTTTCCTCCCAAATTGTGCCACAGCTATCGCAATTTGCGTTACCTCGGCCGATTTTTTGGCCCCAATAGTAATTCAACCGTGTGCCCGCTCGTGCCGCATATTCCCATTCCGCTTCTGTTGGCAACCGTTTGCCTAATTTTCGACAATATTTGTTGGCTTCGAACCAGGTAACTTGCTCTACCGGAAGCTTTGCCCCTTTGAATGAGGATGGGTTATCTCTCATTACCCTAAAGTATTGTCCTTGGCTCACTTCTCTTTTATCTATGAAAAATGAAGCAATAGCGACTTTGTGAACAGGTTCTTCTTTGGTGTACCAGTTACCTTTACAGCTTCCAAAATATTCGGCGCACTGGAATGCTTCTTTTGAGTGGTCGGCGCCCATTAGAAATGTACCTGAGGGAATTAAGACCATTCCCTTTGACTGAGCATAAGCCAATACTTTTAAACTAAGAATTGAAAGCGAGACTAAAAGTATGCCAATGAGAGATTTTTTTAAATTTTTTACGATCATTGATGGATTTTTTTTAATAATAAATAGCTCCGTTTTTTTTAAAAAAATGGCTCTACTATTAGTATTATTGTCTCAGGCGGAGTTAGCAACTTTTTTACCAGATTAAAAGACCTAAAAGATCGTTTTAAGCCATACTGTTATAAGTTAATTAACGGATTTTTGTCTTTTTCCTTTTATATTTTTTTGCAATTTTTTCGATATGAGGTAAAAATCTGAAATCTTAGTCATTTTCCACTCTTTTTATAGATAGTTTTAGTAAGTAATTGTAGTAATATATTGTTTAAGGTACCTAGAGTCATTATAATTAGCCTCTAGAAAACCACCTAAATACCATTTTTTTTACGGTCTATTTTTGATGAATTCGAAGCAAGTTGTACAAATATTAAAACAGGTGAAGATCCTCCAGGATTTGGAAGAGGGCGCCTTTGAAATACTGGCAAACAAAGGGATAATTATAAATTTAAAAGAAGCGGAAGTTCTTTTGACCGAAGGCAAAATTGGTCAAACAATGTTTTTTGTTCTTGATGGCGAATTGGAGATCTACCGTGAAAAAGTTTCCGTCGCTTTTAAGAGAAAATATGATTTCTTCGGAGAGATGGCTCTGATTGAGTCGCAAACCAGATCGGCAAGCGCGAAAGCAAATAAACCGACTATTTTGTTGGAGATTGATAAAAACACTTTCGATAAATATTTAAAGAATAATTCCTCAGTCGTAATACAAATACTAAAGGTCTTTTCTCAAAGAACTCGGACTGATTTATCAAAAATGGAAATAGGCTATTCGAAGTTAGAAGAGAAAGAAAGGCAATATTGTAATATTGTTGAATCTGTTTCCGATATCATAATTCAAATTGGTCCAGACGAAAAAATATGTTTTGCAAATTCAGCCGTTAAATATTTAGGATTTTCTCCTGAAGAGATGATAGGACAACCTCTTGACAAGTTTATTGATCCAGAACGAAAAGACACCGTTTTACCTAGACTTTTGACAAAAAGAGTTGGCGATCGATCTACCAGTAACCTAGAAGTATCGATGAAGGTAAACGAAAATTCTGAATTTTCAGAAAAAGCAAGCAACATAATGTTACTTGCCGACGCTGCAGGATTGTGGGACGTTCCAAATGAAATAGTGAGTCAAAGAGGTTCCGAAAAAAATTTTTTAGGGTTTCAATTTGTCGCAAGAGATATAACTTCCATAAAAAAAGCCCAGGAAAGAATCAACCATCGATTGCGCTTTGAAAAAGGGTTGGCCGACGCAGCGCATAAACTGATGGTTGTGAAAACAGAAGATGCAGATCACACTGTAAAAGAGGCGCTGACATTTTTATTAAATGCGGCAAACGCATCTCGAATTTCGATCTTTCAGAATAATTTAGATAACGATTCTCGCCTTTCGGCTAATCAAAACTTCATTGTTTATAGTTCAGATGAGTGGAAGGTTGAAGAAGAAAGCTTTGTATACGACAAGATGGGGTTTGGACGCTGGCGAGACGAACTTAGTCTAGGAAATCCAATTACTGGACCCGTTGCGATTTTCCCGGAATATGAAAGGCGCTACTTGTCGGAAGAGGATATTTTAGCGGTTCTTGTTCTCCCTATGTTTATAAAAGGAGAGTGGTTTGGATTTATACGTATTGACGATTGTCTGCGCGATGCAGAGTGGAGTCAAGAAGACATTGGACTTTTGCATGCAGGCGCAGGGATCATAGCGGGATTTTTAGAAAGAAAATTATTTCAAGAAGAATTGGAATGGCATAGAGATAGTTTGCAACTGCTTATTGACGATCAAACTAGCGATTTGAAGGACGCAAAGGAAAAAGCAGAAAAAGCCAATTATGCTAAATCTGAGTTCCTATCAAAAATGAGCCATGAATTGAGGACGCCGTTAAACGCCATTTTAGGATTTGCGCAGCTATTTAATATAAGTAAAAAAGATCCTTTGACCAAATGGCAGAAACAGAATATTCAGCATATTTTGAAAGCGGGAGGTCATTTACTTGATTTAATTAACGAAGTTCTTGATTTATCTAAAATTGAATCTGGAAATTTAGAAGTTCTGAACGACGACGTGTTATTAAACTCCTTAATCGAAGAAGTCGTATATTTGGTGCGCCCTATTGGAGAGCAAAAACAAATTTCGGTAATAAACGAAGTTCCGGAAGATAGAAAGGTTTGGGTGAAGGGCGATCTCATTCGTTTAAAACAAGCGTTGCTCAATTTAGCTTCCAATGGAATTAAATATAATAATCCGGAAGGCGTAGTTAAAATTGATGCAATAACCCAAAATGGACAAGTGATTGTCAAGGTTCAAGATAGCGGTATAGGAATACCTGAAGATAAACTTAAGGAAGTTTTTGAACCCTTTAGTCGTTTAGAAATTGAAACCAGTCCTGTGGAAGGCACAGGGATTGGTCTTTCGATTACTAAAAAGCTTATAGAGCTCATGAATGGTTCCCTTAAGGTAAGCAGTCGTTTAGGGGAAGGAAGCTTGTTTGAAATTGAATTAATTGCAGGAATGGCTGGAAAAGAGGAGGTTCCAATCAAAGTTGAAGAAACGGAAACTGCAGAACATGTCCCTGGCGCAGAATTTTTTAAATCTATTCTTTATGTGGAAGATAACCCGAGTAACTTAGCTTTGATCAAAAGAATTCTTTCTATTTATCCAAATATAAAATTATTTACCGCTCCCGAAGCTAAAATGGGCATTGAGCTTGCGCGTGGACACCGGCCTGATTTGATTTTAATGGATATCAACCTTCCAGGAATGGATGGTATTACCGCTATGAAGCAATTGAAAAAATATGATGAAACCAAAAATATTCCCGTTTTTGCTTTAAGCGCTAATGCGATGCAGTCGGATATTAGAAAGGCGATGCAATGCGGATTTGTTGAGTATATTACTAAGCCCGTGGACGTGAATTTGTTTTTGAAATCAGTCTGTGGAGTTTTAAAAATAGAATTTTAAAAAAAATATTTTCGATATTTTCAACTTATGAGACTTATTTAGTAAATCTTTTCCTAGTTAAAAAAAACGTTCGGTAATTTCATCTGCAGTAAGAGCTTCGCTAAATAAAAATCCTTGATAAAAGTCGCATTGAGCGTTTTTTAAGAAATCTCTTTGTCTGGTAGTTTCCACCCCTTCGGCTACCGTTTTTAAATTAAGATTTTTTGAAATTTTAATGATCGCGTTGGTAATAGCCGCAGTTTTTTTGTCGTCGATATTTTGAATGAACGATTGATCTATTTTCAGAGTATTGACTGGTAAGTGTTTTAAATCGCTTAATGAAAAATAACCCGATCCAAAATCGTCAACGGCAGATAGCACGCCTTCTTCTTTTAAGGCTTTTAGTTTTTTTATAACCCCTTCAGTATCTTTCATGATTGTGGGTTCGGTGATTTCTATCTCCAGAAATTGCGGGCTTATTTTAGTGTTGGCAATGATTTTTTTTATGCTTCTCACTAGATTTGGTTTTTCAAGCTGTTTTCCAGATAAATTTACCGATATGCCTAAAGACCTTCCAAACTTTAGTTCCCAGGTTTTTATTTGTTCGCAAGATTTATGGAGAACCCATTCCCCTAATAGTTGAATAAGGAGACTTTCTTCCGCAAGCGGTATAAACTGATTTGGAAAAATTAACGAACCATCCGGTTTTTTCCATCTGATTAAAGCTTCTAAACTTGAAAGCTCTCCGTTAATTAAATCGACCTTGGGTTGATAATGAAGCTCAAACTCTTCTTCATTCAAAGCTTTTCTCAAAGCCTGCTCTAGATTTATTCGCTCTGTGATGCGTTCATTCATGGCAGGCATGAAGAACTGATAATTTGTTCCTCCTTTATCTTTTGATCGATACATAGCAATGTCTGCGTTCTTAAACAAAACTTCGAAGTTTTTCCCATCGTTTGGGAATAAAGAGATTCCAACGCTTAGTCCAAAAGCTATCTCCTGGTCGTTATAAATAAAGGGTTTTTTCGAAACGTCGAGAAGTTTCTCGCAAAATTTAGCCGCATCGCTGGCATCGATCAAGTTGGCCAGTAAAATAACAAATTCGTCTCCTCCAATTCGAGCGATAGTATCTTCTTTTCTTAAAGAGGTTTTTAATCGGTTTGCCACCTCTTTAATTAATTCGTCTCCTGTAGCGTGCCCCAAAGTTTCGTTAATGATTTTGAAGTTGTCAAAATCCATATATAAAACGCCAATTACGTTCTTTCGCCTAGCGGCTTGAGCAATCATGATTTCCATACGATCGTTTAATAAATTACGGTTTGGCAGTCCTGTGAGGTTATCGAAAAACGCCATATTTTTTACCCTGTTCTCCATTTCAAGTCGATCGGATATATCTTGGGCAATTGCTAAGAAGACGGGAGGGTGTTCTGGCTCTAAGCACTGAATTTGGATTTCGACAGGGTAGACTGTGTGGTCTTTGCGTTTATGGAGCGCCTCAAATGAAGCTAAAGATTTTTCCCCTTCTCGGATTTGATTGAGGAGATTTTCAATTTCAGATATAGAAATTCCGGATAACCAGTCGGTAATTTTTAAGCCTTTAATTTCATCGGCGCTATAACCTAAACTTTTGCATGCTTTTGAGTTTACTTGTTTAATTTTTTCGCCACTATTGGTAAAAACGAATATTTCATTAACTGTGTCGTCTAATATTTTGTTTAATCGTTTAGCCAGCTTTTTTTCATTAATCAGTCTAATGTTATCTTCTTGAATAATTTCTAGATCAGTTTTTGATCGTTGAGATAAAGTTTTTAAAATCGGCATAAGTGAAGCTGGATTATTTGCCAAATAGAGGTGAAAATGTTTTTCAGAAATTTGAAGTAAGGTAGATTCTGAGATGGCTTGAATGGAAGCCGACCGAGTGCCATTTCCAAGTAAAGCCATTTCTCCTAAATACTCGCCAATCGTTCTAGTGGAAATGACTCTATTTTTTTTGAATACTTTTAAGACTCCGGTAAGAATGATGTACATGGAATCTCCCAATTCGTCTTCCTGAAAAAGAAAGTCGTCTGGGTTTAACTGAATATGTTTACAATTTGCCGCCAAATCGTCCAAATTTGGTAAATGGGCCAAAAAGTCGACTTTTTTTAATACGCTTTTAATATCTTTGGTCATTTAAAACTGATTTCCTAGTTGATTTCATAAAATGTGGTTACATTTATATTGGCAAGTGTTTGCCTTATATTATACCATGACTTAAACTGTAAAGCTATTTTCTCCGAAACGCCCTCATTGTGAGCAAAATCCTTTAGTTTTGAAAGTTTTTTGTTTGATAGGACCCAAACTTTTTTGAGTATTCTTTTTTTTCGTTTATCATAACAAGTTATGATTAAAGTATTGAAAGAAATAACTTTTTTTTGTTCTCTAATACCGTTTTTTCTGGTTATGGTGGACAATAGCTTTGCCCAATCGATAAACGTAAAGAGAGATAAGTGGGTTGTTGAAGGAAAAGCTCGAATCAAAAAAGAAGAAATTAGAGAACCTCAAGACTTTCGGGATATTAAATCTGATGATGAACGCAGCATGCTTTGCTTGCTTTCCAGAAATTCATGTATCGAAAAGTGTAGAAGAACATATAAAGAGGCTAAAGAGGATTCCGAAAAAATTAAAGAGCAAGATTATCAAACGTTATTATTCCTTAAGAGAAAATGTATTTTTACATGCAATTGGAATCGGGATATCTGTGCCGAACAATACTAGAAACATTGCAATCCTTTGCTTGGAATTTTAGAGGCGGTTGAAACGTAAATAATTTTGGTTACTTTTTGCGTTTATAGTTAGTAATTATTTTTCTAATAATGAGCTTAAGAGATGTTAGTTTTTTTTAAAAAAAATTCACTTGGAATTACGGTTCTTTTACTACTTTTGACTAGTAATTCCATAGCGATCGCTAATCCAATAGTTCCTGAGTTGCCAAGTGTTTTTAAGGGAGAGTTAGGACCGTTTGATAAAAAGAAAAAATATATGGGGAAAAGAGATTTATTTCCTCGAAATTTAAAGTCAAGAAACTATGAGAAGGCTAACTTAACTCGTGCCGATTTAAGAAGGGTTAATTTAGAAGAATCTGAGCTTAGCGGCGCTAATTTTAATAAAGCTAATTTGCATGGGGCCAATCTTTCATCGGCGAATATGAGAAATGCGAGCCTGGCTAACGCTGAATTGATTAGAGCGAATTTAAGTTTTTCAAACCTCTCAAAAGCGAATTTAAGCGGGGCCAACCTGGCTTACGCAAATTTTCACAAAGCGGATTTATCTGGGGCAGCGCTTAAAAAGGCTCGGTTGATTGGCGCTCGTTTTTCCTCAGCGAACTTAAAAAAAGGTAGCCTTGTTGGCGCGAAGTTAGATCATGCAGATTTTAGCCAAGCTGATTTAAAACAAGCGAATTGTAATCGAGCTTTCTTCGACAGTTCCCAATTTTATAGGACGGATTTTTCGGGGGCTTCTTTCGTCAACGCCAAAATATTTGGTTCCTACTTTAACAAGGCTAATTTTTCCAAAGCAAATCTTAACGGAGCGAAATTAAGAGGATCTAGTTTTGAGCTAACTAATTTTTCAGGGGCAAGTATGTTGGGCGCCGACATAAGCGGCGCCAACCTTAAATATGCTATTAATTTTTCTTGCGAGCAACTTTTTTCGACAAAGTTATTCGATAGACAATCAACGGTAACTCCGATTAATCTTACGGTCGAGTGGACAGGCGAAGTAGAATATACTTGTAAAGTGAATCTCTGCGCTGATGTTGCGAATGCAGAAGGGGATTTAAATAAGCGGATGATAGCAAAAGCCTGTAAATAAAAGACTTTTTGGTTAAGTTTTTTTTTCGGTTATATTCAATAACCCGATATATGGCCTGGCGCTTTTGCTCCTGAAACATGCGGTTGAACGCTTTTGGTTTCCTTTCCGCTGACGTGACTGGAGGGAGGAAGCGATTCAGCGCAACCTACAAATACGGTTAAAAAACAAAAAAACAGTGTAAGAAGCAATTGGCGGTATTCCATTGCATTTTCCTCCTCTTAAAAAGTTTTAGAATTGGGTTTGAAGAAGGACACGGAACCCGGAGGGTCAGTTCTGCAGTCGAGGTAGCAAGGTTTCCCCAAGGAAACCTAAGGGATAGGAGTTAAAGTTCGACAACTGGAATGGCCCGGGGAGGAAAAGACCAACCTCCGAGCTCCTATTGTCCTTGCTACATATTGTACATAGTTTTTGAGGAAATACAATATATAGTGTGTTGTTATTGATTTTCTTTATTTTTCGCTTGAGTTAATCTCTAATAGCGTTTTACTTTCGGTTTTCGCAGCTTGGAAAGCAGTTTCAACATCTCTCAGTGGATGAATGGATGTAATTAAACTGGACAATTGTTTTTGATGCTTTTCCAATGTTTCGATCGCCGGAAAAAAACGACCGCATCGAGATCCCTGAATACATATTTCGTCAACCGCTACTTGTGTCGTGTTAAATTCTTTAGCCGGTATACCGCATGTAGTTTTCAAAGCGATTGTTCCTCTTGGGCGAATAAGGTTTAAGGCTAACGAAAGTCCTTCAGGGTTTCCGGTAGCTTCAACAACCATATCGGCTCCTAATCCGGCAGTTAGAGATTTAATTTCTTTTTCGGCATCATTTGGAGAAAAAGCGTGCTGAACCCCAAAACTTAAAGCCCTGTACCTTTTTTCTTCGCTTTTTGTAATCGCAATAGGGTTTAAACCTTTTAAAATTGCCGCAAAAATTATTAGTATGCCCAATCTACCGCAACCTATAACAACGACTGCATCGTTTGGTTTTGCCGGTGAAAGATCAAACGTTTGTAAGGCTGCGGCAAGCGGTTCGATGAGAACAGCGGTTTTGGAAGGAATGGAGTCTGGAATTTTATGGAGCGTTCCAACAGGTACTGCGACTTGTTCTGCAAATGCGCCGTCGTGGTTAATAATTCCTAAAACGGTTCGCTTTAAGCAATGATTTGGTAACCCCACTCTGCAAGCTTTACATAAAGATGTTGAATTGTAGGCTATGCAAGAGTTGTTTATTTCCCCTGTAACTCTTTTATCCAACCAAGATTTATTGACTCCTTTTCCGACCTCGATCACTTTACCCACAAATTCGTGACCGGGCGTTAAAGGCAACGGTATTTGGTAATCTCCGGAAAAAAGAGAAAGATCGGTTCCACAAATACCAGCCACTTCTGGAGCGACAATTACTTCCTGTGCATTTGGAACTAGGTCCGGTTTTTCCTGAAGCTCAATTTTATTAGGAGTTGTGATTACCGCAAAAAGAGGCATAGCTTAGTTGGGAACTCAATTCATGATTTTGGATTTTTACTTTTTGGAACGTTTTTTTTTGTTTTTTTCCTGCCAAACGATTAGCCAGTGTTGTAATAGTTTTAAAGGTTGGGTGCCGGTAAACTTTTTGCGTTTCATTTTTGGAGTTTTTTCATTTTGTAGTTTGGCGATTACCGGAGCGGCGACAGACTCTTCGATCCAAATACCTCGTTGCGCATGTTCTAGTTTTTTGGAAACGCAAGCGTCTCGAAAAGCTAGAACGAGACGACAATCTAGTGGGCGGTCTTCATAAATTATGCAATTCATTTCATCGTCTAAAAAGGGACACGGATGGTTCATAACGCTTTGGTGCCAATCTATTTGCTCGAATTTTTTTTCAGAGTTTAGAGCGGTCTTAACTCGATCAATGGATTTACGAGATCGTTCAATCACAGCGTTAAGATCTATCCCCTTTTCTTTGGCTCCTTTTACAATTCCTTCCCACTCAAACTGGGTTGCGGCAACTCCGGTGTGACAACAATGCGCGCAACCTTTTCCACATTTTAAAGAGCTCGATTTTTCTTGGAACGCTTGATCTAATAATCTCCAAAAGGCTTTTAATGGGGGAATACCTTTTTCTCGCGCTTCTTTTTTCGTTTGTTCTAATAAAACTTTATAGGTGTCCTGAATGGCTTCTTCGCCAAATTTATATTTAATAAAGTTCATTAACTCGGTAGCGTCTGTCATGCCTTCGATGAACATTCCGTTATGATCGGTTTGCAAAGCCATAATTTTAATTTTTTGGGAAGAAGTGAAAGTTTAGACGAAAAAATACTTTAACATAAACCAGTCCTGGCTTAATGAGAAATTATAAGAAAAGGAAGATTGGAAGGAAGGAGGTTTTTAACTTTTTCATTTTTTGTTTTGCGCATCTAGATATTTGATTTGCAGTTCATAAATTAATTGTTCAATAAGTTTTTTTTCTTCTTCGGATAAATTCCCTTCGGTCTTTGTTTGCAACATAGAGATAATATCTAGAGTTTGCTTAACGGCAACAAGGTCCATCTTCTTTTCTCCGGTCTTAGGATCTGGTATTTCGCCTAAGTGGTAGAAAGCGGAAGAGGTTAAAGAAAGAATGAATGTTGAAAAATCAATTTTGAAATCTTGAATAGATTCTGACTGGTCTGACGAGGTTTTAGCGGAACTTTGAGATTTCTTTTCCGCTTCTTCTTCGGATTTTTGAGAGTGTCTATGATCTTTTATTGTAAAACCGGGTCCTTTAATATCTTCGCTCATGATGGAATGCCCTCCATTACATCGTTAGAGTAATCGACGCAATTTCATTCTTCGTCTGTCCCCATTAATAGCCTGACTGAAAAACCAAGAATAATCATGATTAGGCCTAAAATTAGAGGAATATAACCTCGGCCTTCAATAAATTCCATGTAGGATTTCCCAGTAATGGGCCATTGTAAAAATAATCCAATTAAAACAAAAAGAATTCCTCCTCCAACCATGATTTTTTTCATAGTTTGTATGGTTTGTTCTTCCGATTCTTGATCTACGCGTTTTTCCATTTTAATAGTTATTTATTGTGATTAGGAGCGTTACTAGAATTAGTAAAACCAGCTTGAGATGAGCATTTCAATGTTATCAAAAGGTAAAAATGGTGTCAAAAGATTAGTCGTATGTTGTTGTAAAGTATCCCATTTGTTATTATACCGAATATGGAGAAAATGGAGAAGGTTTTGAAAAGATTGAAAATGCCAATTGGAAGTTTCCTTAATGAAGCCATACATTTAACCCGTCAGTTAGAATTATCAAAGGTTAAAATTATTTTTCGTTTTTTCTTGGTTCTTATTTTTTTCACTCCTTTAGGATGTTCTTCCCTCATAGTAAAAACTTCGCTGCCCTTATTCGAAGATCAAGCGGCTGTAATGAAAACCGAGCCCGATCCAGAATTAGCTCGTATGGCAATCCCTTCTCAATTAAAATTGTTGGAAGGATTTTTGAAATCCGAGTCGGAAAACTTGGATTTGCAACGGCTTTTAGCTGAAGGTTACTGTAGCTATTCGTTTGCCTTTTTAGAAGATACGGATCAAAAGAGGGCAGGGAATTGGTATCTTAGAGGAAAAAATTACGCTTTAAGCGCTTTGCAAAACTTGACGGGAAATTCAGAGTTCTCCAAGGGAGATTTGGAAACTTGGAAGAAAAATTTGAAAGGGTTAAATTCAACCGCTTTACCCGTCCTTTATTGGTTAACTCAATGTTGGGGCGGTTGGTTAACGATGAATTTGAATAATCCTTTTGCATTTGCTGATATTTCAAGAATAGAACCCGCTTTAGAAAGGGTACTTGAGTTAGATCCAAATTTTTATTATGCGGGCGCTCATAGAGGGCTTGGAGTTTTTTATGGGAGTCGAACCAAAATTTTAGGAGGAAATCCTGAAAAAGCAAAGGCGCATTTTGAGAAAAGCTTTAGTTTGACCCAGGAGAAATTTTTAATAAATTCTTTTCTATTTGCAAAAACTTACGCAGTTCAAAACCAGGATCGCGATCTTTTTGAAAGCCTCTTAAATAAGGTATTAAATGCTCCTGCGGATTTACTGCCTGAAGAGAGATTGGCTAATGAAATTGCTAAAGTAAAAGCGAAAGCCTTATTGAAATCTGTAGACGATTTATTTTAAGTAAAAAATTTAACTCTTCAAAAGCCGAAGCGCATTATAAAATATGGAATGTATGAATATAAAAAATAAAAATTTCTTCTTCTTATTTTTTTTAATTCTATTAATCGCGATTCCGCAAAGTTCCTTTGCCGGAAAAAGCAATCGAATTAAAATTGCCACTTTGGCTCCAGAGGGTTCTACCTGGATGCAAACCCTCCGAGAATTAGATAAAGAATTAAAGAAAGAAACTGACGGCAAACTGTCGTTTAAATTTTATCCTGGCGGAGTTTCAGGCGACGAAAAAGACGTTATTAGAAAAATGAGAATTGGGCAAGTCCATGCCGCTGGATTTACGGGCGTTGGGTTGGGGGAAATTTTACCCGAATCAAGAGTTCTAGATTTGCCATTTCTTTTTGAAAGCGATCGCGAAGTGGAACGCGTGTATGAAAAAATGCAGGATTATTTCGCCGGAAAATTTGAACAAAAAGGTTATGTCCTTTTGGGCTGGGCGCCGGTGGGGTGGATTCATTTTTTTTCAAAAAAGGAAATTGTTTCAATAAGGGATTTACGTCAAACCAAAGCATGGATGTGGGAAGGCGATCCGTTAGTTCAAACAGCTTATAAAACTTTAAATATTTCTCCGTTTCCTCTTTCGATTACGGACGTTCTGTTGTCCTTACAAACTGGAATGATTGAAACCGTTTATGCGTCTCCAGTTGCGGCTCTAGCTCTTCAATGGTTTACAAAAATTAAGTATATGTCCCATACGCCAATGGGGTTTGGAACGGGCGGGATTTTAATTTCTAAAAGAAAATATAAAGGGCTTGGAGAAGGTCAACAAAAAATATTAAAAAAGCTGAGCGGAAAGTTTTTGAAGAAGCTGGTTTTAGAAAATAATAACGATAATGTTAAATCCATCCAAGCTATGAAAGGAGTGGGGCTTCAACTTGCAAAGAAACCTAACAAAGAAACGGCAAATGAATTTCGTCAATTGGGTAAAAAAGTCCATGAAGCCTTAATTGGCAAATTATTCTCAGCAGATGTGTTAAAAAAAATAAACAACCTAATCAAAGAAGTTCGCGAATAAAATTAAAAATTTTCTTCTAAACTCATTTTAATATTTGATCTCTTTTGGGTGGTTTCGGGCCAGATTCTCAATTATTGATTAAATATTCTCCTACCTAGTATTCGGCCTTTCGGTTTTTCAAAAAAATTAATGGATTTTATTTTGATTTCTGTCTTAAAAGAAATACATTGATTTAAGGGTACCTATTACCCCTTGCAGGCCAATCTCAATGTGGAAAATTGTGTGATATATATCACATTATTGCACAAAAAGATAAATTCAACTTTACTTTCCTCTTCAGTTCTTCTTAATTTCTAAGATCAAAAATTTTCAAAACCCCTGTTTTACCCTCATATAGAAAGTTTGTGTATTTTTTTATTCGAAAATGGCAAAAGAATTGCTCCTAACTCTTCGGTCAGCCTAATTCTGCTTTCCAATATTGGATAGCGGAATTAAGATCGGAAGCATCATGGGGTTGATCTAAAAAATAAAAATTTATTACGAATTGTGCCGGGTATTGGAGAGTCCGGCTATTTGGCACAAATAGTGAGAGGGGGGAAGTTATGAATGTTTTAGGGGCTTATCAAACTTTAAATATTTCGCCGCTTGCCGATTGGAAGCAAGTCAAGCAATCCTATTACAACCTTGCTAAAAGGTATCACCCAGATGTGAATTATGGCGATCCTTTTTTTGAATCAAAGTTTAGGAGGATTTCCCAAGCGTATCAGGTTTTGGGTCGTCAATTTAAGAGGCGTCAAGCCATAAAAAACATGTGGCTAAAGAAACGGAAGCAAAATCGGCGCGCAAGAGAAAGATATCCACATATGGATACAATTGTGATCCCGCCTAAAAAAGCTAAAAGAGACGAAGGTTTGGTTCCTATATGGAAAAAAAAGATTGAGGAAATTGTTTTCAAGTACGAAAACAAATGGGCTCCTCTAACGGTTTGGCAGGGAGTGACGGTGAATTCTTCCCAGGCCGCAAAAGGCGGCGCCGTTCGTATTCACACGGTTCACAGTAGTTTTCAAGTCAAAATTCCCGCTGGAATTACCGACCAAACCCAGCTACGCGTTAGGGGTAAAGGAGAAAAAAGCTTTTTCTACGACAAGCGCGGAGATTTGTATTTAAATATTCGTGTTATACCCGCCGATAAACCCGATTCGGGAAACGTAAACCTCTTTTATGAAAAGGAAGTCTCTAAAGAAGATATTGAAGAAAACAAAGTGCTTGCTTTAAATACTTTTCAAGGTCTAATCAAATTTTTTGTTCCAAAAGACACTCACGACGGTAAGTCTTATATTTTGAAAGCAAAAAAGAATTCGAGCGGTTTCGATTTTGAGGTTAATCATATAGTTAAAATTCGGATTGCTTAATTTAATATTAGCCTGTTTGTTTGTCGACCGATTATTTTAAGCGAAGCGGTCGTTGGGTTAGGATTTTTCTTTGTTACTTCCATCAATCTTTTGTCCCCATAGACTTAATCTTGGAAGCCTCCTGAAATATTAAAACGTTTAATCTGATTCGTGTCTTCAAAAAATCTTATCGATCTTTAAGTTTTTCATCACTCCCCTCCAAAAAAATGCCGTGAAAGTTTGTGTGATATATATCACTTTGTTGTACAAAAAGATAAATTAAGGTTTTCCTCTCCTCTCAGTTTTTCATTTTTCTAAGATTGTAAAATTTCAAAACGGTTGTTTTCCCTCCACATATAATATTTATGTATTTTTATTTTTAAACGGCAAAGGACTTGCTACTACCCCTTCGGTTAGCCTAATTCTGTTTTCCAATATTTGATAACAGAATTGAAATAAAAAAATGTTACATCATGAATTTAATAAATAAAAAATAGGGGGAGAAATGAGGTTTGTCCTAAATCTATTTCATATCGCAATTGTGTTTGCTTTGCTAGCGCTTCCGCAAGTAGTTACGGCAGCCGATATTTCAGTTCGGTCAAAGTTTATTCGTTTTGATGCCGCTGAAGGTTCTGCATCTGGGAAATTAAAAATTTGGGTACGTAATTTAACCGATACACAATTGAAAAACGTTAATTTGCGCGTTCAATATCCTCCAGAAGCCAAATTAGATAAAGGCGTTATTCAGTTTCGTACCGTTCCCAAAGGACATGGAAAGGTTGCCAAAGGAGAAATTTATTTTGTTGGCGGTGATTATGATCCTACACAGAACCTGGTTTGGTCCGTGGAATACGATGTCAAAAAAGGGGAACATAAACAAGTTGTCGTCAATGATCGACGTTAAGGGGGGAATGAAGATCGTGAACACTATACGTTTAAATAATTCAAAAAAGAGTTTTATTTTTTTAATAGTTTTTTTCTTTATGTTCTTAGCGGTAAAAAGTGTTGTTTTAGCTCAAACGGCAGAATTAAATCCCGGTTATATCAGTGGAACGGTTCGAATTGGAAATGAAGTTATCAATTCCATGGAAATCTTCGCTTATGACGCACAGTTTCTACCGAATACAAAGAGCATTCTGGCTGAAACTGAGGTTATTGCCCAACCAAATTCTACTTCAGTCAATTACAATCTTGTGGTCAATGTACCTTTAGACATACCAAAGGAATTTGGCGTGACTGCTTGCGGCGTCTATATGGATGACAATAACGACAAAGTTTGTTTTCCGATAGAAATCGTTGAGGTCGCGGCAAATCAAGTGACCACACAAAATTTTACCATAGATAACCCGGGATTTATTCAAGGTGTGGGAACCATAACGGGAGACCAAGTTCTTCAAGAAACATTACTTTCAGCCACGTCGACTTCCGGGCCGATTTTTGAATCTGTCACCGTAACGGATCAGTCTCTAGGAATGGCTTATAAAGTTCCCGTTGTTGCTGGAATTGCCATTGAGATTAAATGTTTGGCTTTCATAGACGCTCCGAATTTTCAATTTTTCAAGTTTTTCGGTCCAGAGTATTCTGTGGATGTTGTCGCGGGAGAAACTATCACCGTCGATTGTAATTTCGAACCGCCATCTGTCGGTACTGTCTCCGGAGTTATAGATAATCCGGGTCCACTGGCATTAGATCCTTACGCAATACTTACATTAAATGATCGTACTAATTTAGTTAATCATGTTATTACAAGTAATCCTGATGGTACTTATATTTTTGATGAACTCCCGGCAGCTGAATACGATTTCGCCGCTTATCTGAAATATTATGGTAATCGGAAAAGTTTAAGAACTCCAAGATTTAGCTATGATCCGGTTTCTCCTGAGCAAGTAACTTCTAATTTTGACTCTCCCACTTATAATATTCCAGCAGGCCAAGTTACGACTGTAGACTTCTTCGCTCAACAGTCCAAAATGATTGGAAAAATTAATTTCAGTGGAAGCGCGCCTGTAGAACTCGTGAGTAGGCTAACAATTTCTTCATCAGGATTTTTGGATACAGCTACTTCCTATGGGTTTGGTATTGACTTTGATGGAAACAAATCTACAGGTGAATATGAATTAATTCTATCTGAAGGTCCGTGGAGCCCACCTACGGTTGGATTTTCATTTTTTAATGGATCTACAGATCCTGCCGAATACTTAAATCAAAGGGCAAGTTTTACCGATCAAAGATATTTCCCGGAAAACGCAATTGAGGTTGCTCCGAACGCGCCAGTTGTTAGAGATTTAAATATAGATCTTGGAGAAGTGGCCGTTGAGTTTAGTATTGTTGGCGAAACGGGTCAAACTTTGAGCGAACCTCAAATTCAGGCAACATGCCATCGTAATGATCTTTCAAATCCGGACTCGGATTATCAAAGTTTTTTTGCATATAACTTAAGCGAACAAGATGTAGAAGTGGGTACTGTCAGGTTTTATGCGATTGAAAGTACTTGTCGCCTGATTACCCGAGCCAAAGTAGGCGGTTCATTGATCAGGTTTGGGGACTTCGAAGTAGATGTTAAGGCGGGTACGACTCAGGTTGTCAGTATTGGTAGTCCAAATCTAACCATCGAGTTTCCAGAGCCAGATTTTTTAACCTCTGAAAATTCCATCACGGTATCTGGTAGGGCTACGGATGATGGTCAAGTGACTTCTGTTACGGTTAATGGTCAAGAAGCCACCCTGGTTTCCACTGGGAATCCAGACGATCTCAATGAAGTTAGTTTTAGCGCTACGGTTCAGTTGATAAACGGACCGAATGTTATTGAGACCATAGCTTTTGACGATTCGACTCCGGCCAAAACGAGTAGCGATACCCGGACAGTGTTTAAAGAAAATGCTCTTCCGACTCTCGTGTGGACTCCCGCTGACGGAGAAACGATTCGTTCCGGTGGCGATACCACTACGGTTGAGCTGGAAGGAACCGCAGTCGATGATTCTGCAATCGCCACTATTTTAGTTCAAGGCGTTCCGGTACCGTTTCAATCCACTGGTAATCTAGAAAAACCAAACGAAGTTTCTTTCGCGCTATCCATGGTTTTAGTGGATGGGGATAATTTCGTGGAGGTGATTGCCAAGGATGACAGTAACGAAGAGACGGCGCAAGTTCACAAGATCATAGTGACGCCTAATCAAATTCCAATTGCGGACGCTGGAAGCGATCAAACCAGCGAACAGCAAAACGCCGAAGGCGCGCAAGTGATTTTGAATGGACTCGGTTCTAGCGATGCAGATGAAGATCCATTGACCTATACCTGGTCTGGACCTTTTGGAGAAGCGACGGGAGCGACTCCTACCGTTACTATTCCAGCGGGAACGCACCAAGTTACTTTAATTGTTAACGATGGGTTCGCCGATTCTTTACCCGATACCGTTACGATCGTCGTTCAAGATACGACGGCGCCGACTCTCACCGTTCCTGCGAACGTTACTGCAGAAGCGACCGGGCCGCGAACGATCGTTAATATCGGGTCCGCAACGTCGGTCGACTCCGTGAACGGAACGTTGATACCAATCAACAACGCTCCCGCAGATTTTCCATTGGGAACTACGGTTGTGACCTGGACAGTTAGCGATCTTTCCGGAAACGTTGCGACGGGAACTCAAACTGTTACGGTTGTAGATACGACACCGCCAGTTTTAACGGTTCCTGCAGATGTTACTATTGATTCCACTGGAGAGAGAACGGTAGTTGATATTGGAACCGCTTCGGCTATCGACTCCGTAAATGGAACGGTAACGCCAACCAACGACGCTCCTGCTGATTATCTCGTGGGAACGACGATTGTGACTTGGACGGCAAAAGATCTTTCTGGAAATACGGCGACGAAAACTCAAAAAGTCACCGTTCTAGATGCGATTGCTCCGCTTCTTACCGTTCCTGAGGATGTTGTTGCAGAAGCGACCGGTGTACGAACCACAGTTGAAATTGGATCCGCTACTGCAGTTGATGCTGAAGATGGAACGCTGACGCCAACTAACGACGCTCCCTCAGATTATCCATTGGGAACGACGGTAGTAACCTGGACAGTAAGCGACCTTGCTGGAAACACTGCAACGGGAACTCAAAACGTCACGGTGCAAGACACGACTGAGCCCGTTCTAACGGTTCCTGCAAACGTGACTGTGCCAGCGACTGGCGAGCGAACGGTAGTTAATATTGGGTCCGCTTCGGCAGTCGATGCTGTAAATGGAACGCTAACGCCGACCAACAACGCGCCGGCAGACTATCCCGTGGGAACGACGGTTGTTATTTGGACAGCAATCGATCTTTCGGGTAACACGGCAACGGGAACTCAGAGGGTGACGGTTCTGGAAGAAGAACCGGAAGACGATAATCCTCCGGTTATTCAATTGAACCAGTTGACTAATACTCTCTGGGCGCCAAACCATAAAATGGTATTAGTGGCAACCGTATCGGCCTCGGATTTGGTTGATCCCAATCCAAGTCTGAACGTTACGGTCTCAAGTAACCAGTCTATTAATGGCTTAGGCGATGGCAATACTAATGGGGATTGGAATGTGGTGAAATCTGGCGATACGTATCAAGTTTATGTGTTGTCGGAAAGATCGGGCAATTCTGGTCCACGGGTATATACCATTAAGGTTAATGCGGCTGATGCAGCTGGTAACACGAGTTCATCATCAGGACAAGTGACCGTTCCTATGGACCAAAGCAAAAAATCAAAGAAAGGAAAAGGTAAAAAGTAAAATATAAGAAGAGTTTCGGCTACCCAAGAGGGTGAAGGGGAAGATTCTCCCAGCCTCTTCACCTTTTAGGGTTGGCCGAAGCAACCTTTGTTAGTAAAAATTTTTAATTGTTTTTATAAAGTAGGAGGCTTTATGAAACAGATCGTTTCCGCTGGGTTTTTATTTTTATTTATTTGTTTATTTATTTCTGCTGTAGGAGCCGAACCAAAAGTTCGAAAGGTTTCAGTCCCGAATGGCAGTCCATTGCCTAAATATTCTGCCGCTCTTAAAAAAGCTTCGGAGCGGAAGACTGTTAAATTACGATATCAAAATAAATCTTTCGAATATGTTTTGAACGACATTTCAAAAAGAACCGGAATTCGTTTCACCTATAAGGCTGCCGCATTCGATGACAGAATCACTACAAAAATAAAAGCGCCTGATTGGCCATCGGCGCTGAAACAACTTTTAGAAAATTATAGCCGAATAGAAATGTGGTCCAGCGATCTAAAAGAAAGCAAAATTTGGATCATTGAAAAACTTTGGGATAATTATTCTCCGTCAGCGACACAATATCCTAGAAGAGTTTCGGCTGTAAAAAACAAACGCAAAGCGAGCCCAAGAATTTTATCCTCGAAATCCAGACCTGCGCCTCGCCCTATTATTCATTGATCTATTGGCTTTCGCTCAACCAAAAAATTGTTTTATTTTTTTAAGTAACTGCCATCTGTCATCCAGAGGCGATCATCCTTTAATGAGCCTTGTATGATCAGAAAGCGGGTTTTTAATTAAGTCTATTTATGTCTCTTGTATGATCAGAAAGCGGGTTTTTAATTAAGTCTATTTATGTCTCTTGTATGATCAGAAAGCGGGTTTTTAATTAAGTCTATTTATGTCTCTTTAACGAAAGAGAGCGTAGCGAACGAAGTAAAA
>Ga0209992_10000977_pt1 | contig 33620 bp, 46 predicted proteins | sample 2SBtaG_2_FD_182564 | JGI IMG/M metagenome (GOLD analysis project Ga0209992, IMG submission 182564) | Deep subsurface microbial communities from Kolumbo volcano to uncover new lineages of life (NeLLi) - 2SBTROV12_ACTIVE470 metaG (SPAdes)... | ecosystem: Environmental > Aquatic > Marine >...
TACTAAAGAACAAATATTTTTCTGGGAAGCTACAAGATGTTTGCAACCAGTAAATAGATTAGGAGATAATAATAAATTACCCATATCTTATAGGCCTATACAAAATTATGACAGTAGTTGGGATAAAAATTTTTTTGACATAGCTATAGAAACAGCAGAAAATCTATGGAAGTTAGATAAGCCCATAAAAGTTGCATGGAGCGGCGGAATTGATAGTACGATAGTTGCTGTGGCACTGATACTTACTAAACCTACTGATGCTGATTTAACTTTTATATATAGCCAATCTGCTATTGATGAATATCCTTTATTTTATGAAAAGTATATTAAGGATTATAATAAACCTTTTGAGAAAGAAAACCTTTTCGATCTTTTAAACTCCTATCCTGATAGCATTATCGTTACAGGAGAAGCAGGAGATCAAACTTTTGGCTCTGACTGGATTATGAATATGGATCTTTCAGAAAGCTCACAACCTTGGGAAAATGTTCTTAACTGGGATGAAGAAAGATGGAATAGAGATCGAAATAACAAGTGGTTTCGAAAACACGGACTGACTGAATTATATTGGATTAACTTATCTAGATTAGGAACTAAAGCAGAAAGAGAAGAAACGTTATACAATTTTATAAAAAAATGTCCTGTATCAAATCCAGTGCTAGAAGATTTTTTTTGGTGGACAGTCTTTGTTAATAAATATGATTGGGTTAATAAAAGATTCCATATCTTACACGCGCAAAACCCAGATATTGGTGAAAAGTTTAAAAGTTTTTTTGATAATCCAGAATTTGAGATGTGGTCTATGGACAGACGAGTAAAAGGACTTAATAAGAGTAAAAGTAAAAAAGACTATAAAATGGCTGGAAAAGAATTTATATGTAATTTTACTAAAGATACTGATTATAGAGACAACAAAGTAAAATATGCGTCTATGATTCATGTTAGGAATCAAGATTTACAACATTCTACCAACTCTTTAAAATTAGTTTTAAGTGATGGCAGATTTTGGCGAGACAGAGATAGTTTTTCTGAAAAAGACACAGAAATGTTAAAAAAGTTGTTAACACCTTAATGTCAGAACCAAAAATATATTATATAAATGTTGAGTCTCCTGATTGGAAAATTAATCCTAATATACCTCTCCACGTTAAGAGAAAGAATTTTTACACTAAAGAACAAATATTTTTCAGTGTGTCGATGGGGTGCCAAGCAGTAAATAGACTAGGTGATAATAATAAGTTACCTAGATCATTTAGAGCCATACAAAATTATGATAGTAGTTGGAATAAAAGTTATTTTGATGTCTGTACAGAAACAGCAGAAAATCTATGGAAGTTAGATAAACCTATAAAAGTTGCTTGGAGTGGGGGAATTGATAGTACGATAGTTGCTGTGGCAATGTTATTAACTAAACCAGATAGTGCTTCTTTAAATTTTATATATACTAATCATTCTATTGAGGAGTATCCTTTATTTTATGAAAAATATATTAAAAGTTACGACAAACCTGTTGAAAGAAAAGAGATTTTTTCTCTTTTAAATTCTTATACTGATAGTATTATTGTTACAGGAGAAGCAGGAGACCAAACTTTTGGCTCTGACTGGGTTTTGAATATGAGTATGGAAGAAAATTTTCAACCTTGGGAAAATATTCTTAGCTGGGATGAAGAAAAATGGAATTCAAAAAGAAAGTTTAATTCCCAAGGAGAGGTTCTCGGCAACAAATTTGCAGTTAATTTATCTGGGTTAGGCACCAAAGCAGAAAGAGAAGAAACGTTATACAATTTTATAAAAAAATGTCCCGTATTGAATCCAACAATAAATGATTATTTTTGGTGGGCGTCCTTTGTTAATAAGTATGATTGGGTTACTAAAAGATTACATATCTTACACGCGAAAAGCCCCGATGTTGGTAAAAAATTTAAAAGTTTTTTTGATAACTCAGAAATGGATATGTGGTCTATGAGCTATCGGGCAAAAGGAGTTAGACTTAAAAAAATAGAAGATTATAAAAGGACTGGAAAAGAATTCATATATAACTTTACTAAAGATGCTGATTATAGAGACAACAAAATAAAAGCTAAATCTTTACCTAATATTAGTGACGAGACAGATGCTATAAGACATCCTAACTCTTTAAAGTTAATTTTAAATGATGGTAGATTTTGGCGTAACAAAGACAGCTTTTCTGGAAAAGATGTAGAAATGTTAAGAAAATTATTAGCATGAAAAAAATTGCTTTTATTCCACATAAAAAAAGAGTGGAAAAACACAAAATAGATTATTTGAGAGCCATTGCTGATACAATGGACGATCCTTATCAAGCAGAAGATGGAAGAGAAATTAGAGGAGTACAACTAGAATTAGCTAATAAATGTGCAAATCTATCTGGTATTCCTTATTGGACATTTACTGATTGCTGTACTGACTCTCTACAAATTGCGGTCAGCACTTTAACTAATTTTGGAGACTCTATTTTAGTTCCTGCATATGGTTGGAGAGCGTTTGCAAACGCTCCAGTTTTTATGGGAAGACAAGTTAGGTTTGTTGATTGTGATGAAACAGGAAATATGGACATGGACAAGGCTATTGAGGGTCTTGAAAAAGAACAGTGGGGACAAATAAAAGCAGTAATAGTAGTACATAATTTTGGAACAGTTGCAAATACTAAAAAAATATGGAAAACTTGTAAAGAAAAAAATATAGCGATAATCGAAGATGCGGCTCCTTCTTTTTACATGGGGGAGCCATATGAATATGTCCCAGGTAGTTTAGCTGATATTACCTGTTATAGTTTTGATTTTACTAAAGGACCGGGATGTTTAGGGTCTGGTGGTGGGTTGGCTACTCATGATAATGATTTGTATAATATAATATATCAAATACAAGCTCATGGAACCGCAAAAGATCACTCTATAGTTAGAGTAGGAACAAAATCTTTTTTAGACATGACTTCGTGCGCAGTACTGTTAAAAGAAATAGAACTTTATGAGCAATACAACTATCGAAAGCGTCGAAGACAGATTGCTTCTTTCTATCTGGATAATCTCCCATATACAAACATAGCAGGAGATAATTATATTTGGGAAAGATACACTATGTCTGTCAGTCGTAATGAGGTAGATAACGTTCTAAAAAAATTACACGATGCTGGATGTTTAGCTAGAATAATGTTTAAACAGCCTTTAACACAATTTGAATGGGTAAATCCAAACGAAGATAAATGTCCTCAGACAGAAAAATTTGTTAACTCTATTGTACATATTCCGAGTCATCATTATATGGAAGAATGGGAATTAGAAACAATAAAAAAGGCTCTTAATTAATGAATATTATTGTTGTAGGAGGAAAAGGGTTTATTGGAAGTCATATTGTTAATAGGTTATCATTAAAACATAATATTACAATAATTGATGGATGGTCTAAAACATATCCTGGGTTTTCTATGATACACAGAGGTGCTAAAGGGTTACAACCTGTTTCAGAATTAGAAAAACAACATAGACTTATAGCATATTCTTATAGACAAAAACTTATTAGCAAAGTGCGTTGCGTAAATAAATGGACTTTTAATAACTTCATAGATGCTAATTTAGAATCTTTAAAGCCTGATTTAATTATTAATTGTGGGGGATTGTGTGAAGCTATACTAAGCCAGTATTTAGAAGAGTTTACTCGCGATTCTACTGTGATAGGACTACAAAATATTAAAAGAATATTTGAGTGTCCAATAATACAAATGTCTAGTTCTATGGTTTATGGGACTTGGGAGGGAAAAATTACAGAAGACCATCCTTTAAATCCTGTAGACTGGTACGGAGAATGTAAAAGAAAAGCAGAAGAACTTCTTGATAATAATAAAGACGTAATTTTAAGACCAATGCATGTGTATGGAATGGGAGACGGTAGTTTTCCTATAACTATGAATATAGAAAGACAATTTAAAGCTAGTAGACCTATTAATATAGAAGAAGCAGATTGTTTGTATATAAAAGATTTTGTTGTTCTTATGGAAAAGATAGTGGACAATTTAAGGCCAGGAACTTATAACGTAAGTTCTGGTTATAATAGAGATAAAGACGTAATAAAAAAATACGCAAAAAGTTTATTGAAGATGGATATTGAAACAAAAAGTAAATTAGGACCTACAGGAAAACAAAGAGGAAAATTAGATAATAATAAAATTAAGGAGATTTTCAATTGGAAATTAGATTATTTAACATACGAAGAATCTGTAATGGATTATATAGGAGAACATGAAAATTTACGTTAAGAACAACAACGTTGTCAAAGCATATAAATTACTAAATAAAAAACTTCAAGACGAAGGGTTTTATAAAGAGTTACAATCTCGCCATTATTTCAAATCAAAAGGAGATAAGAAACGGGAAGCTCATTCTGTTGCTATAATTAGAGAAAAGAAACGACAGAAAAAAGCAGAAGAGTTAAGAGAAAAGATAGAAGCTAGGCAACGAATGTTTAATAAAAAACAAAAAAAGCAACAGCATAATTACCGTAAAAAACATAAAGCTTCTTGACTATTTGTGGATAATATTATATAATTAAAATTGAAAGGATTATATAATAATGAAAATTTACAAAGCATCTTTTAAGAAAAAATCAGGAGAGTCCCGAATGATGGTGTTCAGTAAACTTACGGAATTACCAGAAGATTTTATTTCTAAAAATATTCAAGGAGTAGGCTCGGAAATAAAATACCCCTCTGGAATGGAATTAGTGTGGGACTTAGAAGCAGACAACTTTAGAATTTTTAACTGGAATACTTTAGAGGGGGAAGTTAAAGAATCTGAAATGAGTGAAGAAGTATTTAAATAGAGGAAACACATGGAAATGATATTTCAAGCCTTAAGACTACAATATGAAGCTGAAATTTCAAAAGCAAAAGCAAATATTCAAGTTTACATAGAAAATCCTGCAGGAATTGGAGAACATCCTGATCTTGTAGAAGCAGTAAATCATGAATTATCTAAATTAGCAACTGCTGAAGATAAATTAGCTTCTCTACAAAGTAATTACAGTGAATACAGTAATTGATTACAGCGTCTTTATGACGCAGACCGAAAACTGCACAGGACTCGGGGGCAGTACCCGACGGCTCCACCATAAGGATATAAAATGGAAATTATTTGGCATATATTACTAACCGTTTGCACAGGATCAGTTTGTGTTGATCAAGACATACAATGGTTTAAAACAAAAACAGAATGTGACACAATGCTTGTAGAATATTCTGAAATACCCGCAGATGGTGATTGGGATACTGTCAATTATGTATGTAAACCTTTAAATTCTGTATCTTTATGATGGGGCCGAAATAGGATCGACTGGTAGATAATAGGAAAGCCGAGAGACAGGTGCGCAAGCGACCTTAACCGCAAGAAAACTATAATTGCAAACGATAACTTTGCATCTGAGGATTATGCTCTAGCAGCGTAGTTACTCGGGGAGGCCCCTGCCCGGCAACAGAAGTGGGGCGTCTTTTAAGGAAATACAATGAAAAAATTTATTAAAGTATTTAACACGGTATGATTAAGGGATGTATCTTGCCGTGGATTCACATGCACGGAAATTTGACAGGAGAATACAAGGTTTGTTGTGTATCTAAAGGTTCTGTTACCGAAGAATATACTTTAGGGACTCACGAAGAGTCCATGTTAAAAGTATGGAATGGAAAACCTTATAGAGATTTACGCAAACAATTTCTTAATGGGGAAATTCCCCCACAATGTAAAAGAGAGTGTTACGACAAAGAGAAACAAGGAGGTCATAGTCAACGACAAGAACTTAATGAATTTTGGAATAAAAAAGAAATTTTTCAAACTAGTAGATATACTAAAGAAGATGGATCAATTACAATTCCTCCTACCTATTTAGATATTAGATTTGGTAATATTTGTAATTTTAGGTGTAGGATGTGTGGATCGTATGCAAGCAGCCAGTGGAGAAAAGAAGAAGAAGAGTTTTTTAAAACAAAAGCGCACCCTATTACAGATATGTGGACAGACAATGATAATTTATGGGAAGACTTACCTAAATTATTACCTTATCTAGAAGAAATATACTTTGCAGGAGGCGAACCTCTTGTTCAAGAAGGTCACTATAAATTATTACATTTTTTAATAGATAATAAAAAAACAGATTTAACCATAAGTTATAATACTAATTTATCTATTCTTAATTATAAAACAGAAAATATATTTGATTTATGGAAAAAATTTAAAGAAGTAAAATTATACTTAAGTCAGGATGGGTATAAAGAAGTAGGAGAGTACGTTAGAAAAGGACTAGTCTGGAACACTTTTGATTCTAATCTCAAAAAAGTTTTAACTTATGTAAATTCCATTAGTTGTGTGATACAAGTTTATAACATCTATAATATTCCTAAATTATTAGTTTATTGTAATAAAAATGGAATAGATTTATATCCTAATTTACTAACTAATCCTGATCATTTTAACGTACAAATACTTCCTACAGAAGAAAAAGAAAAAATAATAAAATATTATAAAAGATTTATGCAAAAGTATAAAATTCAAGAGTGGCAAACAGTAAAATTAATAAATATGCTGGAGTTTATGAAACACACTCCAGATAACGTAGAAGAATTACAAACAAGATTTAAAAAAATGACACAGTTATTGGACAATAGTAGAAACGAAAATTTCTGCGAGGTAGTGCCAGAATTAGCACCGTGGTATAAAAGCATAAAAGTTCTTGCTTAGTAATGAAAAAAAATTTATAATGTAGTAATGGAGGTGTAAATGATATTATATGACGTTAAATATAAACAACCAAATCAATGGTTTTGGAGAACCTTAAAGGATATTAAAGAAGACGGAATCGTGGAAGAAATACAACAAAGATGGTTTTATGACAAATATAGTAATAGATACGAAATTCCAAACACTAGTCTATTTAAGTTTAGTATCGAAAGACACAGGTTGATTGAAGAGTTACAAGAGAAAAATAAACAACATTTAAAAGATGTAGCAGGAATTCTGCCGGAACAGAAACCTTACTAAAATGAATATATATTACTTAGCTAGCATCAAAAATAAAACAATAAGTGGTACTCCTAGATATGTTTGGGAAAAAGCAGATAAAGAATTAACACTTAAAAAGTGTTGGCTAAGTTTACAAGAAAGTATTTCTGAAGAAGATAGAATATTTTTGATAGACGATAATTTACCAGAAAAAACTAGTCAGTGGATAATAGATACTGCCTGTAGCTTAATAACACACATAAAAGTACCTAAAACTAAAGAAAAATATCAATTTTTAATAACCGCTTTAGAGACTTTACAAACTAATATAGATGATCGTTCTCATTTTATTTTAGAAGATGATTATTTATTTGTTTATGATGGATTAGATGTTGTTAGAACTTGTTTACAACATTGGCACAGTTTTGGGGTTCCTGATGACAATCCAAATAAATATACAGTTCCTTACGAAGCTTTTGTATATGTAGGAAATGATAGACATTGGAGATCTATTAATACTTCTTCTGGATGGAGTGTTTATGGTAATTCACAAGTTTGGAAAAGTTATATAAATTTGCTTAAAGAAAGTGCAAAAACTAATAATTATAACGTGTTTAAAGATACGATATTACAACAAGCTTCAGGTATATGTCCATTACCTGGAGTAGCAACACATTTAAAAGATGGGCATATGAGTCCCCTTATTGATTGGACGAACAGATGGAAAGAGATTAGTATTTAATGAAAATTTTTGTTACAGGAGTTGCAGGATTACTTGGTAGTAATATCGCAAGAAGACTTACAAAAGACCACAAAATAGTAGGATGTGACACTTTTATAGGGGGACTAAAAGATAACGTGCCTGATTGTCAATTTTACGAAATTGACATTTTAGACACAAAAGCAATGACTAAAGCAATGGAAGATTGCGAAATGGTTATTCATACAGCAGCCCTACCTTACGAGGGGCTTTCTGTTTTTAGTCCTGCGATAGTAACACAAAATATTGTAGGCGGAACTGTAAGTGTTGCTAGTGCAGCCTTAGCCAACGGAACTGATATGTTTATTAATTTTAGTTCTATGGCAAGATACGGTAATCAAACACCTCCGTTTACAGAAGATATGCCTACAGCTCCCGAAGACCCCTACGGTCTAGCTAAAGTACAAGCGGAAGAACATTTAGCTTTATTGCATAAACTTCACGGACTTGAATATATGACAATAGTTCCACATAATGTGGTAGGAGTAGGACAGAGATATATGGACCCCTATAGAAATGTAGTAGCAATTATGATCAATAGATTAAAACAAGGCAAAAAAGTAGTAATTTATGGAGATGGGAAACAAAAAAGAAGTTTTAGTAATGTTGCTGATTGTGTAGATGCTGTCGAAAGAATTATAGAAAGTGATAGAGATTTAGTGGGCGAAGTATATAATATCGGTCCAGACGATAATGAAATAGAGATTATAGAAATAGCTAAGAAAATTGGACATCATCTAGAAAAATATCCTCATTTTGATCATTATCCAGATAGGCCTGCAGAAGTTAAAAATGCGTGGTGTTCTAGCGAAAAAATTAAAAGTGATTTTAATTATAACGCTAGTATAACTTTAGATCAGACTATTCATGAAATGTGTAGTTGGATAGAAAGAAGAGGGCCAGAAGAGTTTGATTATGCGCTTGATCTAGAGTTTGTAACAGACGAAACACCACTTACTTGGGTAGAAAGGTTAATTTAATGGAAAATGTAACAGTTATTTGTCCTTACGTTTTTGAAGAAGAGATTGGTAGAGTTAAACAAGGATATTGGGAGCTACCTTTTATGTTTGAGAGAGATGATTCGAGAATCGGCTCAGACTTAATGTTTGAAAAAATATGGAAACAATGTGACGGAGATATTATTATTTTTCATGCAGACATGGCACATAAAGAAGAAGATGAACCAACATTATGGTTTGAAGAATTGTGTGACTATGCAGATAAATATCCAGAAGCTGGTTTAATAGGTGCTAAATTACTATATCCTGCTAGAAATGATGACGAACATTTTTGGATAGAATCTGCAGGAGGTATGTTTGATAGTGAAACTAATAATCCTACTCATTTTGGTAGTGGGTTAGATATGGAAACACAACAATTTTTTAAAACTCCCGAAGCAGACACAGGGCAGTATGATTGTGTTAGAGAGGTAGCTTGGACTACTTTTGGTGGGGTGTATATTAGAAGAAAAGTTATCGAAGATGTAGGAGATTTTGATAGAAGCTTTGAGTGGACGTATAACAGAGACGTAGATTACTGTTTATCTGCTAGAAAAAATGGATGGAAAGTATATCAAGTTCCTACTACTATTATGCACTTACAAAGTCAGGATAATAAAAGAGTTGCTACTCGAGAAAATAGACAATCAGAGTCTAGAAACTTACAAAGAGTTAAAGACAAGTGGCAAGAAACAGAGTATTGGAAAACTATAAATAAAGAAATTGTTTAATGAAATTTTTAGGTTATACAATAATATTAATAGCTTCATTTTACGGATACTTAAATTTATCAAAAGAACAAGTTCGTGTTCAAATGGAACTATATAGATTAGGATTAGAAGAGGAATAAAAATGGAAAACGAAGGTCAAGAAAATAGATGGCTTGTTTCAGAAGAGTCATTAACAAATTTTATTAAAAAGAAGCGCATTGTGGATGTATCAAATACTAATTGGAGTATGACAATTTATACTCTTTTATTTATTTGTGCTTTATGTGTTGTTGCAAGTATTGGGCTAATATTTGTAATTTTATTATTTATACCTTTGTTTATACTTTTTTCCCCTTTTATAGGACTTGAAAAATATCTAAGAAAAAATAAAGGAGATAATTATGAAGACATTACAAAAAGAGAAGATTAAAGACCATTTTGAGAGAGTATCTGAAATGGTAATAAAAGGAAAAGGAAACAAACTAGGAGAAAGGCAAGAAGAACTTTACTCTATCGCCGGATTAGGAATGAAAAGACTACTTAATACTTTGTGTGATTTAAACCACAAAGTAAGTTATCTCGAACTAGGCGCATATAGAGGAGGAACACTTATTGCTGCGTTATGGGATAATGATGTTAACGCTTACGCAGTTGATAACTTTAAATATGACGCTACAGCTCCTAACAGATTTTTAGAAGATGGTCACCCTAATGTTAGAACAGCTTTAGAAAATACTATTGATACTTATAAAAGAGCTTGGCAGGGTCCAAATGACATTAAAGTTATCGAAGCAAATGTAAATGATGTTGATTTATCAGAAATTGATAGTAAGCTTGATATTATTTTTCACGATGCAGATAAAAAAGAAAATGATGTTGGTGATTTCCTTAAGAAATATAAAACAGCTATTGATAAATATTCAATTATTGCTTTTACTAAGGTACAAGATATAGGGGTAAAAAACTCTATAGAAAAAGACCTAAAAGACGCAGATTATGTAATTCTAGACGAAAAAATGATTCCAGATACAGAAGTGGGTTTAGACGGTAGGTCTGCTGTTATGCTTTACTACTTAGAAAACAAAACTCCTGTAACAGTACCAACCCCTAAAAAGAAAGAAGTAGTTAATGCTTAAAAAATCCGCAATTTCTTTAATAAGCTATGATGCAGAATATTTACCTGATAGTATCTCTAAATACTATAGATATGTTGATGAAATAGTCTTAGGGTTAGATAAAGACAGAATTTCTTGGAGTAATAATCCTTTTAAGTTTGACGAAAACAAACTGTGGAAAGATTTAAAAACTCTTGATAAAGATAATAAAATAGAAGTAATTGAAGAAAACTTTCATCCTTCTACTATACCTATTGAAAATGATAATTATGAAAGAAATTTTTTGAAAGAAAAATGTACTCACGATTGGATTTTTAGTTTTGACGCAGACGAAGAATTATTAAATGCTAAACATTTTTTTCAAAAGTTTGTTCCTCTAGCAGAGCCTTATTATAAAAAATATGATTGGATGTTTACTTGGCTAACTCCTTGGAAAGAAATAGACGATAAAACTCTAATTATCGCTAATGAAGATAATAGTTTTCACAGAGAAACACCACAAGGTTTTTTAACACACAAACATAATACTTACAAGTATGCTAGATGGACTAATAATCAAAAGCAGATGATGACTCCTCTTGTGGTTTTACATTGGAGTTTGTGCAGAACAGAGGAAAATTTACAACAAAAAATTAATAATATCGGACACAGTGATATTGCCAACGAAGACCCGTTTTTCCAAAACTGGAAAAATACTACTATGGAAAACTGGGATCAATTAAGAAACTTTAAAACTTCTGGCTTTGGGAATAATCAGTGGCCTAAAATAGTATGTGTGGAGACTAAAGATTTAAGATATCACGCAGAGTCACAGTTAGAGTTGAGTTATTGAGGAAATTATGAAGTTAGAAATATTAGGAAAATTTTACGACAACCAATCTTTATCTATTATTAATAGAAATCTTTTAGTAGAATTCGATAAGAATAATATCGATTTTTTTATTACACCCGTGGATGTCTTTGAGCCTGAGTTTAAGGTAGATAAAGAAATAGTCAGATTAATTAAGACTTATTCTGAAAAAGAAAAAGAAGAGCCAGACATTCAAATAAGACACAGCTATCCCCCTATTTGGAGATGGCCGCTTTCAAATAAAACTAAAATAGTATATATACAACCTTGGGAATGGGGTAGAGTACCTTTTGAGTGGCAGTATAAGTGGGAAACTTTTGCTGATGCAGTAATTACACCAAGTCAGTGGACAGCCAATATCTACTCTGAAGGAGGACTAGCCCCTGATAAGTTAATTGTTGTCCCTAATGGATATGATGATAGTTTATTTAACTTAGAAGATGAAGAAAGTAAATTTTATGATTCTTCTAAATATACTTTCGTTTATGTAGGTTGCGGCCAATTTAGAAAAGGCGTTGATCTTTTAATCAACGCGTGGAAAGACGCATTTGTAAAAGCTGATAACGTTCAACTATTTATTAAAGATAGCCCTGCTGTTTATGGACAAAATACTATTTTTCATCAAATAATGAGGTTGCAATACTACGACGATTGTGGTACTATTATATATAACGACGATTCTTTGTCAGATAAAGAAATGGCAAACATATATAAAAACGCTTTTGCTATAGCACACCCGTATAGAGGAGAAGGGTTTGGTATGCATGTTCAAGAAGCTTTTGCTTGTGGTGCTATCCCCATAATTCCTAAAGGGGGACCTACTGATGAATTTGTACCAGACCATTGTTCTTTAAAACTTAATACCATAAGACAAGGAATTGATTTAACTAACCCAGAAGTATTTGCAGCAAAACCTGGAGATAGTTTAACTTTAATGAGCACTCATGCATGGATTGAAGAACCTGATCAAAATGCTTTAAAAGAAGGACTTAGAGTTTTGTATAACCATCACGATAAACAACTTTTACAAGATAAAGTATACAAAAATGATAATCAAAATACTTGGGAAAATATAGGACAAGCATATATAAATGTGCTGGAGGAGATTGCATCGAATGGAAAAAAACCAGCAAGACTTTGACGTTTGGAGTTGGATGGAAGAAAATAAACCAAAAACTCTCGATGAAAAAATACTTAGAGATTTTCATGGTAACGCACCTATTATTGATGAAACTTACAATAAAGAGTTTCCAAAACTAACAAATAAAGCTAAAATTTATATTAGTAGTATTTTAGAAAAAACTGAAGATTTTTTTAGAGTATCAGTAGTAGGGGGTGGTTGTAGTGGTTTTCAATACGAATTTAGCTTAGAAAATGAGTTAGATGAGTCTGATATAGTTTTTAATGAAGACCCAAAAGCTGTCACAGATAATGAAAGTATAAAATACCTGCGCGGAGCTGAAATTGAATGGCAAAAAGAAGCTTTTAGTGGGCAAATGGTAGTTAATAACCCAGGAGCAAAAATGGGCTGCGGTTGCGGTTCTAGTTTTATGTATGACTTTGATCTCGTACCAACAAATAGTTAAAGAAAGTGGTCTTCCTTGGTTACCACTAGATATAGATATTCCTCATCAAGCTATGCTGGAAGAAGCTCAGAATATAAAACATTTGTTCGTTCCTCATAGAGATAAAGATAGACAAGGAGGATATAGACATAAAGGATGGAGAAGCTTATGTATACACGGAATTTCAGCAGAAAAAACAAATCATTTTACCGAGTATGGATACAGGTCAAATGAAGAAGTTCCGTATAATTGGACAGAAATTGCTAAACTTTGCCCGATCACAACTAGTTTCTTTAAAGAAAGATATCCAATATCAAACTACTTTAGAGTACGATTTATGCTTCTTGAACCAGGGGGATTTATTAGTCCACATGTCGACACAGAAAAAGCGTCATTAAGTCCTGTTAATATAGCATTAAACCACCCAAAAGGTTGTATATTTAAAATGGAGAAACCGGGAGTTGTTCCGATGAAGCCGGGAATAGTAATGTTGTTAGATGTTAGTAATAAACATGCGTACATTAATAAATCAGAAGAAGACAGAATACATATTATTGTTCATGGAAAACCTACGAAAGAATATAAAGAATTGGTAGAAAAAAGTTATGCGTCCTATGGGGGTTAATAAAAATTATATAGTCGGAATATTAGATGATAGACAATCTATATTTAATAAAAACTATGCTAACCAGTTTAAAGAATTAACTGAGTTTTTTACTAGGTTTAAATATTTTGGAAAAGTATTATATGGTAAATCAGTTAATGAAATCTTAGATAAAGCGTTAGAAGAAGAAAAAGATTATTGTATAATACAGTGTGTTGGACATTTTATAAAAGAAATAAGTTTTTTTGAGTTGATAGAGAAATGGACTCAAAAAAGAGACTTTTTTATAACAGGACATATCGTAGATAAAGAAACTGTTAATACACAATCCGAAGGGGATGGCTATTATGGGTTACATAAACAATGTCTATTAGTAAATTTAAGACAGTATGAAAAATTAAACAAACCAGAGTACGGAAATAAGTTTCAAGAAAACGTAGAAGTTACTAAAGCTAAAAGACACAGTATGGATATACATGATGACTATACGCCATTAAGTTTAGCCCCAACAGAAGAAACTCAGGTTTGTACCCCAATAGTAGACGGATGGAATTTCATAAGTAAAAGTTTAGAAAACGGTTTAACTGTTTACAATTTTCACCCTAAAATTAGAGAATCAAAAAGTTACGCATACCCAAATAAAAGTTTATCAGAATTACAAGAACAGTTAAATTGGATAAACCAAATATTGGCCCATGCTCCTAATTGTGTGTTTTTTTGGAACACAGAAAACTATGTAGACATAGATAGGAACAAAGACTTACTATCAAGAGAGCCGATCAAAAAATTGTATAGTGTAGCAGCAAGTTTTAAACCAAATTATATTTTAGAAACTTATGGATTTACTGAAGACACTGAAATATATTTTTATGATTATAGTAAGCAAGCTCTAGCATTTAAAGGTTTATTATTAAAAGAGTGGGATGGGAAAGACTATCCTAAGTTTTTATATGATGCACAAAGTAAGTACACAATTAATGAAACTACTCATAACCCTTACGGGGCAGATGATTATGAAAAGTTATGGAAAATAGAGTGTGACAGATGGGGTGGAGCAGAAAAAATCGAAGAACATTGGGAAAAATACCGTAAATTAAAACATTTCTATGTAAACTGTGATTTAACAAATACAGGGCATAAAATAATTAATAAAATAGAAAAAGACGATAATTCTATAATTTGGTGGAGTAATTGTTTTCATACTGTAAATACTCACTACACTAGAAGTTTATCGGAAGTCAAAGATTTATATACTAAATGGTTAGAAGATATAACAGAAAAAAATTCTAATTTGTGGGTTTTTGGAAAAGACTATCTCAATAGACCAGCAGAGGGAAAAACTATCCAAGATATTTTAAAGGAGATTAAAGATGTTAAGTGAAGAACAAATTGCAGACGCACAAAATTGGATGTCACAAGGAAAAGACCCACTAGAGTGGTGCCGTGTTGTTGGTATTCAGATTACCGATAGAGAATCAGCTATATCAGAAATTATGAATAGCAAACCCGCAGCTACAACAACTCCAGATCCTGTCGAAGTTGACGAAGACGAGTTAGACGACGATGACGATCTGGAAGATGACGAGTAATTTTAAAGTTGCTAATACTAAAATAGAAGGAGAATGGTCTTCTATAATTAGTAAATTAAATAAGTGTAAGTTTTTTAGTTGTGATGATTACGATTTAAAAAATGCAATATCGGGAGTAGCTATAAAAAGCGAAACAGGTAACATTAATGATTTGCTAAGGACCAAAGAACCAGAACTTCCAGAAGACTATTCTCTAACTATTTTGTATGAACACCCAACTATAAAAAAATTAATAGACCTGTTCGATTTACAAACTACAAGGATCAGAATATTTAAACAAATTCCAGGTAGTTATACACCTTTACATGTAGATTATAATAATACTAAGGCTAAATCACAAAAAGAATTTTTAACTAGGATATGGACAGCAATAACAGAAGATGATCTATTTGAGTATTATTTTATGGAAGATGGAAAATCTAGAACGGTTACCTTAAGACAAGGAGAGTCCGTAGTATTTAATCCAGATAAAGTTTATCATGGAGCAGCTAATAAAAGTAAAAACATTAGGTATAGTTTAAATATTATAGGATACCCTAACGAGTGGTTAAAAAAATTTATTAAGGAAAAAAGAGTTTATACTTTATGAATGAAGATATTGGTACAGCTTATTTAAAATACGAAAATAGGGTTAAAATAACAGCAAATGAATTTAGAGGTAAAACCTACGTTCATATAAGAGAGTATAAAATGGATGGAGATACCGGAGTTTGGTACCCTACTAAAGCAGGTTATGCCTTACAAGGAGATGAAGTGGATTCAGTAATTGAACTATTATCAGTTGCTAGTGAAAAAATAGCACAATATCAAAGAGGTATTACCTCTAATCAATTGTGTTTTGAATTTGAGGAGAATGATGATGAGTATTAAAGCATGGTCTGATCAAGATGAAAAACAATTAATTTTTTTATATACAGAAGATGATTTAAAAGACGTTCACGAATTAGCTAATATTTTTGGAAAAGGATATAGAAGCGTAATTAGTAAACTAGTTCAGCTAAAAATATATGAAAAGCCGAACGATAAAGAACAGACACCTAATAAAACAGTTAAAATGATGTTACGGGAGCTAGAAGAAATTTTAGAAATCGAAATTGAAGGAGTGAATCTTAATAAGAAAGAGAATTTAAAAAGCTTATTAGACGCTGTATTAAAGAAAGTCTCATAATGGAAGACGTAAAAAATTATTTTAAAAATGTGTGGGAAACAACAGAAGAAGACTCTCAAGTAATTGAAGCTGTTAAAAAAGCTAAAAATATATTAGATGTAGGTTGTGGACATAATCAATACAAAAAATATGCAAAAAATGCATTTTGGGGTATCGATATTGCTTGTGAAGAAGCAGATGAGCTTGTTGATATATTAAATTTTAGATCTACAAGTAAATATGATTTAATTATTTGTTATGGGTCTTTACACTTTTATACTATTCAGTGGGTTGAGGATAGACTGCGCAAAGTAATTTCTTTACTTGATACTGGTGGTAAAATAATGATGAAAGTAAATCCTAATTGTCCAAATGCTGATGGAACTATTTTGCCTTGGTATGATAGCTGGACACCAGATCTAGGAAGACACTATGCTGAAATATTTAATTTAGAAATGAGTGATATTAGAAACTGGGATAGAAAAAGATTTAAATTTGTTTATATAAAAAAATGAACGTGCTACTCTTAATAGGCCCACAAGGATCGGGTAATCATATATGGAGTAAAGTGCTTACTACTTGGGCAGATAGTGATTACTGGGTTGGACATAAAAAAGAACCGCACTCACATCTTTGGAACGATATGCAATACTGGAAAGCTTGGGACTTTTATGAGGATACTATAATATCTATATCTTGTCCATTTGCCGTAGAAGGTAAAACAATTTTTCCAGACATAAATACGTGGAAAGAAATTATGAATAATCGCAACATACCGCACGAAATTGCTGTAATTACTAGAGATAAAACAATAAATTATAACCAGAATAATAGAGTGAGACCTGTTAATAATTATTTAAACTCTATAGAATTTATAAAAAAACTAGAAGTTGATTGTTTTTTATCCACAGAAACTCTCCTAATATATAAAGAAAAATACCTAGATCAACTAAATAAACAGTTGAACTTTCCTATAAAATATGATACCATGAAACTACATAACACTCTGTCTCAATCTTTTAACGAAAAATATATAAAATACGTTGACGAATTTGGGTTAGACGAACAGGTGCATTTAGTATCAGGATACAATGTTTAAAAAAATAATAAAAAATATTATAGAAGAAAAAGTTACCTATCTATTCTACGCTCCCGGAGCTAGGGGTAATGCGGTTGCTAGAATAATACACGCCCATATAGAGGATTACTGGTGGGTAAATTACTTAACAGGCTATGATGATGATCTTGGATTTTTAAAAAATCCATTAGACCACACTGAATTAGAAAAAGGACAAAGTGTTAAAGACGGAAAGTATTGTAAAACAACAGTACATTTTCCTATTGATTTTATTTCAATCGGCACAGTAGGATTAAGAAAAAAATATGGAAGTGATTATTTACAACAAAAAAATCCAAAGATAGATATTTATGAACACATAGAAGAACAAATAAAAAGTTTTGATGCTGGGCAAAAACAAACACTTCATAGTTTTTTAGTAGAAGGTAAAAAAATAACTTTATCTACACATTATTTTACTCATAAAATGATTACAAATTTTGAAAAAACAAATGTTCCTATAATTCATGCGTGGGCGGATAGATCATACTATACTAGAGGCTTAGGTAATAAAGATAGGTACGATGTATACTATAAACCTCTTCACCTTTGTGGTTTTAACATTTATAATTTAGAAGTGCCTAAATTATTTTCTGAAGACTGGTATGAGTATTCTGATGAATTTGACAAACTTTCAGAATATTTAAAGTTTCAACACCCTAGAAAAAACGCTGTTAGAGCTTTTATATTAGCTTACTTAGAAAGAAATAGATTATTTGAAAATGAGGACTTTTCTATTTTTAAAGAACATATAGCTTATGCTAAAGAAAAAAATACACCAAAAAGAATTGAAGAAAACTAAACCTTTGCAGGAAAATACATTAAATTTTATCTTGCTTTGTAATGTATTTTCTCGTATAATGAATCATAACTTACAGAGAGATAAATAACTCTCTAACTAAATCCAAACTAAATGAAGGGGAAATATAAAAAATGAGTAAGTTTGAATATACAGATGAAATGGTAGCTCGTATGAATGACGTAGCAGGAAGTGGTGTCACAGAAGACATCATTGAGTCGCTCGTAGAAGAATTTGAGTTCCCTCGTCGTTCCGTTACGGCAAAACTCCGTAAGCTAGGATATGACGTTCCTAAGAAGCCAGGTGCGGCTCCAGTCTTTTCTGCGGATGAGACAGAAGCTCTCGCTAAGTTTCTTGAAGATAACAGCGGTTCACACACTGCTGACGAAATTGCAGCAACCTTTGCAGATGCAAAGTTTACCTCTCGCCAAATTAATGGTAAGGCTCTCTCTCTTGAGATGACTTCACACATTAAGCCAGCTGAGAAGAAGGTTACTCCTAAGACGTACACCGCTGAACAGGAAGCTGAAATTGCTTCAATGGTCGAGGGTGGGTCTTTTCTTGAAGATATTGCCGACGCAATCGGTAAGCCCGTTAACTCAGTTCGCGGTAAGCTTCTAAGCATGGGTCTTAAAGCCGAACAGCGCGAAAAGAAAGCAGTAAAGTCTGATCCTTATGAAGGAATTGACGATATGCTTGACCAATCAGTCGAAGAGTTGGCTGAAAACTTTGGCAAGACAGTACGAGGTGTTAAGACTGTTCTTACACGTCGCGGTCTAGCTTGCTCCGATTATACTCCAAAGAGTGTAGACGAGTAATCCTAAAGGACAGCTATATTGATAGCACGAAGTCGCAGAGTTTTTACTCTGTGACTTCCTATATTTATGATTTACGAGGAATTAAACCTATTTGATCTAGACGATGGAACCTTAAATACAATTTTAGATTTGGAAGAAAAAGATAAAACTCTTTATATACATCATTTAATAGAGAAATTTTTTCCAAGTGTTGTGCCTAACTCAGAAGAGTATGGAGATTTACAATTAAGTTACCGATCTAGTTTTAAATTAGAACAACATTTTAGAACTGACCCTGTGTTCCACGAAACATTTACGTTAGTGTACACACCATCAGGACTGATCAGGGACGCCGTGAATGACTTATATTTTACGGACGATCATTTAATCACTCATTAGTCATAAATATTTTCAATTAAATATTTACATAAAGTCTTAGGTTTGTTATAATACAACCTAAGACTTTTTTTATGGAGTAAATATGGAATATTTTAATAAAACAAAAGAAACTTGGCGACTAGGGTTATGTTGTCAGTTTAACAATAAAGATTTAGCAAATAAATTTAATGCTAATGCAACTACAAAAACGTCTTTCTTAAAAGACAATTCAAAAGCTAGAGTAGCTGCCACCCGTAATGTTGATAAACTAAAATGGATTTTAGAATATTTAGCAGAACAACCCGACAATTTTAAATGTTATAGAATGACTTCTGGCATGCTTCCTGTGTATACATTACCAGAAGCAGAAGAGTTCTATGATGGATTTATTGCTTTAATAATCGAAAAACTAAAAATTGCAGGTAAAGTAGCTCTTGAAAATGAAATACGTCTTTCTATGCACCCAGGACAGTATACTGTGTTAGGTAGTAATAATAAAGATGTTGTAGAAAAATCAATCAAAGACATAGAATATCACTGCTTTATTGGTAAAGCAATGGGTATTCCTGCCGAAGATTTTTCAGTAAACATACACTTACAAGGATTATATGGAGGAAAACACATAGATGGTATTAAGCGATTTGCCTCAAATTTCCAATACTTATCAGACTACGCTCAGAAAGCTTTATCAGTTGAGAACGAAGATAAGCCCAACGGATACGACATTGAACACACGCTCGAACTTGCACAAAGAATTCCAATCAAATGCACACTCGACATTCACCACTACGCGTGCCACAGGATGCGCGACTCAGAAAAAGTTAAAAACTCAGAAGGCAAAGTTGTCAACAGAAAGATTAGGGACGAAGTTAGACATCTTACTGTAAACGATGATTATTTCAAAGAAGCGGTAAAGACTTGGAAAGGTCGTAGACCATTATTTCACAAATCACAATCATTCCCTCTTGATAGAGAAGAATATTGGATGAAAGCAAACGCACACTCTGACGTATATTATGACGAAGAGTTAATGTCTTTAGCAATTCCTATGCTAGAGTATGCAGACTTTGATGTAGAAGCTAAAAACAAAGAACAAGCTGTTGTTAAGTTTTGGAAATATATCAAAGAAGAAGAAGAAATGGCAGGAGAATCTCTTACTTGTAAGAGGCTTCAGTGACCGGTCAGCGAAAATGGATAAACCTATGGGCAAGAACAGTAGGCATGCCCATAGGAGAAACAGATGAAGATATACCTAAAAACCAACCTATACCACAGAAAGATGTAAGGAAAGCATTAGTGTTTAGAACTTTTTGGATAGTTCTACACATTGTAACTTGTGTTGCTATTATAGGCAACGCAATTAGGCATTGGTAGTTAAGTAAAAAACATTTCGATTGACAACAGGTTTTCTTAATGTTATAATTAAAAAAATAAGAGGAAAAGATGGCAAAAGCAATAGAAATTTCTGAGACAAAAATCAGACAAGCTATCTGGATGCAAAAAGCAAATAAGACTAAAAAGTCTATATGCCAACATCTAGGTATAGCTTACAACACAAAACGTCTTGATACTATCATTCAAGATTTTAAAGATAAAGAAGCTAGACACGCAGAGCTAAAGAAAAAAGCTCGCGCTAAAACTTTGACTGACAGCGAAAAAGAGGGCATAGTTAAGTCCTATCAAGAAGGAGATAGTCAAAGTGCAATCGCAAAACAATTATTTCTAACACCACAAAGAGTTAAAGCTGTTCTTATCGAAAAGGGCATACCTATTCGTGCGAGAAAGAAAACCGGACAAGCTACGGTAGATCATGTTGTACAAGATTTAGACGTAAAATTTGCAAAAGGAGATAAAGTATTCATACCTGACATAAATAGTTTTGCTAAAGTTAAAACAGTATATGATGAAGATTGGATTGATGATCATCGCCAACCTCGTAGAAGAAAATATGTAGAACTTCATGGAATGAAAGAAGCCCGTAAAAAATGGGGAGAAAGCTTTGAAGGAAAAGAAGATGTTCATTGGAATATTTATTGGGAATATGACAATGGATCAGAATGGAAGGAACACGCCATTACACGCATGATTAACAAAGTAGAGACAATAATTGAAGAAACAGGGAGAGAATATTATAGTGTATATGTTGAAGGAGACTATGCACACTATAGGACAGAAATGAGAAATAAGCTATACCCAGTAAGAAGTACAATATGAGTTTAGACTTACAAAAAGTAACTCTCAGAAGATTACTAGAAACACAAAATCACGATTTATATTCAAAATTAGTGCCCTCATACTTTGGGGGCGCTAATTCTATTGTGTACAATAAAGTTCAAAACTTTTACAAAGCTAACATGAGGATTCCTTCTTTAGAAGAATTTTTAGTTCTAAAGAAAGATGTTTCAACTCAAGAGTATGTAGAAACAGAGATATATAACGAAGAAAACATTAATAAGGACATTGCTGACGAATTTTTAGTATCTCAATTACAAGATTTTTATATTAGGGAAGAAACGATTGGGTTTTTAGATAAATTTATTGATGATTTAGATGATTTAGAAAAAGTAGAAATAGTGGACAAATTTCAAGGACACTTACTAAATTTAAATAAAGCTATACCTATATCAGATGAATTATATGATGTAGCAGAGTTAGAGCTATTTCCTGACGATTCAGACTTTATTATTTATCCTTCTGGACTAAGTGCAGAATACGATGCGGTTAACGGGGGTTTTGCTTCCCAAGAACTAGTAATGCTTGGTGGTAGAAGAGGTAGTGGAAAATCTATTATAAGTGTAAATATGGCTGTTAATAGGTTTTTACAAGGAAATACTGTCGCTTTCTTTACTATTGAGATGAGATATAAAGAAGTTTATGATAGAATTGTAAGCATAACTAGTGGAGTACCTTTTTTAAATATATTTAGAAATCAGCTCACTGATTCGGAAAAAATGTCTATTGCAAAATCTAAAATAGATACTTTTTACAAACCAAACGCTGAATTAACCGAACAGTATAAATCTTTATTAAAAGATAAAGATTTTCAAAAGTTTGAACACTATTTAAAAATAGAAAAACCTTCGTTAAAAGATAACAGATTATTTATTATAGATGATGAATCCTTAACTTTAAATAGGATTGATCACTACTGTAATATGTTTGAAAATAAGTATCCTAAATTTAATATGGCAATTGTTGATTATATTAATATTATTAAACACGAAGACTCGAAGGACTGGAAAACACAAATTGTGTTAGCAGAAGCCCTTAAAGGAGTTAGTAGAAAATATGATTTAACAGTTTTAAGCCCCTATCAAATTGATGCAACAGGAGAAGCTCGTTTTGCAAAGGGCATACTTGACAGTGCTGACAGAAGTTTTAACTTCTTTCCTGCAGAACAGGGAGAAGATAGAGAGCAATCAAACAAAATTACTATTCATACAACTAAAATGAGAAACGGAAAACATATGAGCTTTGATGTTTATATGGATTGGGAGTGTGTAAAAATTGATCCCAATATTAGTGAAATAAGTAATGAAAAACCACACAGTGCTGCTATGTACGGTAGTAAAGAAACAGGTAAGGACTTATAATGGACTTAATAGAAGTATTAGATCAAAAAGGTATCTACTATAAAAAAACTAATAACCCATCAGAACTGTTAATTGCTTGCACTAGTGGACTACATGACGACGCTAATCCAAGTTTACAATATAATTTAGATAGTAATATATTCCATTGTTGGGCTTGTGATTTCTCAGGAGGTTCTTCTAAATTTTTAGCTTCTGTTGGGATAGTCACAAAACTCCCTTTAGAGAGTAAACAACCCTACAAAATTAGAAAACTGAGAGAAAAACTTAATCAAAAAATTGAGTATGGTAGTTTTTCTATGCCTAAAAACTTTAGGGATGCGCATGATTCTTTTAGAAATATAAAACCAGAGACTTTAAAGTTTTTTGAAGCGTTCTATACTACAGAGTATGGGTTTGAAGATTATATTTGCGTTCCGATTAAACAATTTGGTAAACTAAGATTTATAGAAGGAAGAAATAGGTTTAACAATGATAAACCTAAATATTATCGTCAGCCTAGTAGTGCTCAAATAACAGATATTTTATTTCCTATAGATAAGGTAAAAGATAAAAAGCATTTAATATTGGTTGAAGGATTATTCGATGTAATCAATATGTGGAATCTAGGATATGAAAATGCTGTTTGTATATTCGGAACAGCTAATTTCAATATGAAAAAAGTAGATTTGTTAGAAAAATTAGGAGTAGTAAAAGTAAGTATTATGATGGACGGAGACGACGCAGGACGCAGGGCCGCTCAAAGAATACAAAACTTAGTTGAAAAAGTGGATATTCAATCTAAGATTATTGAATTACCTTATGGAAAAGACCCTGGAGACCTGCTACAAACTGAAATTAAACATTTATTAAAGGAAATAAATTAATGACTGAAACATGTTTTGTTTTTGCGTCAAAAGCAGAAAAAACCCCAGAAGCAGTAATTAAAAAGTATATACCCAGCGATATTGAAGAGTATGATATACACTTTTTATGCTCAGATAATAAAGAAAAGATTCTTAAAAAAGATATAGATATGGACATGTCCGTATTAGATAGTTATAAACTTATCTGTCCTATAGGCGCAGAATCGTTAAAATACACAGCAGGGATTACTGGAATTACTAAGTATAATGGAGTACATTTAGAGAAAAAGTATCTTCCAATAATGCACCCCAATCTTATAGTTTTTAAACCACAGTATGAAGATGAGATTGTAAAAGCGTTTAATAAAATTCCAGACATTCTATCTGATAAAGATTTTGGAAAAACAGTAGAAAAAGATTATCGAATTATTGATAACGAGCACGACTATGAAGATTATTTACAAAAACTTAGAAAAGCAGATACTATTGTAGTTGATATCGAAACTACTAGTCTTTCTCCGAGGACAGGACACGTTCTTGGCATAGCTTTGAGCACTCAAGCTAATGAAGGTATATATGTACTAAATGATGTTGTAGAAGCTTCTTTTGATGAGGATAGTGAGGAGTGTGAGCTTCATGAAATCTTTAGAAACTCACATTGTGTTTTCCATAACGCAAAGTTCGACATGGGATTTTTAAAATATGAATATGGTTTTGACTTTCCTAGTTTTGATGACACAATGCTTCTTCATTACTGTTTAGAAGAAGCTGTAGGCACTCACGGACTAAAGCCTTTAGCATTAAGATTTACAGACCTTGGAGACTATGAACGTGAGTTAGATGATTACAAGAAAACTTTTGCTCGTAAAAATAAAATAAAACTAGAAGATTTTAACTACGGGATGTTACCCCAAGATATATTAGGGCCTTATGCTTGTAAGGATGCTGACGCAACTTTTCAACTTTATAATAAATTTAAGCCATTAGTAGAAAATAACCAAAGGTTTAACAAACTATATGGAGAAATTCTTAGGCCAGCAACAAAAGCACTAATGCAGTTAGAAAATAATGGTGGACCTATTGATGTTAAAGCTTTAGAATCTCTTGATGAAAGCTATGCTATTGATATTGAAGAGTGTCAGAACGAAATATTCTTACACGAAGCAGTTCAAAGATTTGAGAGAATATATGAAAAGACCTTTAATCCAAATAGTACTATGCAATTACGAGAATTATTTTTTACAATCTTGAAGTTAAAACCCACAAAGAAAACAGCTACAGGCGCATGGTCTGTTGACAAAGAAGTTCTACAAGAATTAGGACACCCACTAGCCGAAGCTGTTCTAGATTTGCGAGAAAAGAATAAACTTAGAGGTACTTATATTGCAAATATCCTAAAAGGAATTGATAAAGATAATAGACTCAGGAGCGGGTTTAATATTCAAGGAACTACGAGCGGCAGACTATCAAGCTCTGGGGTTCTTAATTATCAAAACATACCGAGAGATAATAAAGACATCAAAAAAATGTTTAAAGCTAGACCGGGATTTACTATTGTACAAGGAGACTTAGGTACTGCAGAAGTATATTATGCAGCAGCACTTGCTGGAGATAAATTTTTACAAAAAGCGTTTATTGATAAACTAGACTTTCATTCTTATATTGCTAAACAAATTTTTAATCTTCCTTGTGAAGTTAATGAAGTAAAAAATGAATATCCTGATAAGAGACAACATGCCAAAGCTATTACTTTTGGTATTATGTATCAAGCAGGTCCTGCAAAAATTGCGGAAACTGCTGAAGTACAAGCGGCAGAAGCTAGAATATTTATTAATAAATATTTTAAAGAAGCTAGAGAATTGAAAAAGTTTATTGATAATAGTAATACTTTTATAGAAAACAACGCTTATATCTATAGTTTCTTTGGTAGAAAAAGAAGATTACCAGAATCCCAATCTAGTAACCCAGGAGTTTCTAAACATGCTGTTCGTTCTGGAGTAAACTTTTTAGTACAAAGCGTTGCTTCTGATATTAATTTATTTGGAGTAATTGAGTTATTAGATTGGATAGAAAAAGAAAACTTAGGTAATCAAATAATTCCTTTTACAGTTGTACATGACTCTATTGTAGCAGAAGTAAAAGAAGAAATAGTGGATGATTATATTATCAAAGTCAAGGAGTTTATTCAAAAAGACCGAGGATGTTCTATTGAAGGATGTCCTATAGGTATGGACTTTGAAGTAGGACCTAGTTGGGGAGACTTAACAGATTACTTATGAGTAAGTATAAAGGAATGGAATTTCCCTTTTATGGTTTAAAAGAAAAACCTTTTGATATTAAATTTGATGTTAGTAAAATAGAAATAAAAATAAATGAATCTGACTATCAGTGGAGAGTTCTAGACGATAAAAGTTTACAAGGAGATTATTTTTTCAGACAAGTACAAATGTTAAGTAAAAAGTACACAAAAGTACATTTTAAATACACTTGTAGAAATTTAAGAGAAGTGATAAACTCCAAATGTAAATGGGGAGTTGATAGTACTGCTCAAATATATGATTTATCTACAAAACAAAAATTTAAATTAATTTGTAATAAGATAAAAAAGATAAAAGAAAATTTAATCTGGGTAGAAGAAATTAGCTACCCTTTTGAAATAAATACCGACAACATAAACATACAAGAAAATTACTACGTAACTCTTGTAAATATTGATAAGCGTTGGTATCCTTTAGAATTTTCGTTTTCAAAACATAACAGGATTGCAACACACTTATGAGAATATTAATTATGGGATTACCAGGATCAGGTAAAACTTGGTTAGGAGAAAGATTAGGAAAACATTTTAGTGTTCCTTTTTGGGATGCTGATATTGTTAGAAAAATATACAATGATTGGGACTTTTCTTCGTCAGGAAGAGAAAGACAAGCTCTAAGAATGAGAAAATTATCAGAGCTAAACCCTATAAGTATTGCTGCTTTTATCGCACCCTTACCGGGACATAGAAGTTTTTTCTTTCCTGATTTACTTATCTGGATGGATACAGTAGAAAAAAGCGAATATGAAGATACAAATAAATTATTTAAACCCCCACAAAAATGTGATTTAAGGATAACAAAATGGATAGAAGAAAACCAACTGTACAAATGCTTGGAAGATTTCAGCCCTGGCACGAAGGACATAGAGAGCTTTTCAAACGCGCTCACGCAAAAACTGGCCAAGTGGTCATAATGGTTCGTGATACAGGAGAAGAACATTTTAATAGACAACAAGTGATATATGACTTAGAAATGAGTGGTTATAAATTAGGAGAAGATTTCATACTCATGGAAGTTCCAAATATAGTAAACATCACCTATGGAAGAGATGTTGGTTATAAAATTGAGCAGGAATCTTTCTCACATGAGATAGAAAAAATATCTGCTACAAAAATACGTGAAGAAATTGACCGAGTTGCTTTACTTGGAGACGAAAGATAGTGGAGCATTTAGTAAGTATAAATGATTTGGACTGTACTCAAGTCCAAGATGTTTTTGAGCTTGCGAAAAAGATTAAACGTAAGCCAGATAAGTACAAAAATAAATTAAAAGGAAAAATTCTTTCAAATTTATTTTACGAACCCTCTACTAGAACTTCGTCTTCTTTTGCGGCAGCTATGTATAAACTTGGAGGCAATGTCATATCTATTAATGATGTAAATTATAGTAGTGTTGCAAAAGGGGAAAATTTAGAAGATACGATAATCACTATGGGAAACTATAGTGATATCATTGTTTTAAGAAGTAAAATTACAGGTGACGCAGGCAAAGCCGCAAAAGTTAGCACTGTCCCGGTTATTAATGCTGGTGATGGAATTGGAGAGCACCCTACTCAAACTCTACTAGATTTATACACTATGTGGGAAAAGTATGATCGTACTCACGGTCTTACAGTAACCTTTATAGGCGATATAGAAAATGGAAGAACAGTTCAGTCACTTAGAAAAGCATTAGAACAATTTAATGTTTTATATTATAGAGACACATATAATGTAGATGATTTACCAAAATCAGATGTGTATTATTTTACTAGAGTACAACGAGAGCGCGGTAGTAAAGGTTATTATCAAATGACAAAAGAAATGGTAAGTAAATTTCCAAACTCTTGTTTAGTTATGCACCCATTTCCTAGAAACGATGAAATACCAAGGTGGTTTGATAACGATCCCAGAGCAAGATATTTTGAACAAATGAGAAATGGGTTGTTTGTTAGGATGTCGTTATTATATAACTATGTTTAAAAAGATAAAAATAAAACACGCAACTATAGCAGATAAAATATATGTAAAAGAATCTGATATTGAAGATTTAGATTCTTTTTTACAAGCATATACTTATAATGTAGGTGATGAAATATTATTTACTTATGAGCAGGACGAGGACAAAAAAATATATGCTGTACCAAGTAATTCATATAAAAAATTAGACTTTGAAGAGTATGAAGATTTAAGAAATTTTGATGATGCTGATAGTAAACTCTCTTTTAGCGGACAACTAAGACCAGAACAACAAGTTATGGTAGATGAGTTTTTTTCAATAGGTGATAGAGTTAGGAGTGGACTATTTCAAGCACCTTGTGGTTGGGGAAAAACATATGTAGCATGTAATTTAATAGCAAGAGCAAAAAAGAAAACTCTTGTGCTATTACATACCAAATTATTATTTAGACAGTGGATTGAAGAATTAGAAAAACAAATACCCGAAGTATCTATAGGCAGAATCGGAGACGGACTATATTCTGTAGAAGATATAACTGTCGGTATTTATAAAAGCGTTTTAAATAATATGGATCAAATACATGATGAATTTAGTTTGCTAATTGTAGATGAGGCGCACTTATGTCCAGCAGATATGTTTTCCCAAGCAGTAAATTCTGTAAACTGTCGAGCAAAAATAGCTATCACAGCTACACCAAAAAGAAAAGACGGTAAACATGTTTATTTAGATGACTATTTTACTTCTTTTAAATCTTTTGCTAAAGACCCAAGAATATTATTAGATCCTAAAATAGAAATAATTTCAACAGACATTCCTTTTATAGTAATTGAACCTAAACGAGATTGGAGTCGTCAAATAAATAAACTTTCTAAAAACACAAACTATATAGAATTGATAGCGAAAACAGCTATTGAAAAAATTGCTAATGGGAGATGTCCTTTAATATTAGCCGATAGATTAGATATGTTAAAAGAACTTAGTAAGTTAATACCAAATAGTGCTTTAATGATAGGGTCAACAAAAGAAGAAGAAAGAAAAGAAACACTAGAAAATGTAGGTAATAAGTATAAGTGTGTATTAAGCACCAAATTATTTGACGAAGGCATAAGTTGTCACAGATTAGATACATTGTTTTTAACATGCCCAAGTAACAACCCTATTAAATTAGAACAAAGAATTGGTAGAATAATAAGAGAACACCCAGATAAACAAAGACCCTTAGTCGTGGACTTTTGGCTAAGAGGTCCTATAGTTGGTAAGCAACAAAAAATTAGGTATGATTGGTATGGACAAAGAAGTTATGAGTTATGATTGGATGCAAGAGATATCTGAAAAAAGAAAATCAAAGAAAACTTATTATAATTGGTATGAGTTAAAAAAAGAAGCAGGAAGTCATCCTGAAGGTATATTAATCTTGACTTATGCTCTATATAAAAGATATAATACATTGATGGCTAAAAATACACATAGCCTATGTAAAAATCTACACATAAGTAGTGTTCCTACAAAAATTATAAGGAATAATCATATAATGGTTACTTTTGAGTATAAAGAAGTAATTTCTCATTATATGTGTAGAGATGAACAAAGTTACTTTATTAATGGTGATTTTCTTACCGCGATTTGTCCTGTTAGAAAAAAATTAGAATATTTATTTCTATTATCAATGAGGTCAGCAGATGATTTATCTGCAAGAATTCCTTTAAAGTTTTTAACACAAGAACAAATTATATGGGCGATTGACAATCCATTTATAAAAACCATCGAAGACAAAATAGTTTTCGTTCCAGAATTAATACGAAACAGAGGAGAAAAATAGTATGGTATCATGGGATAAAGCAAAAGGTAGTACAGGAAATACTACACAACGTCGTGAAGTACAACGACTGTCTCTAGGCATTGGAGACACTAAAATTAGACTTATTGGAGATGTATTACCTAGATACGTTTATTGGGTAACAACTAATGAGGGTAAAAAAATGCCAGTAGAGTGTCTTAGGTTCAGTCGAGCAACGGAACAATTTGATGACACACAGCCTGATCCTTTTAAGGAATTAGACGAAGCAATTTGGTCTGATAAACCTCAGTTTGCATACGTTTGTAATGCGATTGATAGATCAGATAATAGTATTAAATTGTTTGATTTAAGGTCTACAATTTATAGACAAATTGTAGATTACGCGTCAAATCCTGAGTATGGTAATCCTGCAGACGACACTTCGGGTTATGATATTACAGTTAAAAAAGAAAAAACAGGTCCTTTACCTCAAAATGTGAAGTACACTTGTATTCCTGCAAGAGCTAGCGTAGCATTAACTGATGAGGAAAAAGCTCTTGAGAAATATGATCTAGATCGTATTTATAAGCGTCAAACATATGACGAACAAAAACAATGGTTAGTTCAGAATACCGCTTATTTCGCAGGCGAAGCAGGAGATGAAGCTATTGTAGAAGGAGTTGAGGATCTAGATTAATGGTAAAATTGTCTGATATAGTAGTAGACGAGGAGTCAATCGAAGAAACTCCTCAAAATTTTGACGAAGAAGCCCCTATTGATTATGAGTTTTTGAAAAAACAACATATATTTTTCGCTACTCCGTGTTATGGAGGTATGATAACAGATCAGTTTTTCTTGAGTATGTTTAAAACTACTCAAGCGTTATCTCAAGTTCCTTGTTCTTTTAGGTTAACTACGTTAAGAAATGAAAGTCTTGTAACTAGAGCTAGAAATATTCTAGTAGCTATGTTTCTAGATAGTGATGCTACTCATCTATTCTTTTTAGATGCAGACATCGAGTGGCAACCAGAAGCGATTATGAGAGCTGTGTCAGCAGATAAAGATATCGTTGCGGGTGCTTATCCGAAAAAAGCTTTACCTATCCAATATGCTTTAAATTTTAAATTTATAGACCCAGTACAAAAAAGAATTAGATACGAAAATGGGTTGGTAGAAGTATTAGATGCTAGTACCGGATTCTTTTGTATAAAAAGAGAAGTTTTCGAGAGAATGATGCTGGAATACCCAGAACTTCATTACAAAAACGATAGTAATATTGATGAAAAAGTTGCTAAATATTGCTATGCTTTTTTTGATACACATATTGATGAAGAAGACAGAAGATATTTGTCAGAAGATTATAGATTTTGTAGATTATGGCAAAAGTTAGGTGGAGAAATATGGTTAGACCCAAAAACTGAACTAAACCATGTCGGAACTTATACGTTTGAAGGAAATGTAAAACAAATCATTGATTTTAATGTAGTACCAAAATAATGTCGGTAAACATAAAGTTTCATTTAGTGCGAGAATGGGAGGACTTGGATATACCAAGTCCTTTTCCTGCGTCTAAGGGTGTACCAGATTGGATGAAACACTTATCTCCAGAAGCTGAACGAAAAGACTATCAAACAGTTAAAAGATGTATTCCTTTTTTAGATGCTATGACAGCAGGATATATTATACCTTTACCGTTTGATTTAACATTAGCAATTATTTCTGAAACTGAGAATCAAATTCTGTGGAAATCAGAAGAAGAAAAAGATAAATTATCTAAATATACTATTGTCGAAAATCACGATGTATCTCAGTATCCAGGAGCACCTTTTTCTAATTTTAGAGTTATTAAGTTCTATAATCCTTGGATTATCGAAACTTCTCCTGGGTACTCTTGTATATTTACTCCTTTACTTAACCGGCATGACATGCCTTATATACCGTTATCAGGTGTAGTCGATACTGATGAATATTTTAACACAGTTAATTTTCCGTGTATCTTTCCAGGGTTGGACGTTGGTCATCATATTGAATTAAAAGAAGGTACGCCTATGATTCAAGTTATACCCTTTAAAAGACAAGAGTGGAAACATACAATTACTAAATTAAAAGGGGGTGTTCTCAATAGGGCGCACGAAACTAGAGAGGATATGAGAAATGACCGAAAAAACTGGTATAGAAGAAAAAAATGGCAAAAGAAAAGCTTTAAGTAACTTCATATTTAATTTTAACAATGTAGGAGGAAATATAATTAAAGAAGATGAAAGATACGTTGTTAAAGATAATACAAATTTAAATAATTTAGTATTAAGTAGTACGAACCTGCGGGCAGGAAAAAGCACTAGTGGGCACAAACACGAAGGACAAGAAGAAATTTATTTATTTATTAAAGGGAGTGGTAAGATGGACCTTGATGATAAAACAATAACATTTGAAGAGGGAGATATTATTCTCATTGAAGATGGTGTTTTTCATCGAGTGCACGCAGGGCTTCATGGGGCTTATTTTATTTGTGTGTTTGATAGCACCAGACATGTGTAATGTTAGATAGGTATCAACTAGAGTTATTAATAAATCAAACTTGCAATCTTAAATGCTATGCTTGTGATAGTTATTCAGACTATCTAAAAGGGGAGCATGATTGGGAAGAACTACAAGACAGTGTTAAGTCTTGGTCTAAAAAAATTATGCCAATATGGGAACAAGGTAAAATACCTTTTGATAAAATAAAGATTCTTGGGGGAGAGCCTGTTTTATATAAAAAACTTCCAGAATTGTTATATTTAGTTAAAGAAAGTTTTCCTAAATGGAGAGTTGTTGTAGGTACGAACGGATTAATTTTAAATAAAAAAACTAATGTGTTAGACGCAATTAAAGAAACACGTAGCGAGATATTTATATCTGTACACTTCTCAGACTCAAACTATCAGAAAAGATTAAAAAAAATATTACAAGAATGTATAGAATATTTAGGGGATGACTATAGAAGAATAAATAGTAAAGGTAGTCTGATACATTTAATTGATACTACAAGAACTAATTATTGGAAATTATATCATAAAAGAGATGAAAAAGGTATTCATCCCTATAATGCTAATCAGATAAAGAATAGTTATAATATTTGTGAAGCGAAATATTGTAAAGGTTTATATAAAAATAAATTATATAAATGTAGTGTTCATGCACATTTAAAAGATGGACTAACTCATTGGGGACAACAAGATAGTGAAGAATGGAAACCTTATACTAGTATCCAACCTGCTACTTTAGAAATGACTGAAGAAGAAATAATAGAATGGTGTTTGACAGATGAAGAACCTTTGTGTAACATGTGTTCTCCTACTAACCATTACGTATCAAATGAGATGAAACAAAACGGAATGAAATTTTAGACGCACGGGTGGCGTGGCGTTGTAGAACTACGTTCTTACGTTGTGTCTCTCCGAGACAGCAATATGTGCAGTGTGCGAGCCTTGTTCCCCAGCTTTTACACTCTGTGTTAACGTTGTTTACCAGCTATGCCCCAATAGTAGCATACTTTTTGATCTTCGTCAACACTTAAAAAATAAGATTTTATCTTTACTCTTTTGGGGCAAAAATTGTAATGAAATTGTAATATAAATATGATATAATCTAATTGTAGACTACAGGTCTACACTTTTATGATGGCCCAACAGGGCACTAACCATATAAGGAGATAAAAAATGGTCAAATCATTATTA
>Ga0209992_10000978_pt1 | contig 33582 bp, 20 predicted proteins | sample 2SBtaG_2_FD_182564 | JGI IMG/M metagenome (GOLD analysis project Ga0209992, IMG submission 182564) | Deep subsurface microbial communities from Kolumbo volcano to uncover new lineages of life (NeLLi) - 2SBTROV12_ACTIVE470 metaG (SPAdes)... | ecosystem: Environmental > Aquatic > Marine >...
CGGCCTCTTCGACCACGGGCACCGCATCGACCTCATCGAGGGTGAAGATCGACCTGGTGCGGCGCTCTGCGCTCGTCGCCGGCTTGCTGAGCGCGACGCAGTTGGCCATCAAGTGCGGCTCTTCGGTCAGGAAACACAGCGACGCTTTACCGGTCGCCTCGACGTTGCGCGCCGTCTTCGAGTCGGCCTTGCAGACCAGCATCAGCACCTGGTCGCCCGCGCTCGGTTGCGGGAAACACTGGCTGTAGGGCGCGAGGTTGAGCTCGCCGTCGTCGCCGTGGCTCAGAACGAGCATCACGGGCATCGGGAAGAACGCCGCGGATTGGTAGAACGCTCCGTCCAGCGGGGCGGAGACGAAGCCTTGGTCGCTCACAGGCAGGCTCAGAACGCGCGGGCGCCGGTCAGGGCGTGGCCGAGCACGAGGCTGTGGATCTCGTGGGTCCCCTCGTACGTGTAGGTGCTCTCGAGGTTGAGCGCGTGTCGCAGGACGCCGAACTCGCCGCTCACACCGTTGCCGCCGAGCACCGCGCGCGATTGCCTGGCGATATCGAGCGCCACGGCGCAGTTGTTGCGTTTCATCAGGCTGACCATGGCCGGGTGCAGCTTGCCCTGTTCTTTCAGCCGGCCGTAATGCAACGACAGGACACCGGACTTGACCAATTCGCTCAGCATGTCGGCGAGGCGGCCCTGGACCAGCTGCTTGGACGCGATGGGAGCGCCCCACTGGTGGCGCGTGACGGCGTAGTCGACCGCCTTTTCGAGGCAGAACCGCGCCGCGCCGAGCACGCCAAACGCCACGCCAAAGCGCGCGTTGGTCAGGCAGGAGAGAGGTCCGCGCATCCCTGTCACTTCGGGCAGTCGATTGGCATCGGGCACGCGCACGCTGTCCATGTGGAGCGAGCCGGTGTACGACGCGCGCATACTCAGCTTGTGGGGGATGTTGTGGGCGGAGAAGCCCGGCATGTCCTTCTCGACGAGGAAGCCTGTCACGGTCGACGCGTCGTCGCCGGTCTTGGCCCAAACGATGGCGACGTCGGCGATCTGGGCGTTGGTGATCCACATCTTCTCGCCGGACAGCAGCCAGTCGTCCCCGTCCCGCACAGCGCGCGTTCGCATCGAGCCCGGATCGCTGCCCGACTCGGGTTCGGTCAAGCCGAAACAGCCGACGAGATCCCCCGCTGCCATGCCCGGCAGCCAGCGCTGCTTCTGCTCTTCGCTACCCCACCGCCAGATGGCGTACATGGCGAGCGACGACTGCACCGAAACGAACGACCGAAAGCCGCTGTCGCCGTACTCGATCTCCTGGCAGGCGATGCCGTACGCGACATGGCCGATCCCGGCGCAACCGTAGCCTTCCAGGGGTGCACCAAGCAGGCCGAGGCCCGCGACTTCTCTAATCAGCTCGCGAGGAAAGCGGTGGTTTTCAAAGTCGTCGGTGATGCGCGGCAGCAACCTGTCGGCGACAAAGCCTCGCACCATGTCGCGAACCGCGCGTTCTTCTTCGGTGAGCAGGGCCTCGATGCCGAGGAATTGGTCGATCGATAGGGTCATATTGTCGTCCTGTCAGGCCGCGACGGCGGCGGAGCCGAGCAGCTCGGTGCGTCCCATCTCCTCGAGCTGGCGGGTTCGGTACGCGCCCAGCAGAGCGCCCCCGATGGCGCCTGCGAGCTGCGCTTGGGGATGGGTATTCACGGTGATGGCAGCGACCGCTTTTCGGCCTCGCGAGGGCGTCGCCAGGCCGTCCATGACCGCGGAGATCATGCCGGCATTTTTGCCCATGCCGCCGGTCACCAGGACCGTACCTTCGGCCCCGATCGCGCGCAACAGACGCACCAGGCGCCCGGCGATGGACTTGTGGATGCCCTGCAGGATGTCCGACGTCTCGATGCCGCGGCTGACCATGTTGATCACGTCGGTTTCGGCGAGCACAGCGCAGATGCTCGACACCTTCTCCGGCGCTTCGGCTTGCAGCGAAACGTGTCCGACGTCTTCGAGGGAGACACCCAGATAGCGCGCGATGTTCTCGACGAACTGGCCGCTGCCCGACGCGCACTGGCTGGTCATCCGGTGGCCGAGCACCTTGCCGCGATGGTCGATGCGAATGGCGCGCGCGTGCAGGGCGCCGATGTCGAGGACGGCACGTGCTTCGGGGCACAGGAACACCGCGCCGCGACCGTGGGTCGTCATGCCGTAGAAGTGGCCGGTCCGGAAGTGGACGGCGTCGCCATCGCCGGTGCTCGCGATGTAGTCGAAGGCGTCAGGTTTGACCCCGGCGTGCGCGCAGGCTTCGGCGAACGCGGCGGCCGCGACATCGTGCACGTGGCGGCGGCGGATGCGTTGTGTGGCGGTGGCGAGCAGCTCAGCGTCTGCGCCGGCCCGGCTGCGGGTGATGGCGACTTTGACGGCGCCCGAACCGGCGTCGACGCCGGCGGTCAGGTGGATGCGGTTGGGGTCGGTCATGGTCGTTTCCGGTGAGTCAGCGTTTTGCGTCGTTGGGGTTGTCGCTCAGACCATCGTCTCGGTGATGCAGCCACCACAGGGGTCGAACTTGACGTTGGTGACGGGCGGCGCGAACGCGGGCAGCAGGTTGGGTCTGCCGGCGCGCACGTCGTCGAGCCCGAACAAGGCCGCTCCGAGCGCGCCCATGTAGATCGAGTCGGGGTGGATGTTCAGCGTGATCTCGGTGCCGTAGTTGTCGTCGACGAGGCCGCGCAGGATCTTGGTCGCCATCGGGTTCTTGCAGACACCGCCGGTGAACGTGAACTCGTCGCGAATCCCGCCCGACCGCGCGAGTAGACTCATCGCCCGCAGCATGATGGCCCGGTGCAAGCCGGCCAGGACGTCTTCCCGTTTCTGACCCAGCGCGAGGCGTTCCCGCAGCTCGGCGCCGGCGAAGACCGTGCACGTCGAGTTGACGCGAATGACCTTCTCGGCCTGCAACGCCAGCGGCCCCAGCTCGTGCAGGCCAAGGCTCAGCTCGTCGGCGATGTAGCCGAGGTACCGGCCGCACCCTGCCGCGCATCGGTCGTTCATCTGAAACGAGGTGACGACGCCGTTTTCATCGACCTGGATGGCCTTGGTGTCCTGCCCGCCGATGTCGAGCACGGTGCGCGTGCCGTTGAAGACGCGGTGTGCGCCGCGGCCGTGGCAGAGGATCTCCGAGCGCACCGCGGCCTTGGGGAAGGGCAACGTCTGGCGCCCGTAGCCGGTGCCGACAAAGGCGATCTCGTCGAGCTCTTCGGCCGCGACGTCGGCGATGATGTCGCGCAGCACGGCGATGGTCTGGGCGTGCTCGACCCCGGGAAAAGCGCGTACCGCCGCGGCCTCGAGCAGCGCACCAAAGGGGCGTTCCTGGACCGTTGTTTCGACGTCGAGGATGGCGCGGTCGAAGAGGCCGACGAGCCGGTCGAAGTGCACGAGGCCATCGGCGGCGGCTTGTTCGGCTTCGGCGGCAAACGCGGCGCCTGCGATGTCGCGGAAGAAGTCGGACCTGCGGTTGGCGTTGCCGAGGAAGAGCGCCGGCGCCTTCTCCGCCATGTTGTCGATAATCGTCTGCGCGACACCTTCGAGCTCGGCCTTGTGCGCGCGGTAGAGCACCCGATCGAGCAGCTGCAGGATGTGGGCGTTGAGCACCACGAGCTCGCGGCGGTACAGCTCCAGTCGGAACGCAGCCATCAGCTGGTCGGAGTGATCGCGGATGGCGTCACCAACCGGCCCGATGTGGCGATCGATGGCGCGTTGGAGCATCGAGAAGCGAGCGGCGGTCAGCGCTTCTTCCCGGGCGACGGCGCAGGCGACGTGGTAATTGCTGCGGCTGTTGGTGATGCCGCGGCCGACGATCCTGCCCTGCTCATCGAGCAGAATGGCCTTGGTGGTGGTCGAGCCGAGGTCGATGCCGACGATGACTTTCATTTATTGACTCCCAGGCGCGGACGACTGACTCAAAGGTGCGGACAACGGACTCCCAGGCGCGGACAGTGGCGCCCCGATGAGACGTGGTCCTTATGCGACCGCTCCGAAGCCGCCGGCCTTCTTGGCTTGCAGCATCTGCAGGTAGCTCTGCAGGCGGTTTTCGATGTTGGACTTGGAGAAGTAGCGCGGATCGACGAGGTCGGACTCGACAAAGCCGCCGGGAACACCGGTTCGTTCTTCGAGCTGGCGGAGCATCAGGAGCTGGCCGGCCGAGAAGCTGTTGCAGCTCTTGACGCTGTTGATGAAGAAGCCGTCGGCGTTGTAATCCTTGATGTATTTCTCGAGCAGGTCGACGCGGCTGGGCAGCCCCAGGTTGGTGTAGCAGCCGAGGCAATAGTCGGCGAGCGTGCCCAGTGGATCGCCGGGATCGTGGCGGAATCCCTGGTCATAGAGCCCGCCGACCCGCGTGTACGTGCTCGATACGACGACGGCGCCTTCGTTGGCGAACATGCGCCAGAAGTCGTTGAAGCTGGTCCAGTTGGGCGGCCCTTCAACGACGAGCCTGAACTTCTGGTCATCGAGCCGGCCGTCGGGTGTTTGTGGCCCCTGGTTGGCGTCGATGCGTTGCTGCACCTCTTCGCGCAGCTCGCGGTAGTAGTTGACCGCGTCCTCGGTGCCGCGAAACGACGTGAAGATCGGGCCGATGTAGTAGACGCCGCCGAAATAGCCATCGATCGGGCTGGGTGTGTGACGCGCCGATTCCCAGACCCACACCAGGTCGTCTTCGGCCTCCGCCGATCGCCCAAGCCACTCGCTGAGCACGTCGAGGTCGAGCTTCTTGCCCGCCACCTCTTCCATCTTCGGGATGACCTTGTCGCGCAGCTGGTTGACCACGTACTCGCGCATCGCGGGCGTGACCTTGCCGTCGGGCTGGTAGGGCACGTGCAGCATCGCGATGGGGCAGTCGTACTCTTGCTTGAGCAGCTCGAACCACTTCAGGAACGTAAAACAGCCGGTGTAGCTGAGCAGCAGCAGGTCGGGCGGCGGGATCTCGACACCCGTGGGGCCGACGTTGCCGCTCTTCTTCATGCCGATGTCACACTTGACGTAGGTGCAGACGTCTTCGCTATGGCCCGACTTCTCAGCCTCGCCGATATAGCCGCCTGAACGGCCTCGCATACCCGACTGCAGCGCGTTGATCTCGGGCAGAACGGCGAGCATGTCGAGCGCGCCGATGAGCTCACACAGGTTGCCTGGCACGAACGTGTAGACGACCTTGCGACCCTCTTCTTTGGCCCGACTCAGCGCGTCAAAATGGTCGCCAATCATGCGTTTTTGGCGCAGCTGGCTGCGGTCTTTGTGGACCTTGATCTCGGCGCCCGTTGCGGCCTTCGTTGATGGGGTGGCAGTCATGCGCGGGGCCTCCGGGTGCGGCGTTTTTTCTTCTTTTGTACGGGCGCGGTTTCGCCCCAGAGCTTGACCGAGTCCGAAAACGCGCCGGCCTGCTCGCGGATCACCTGGAACTGACCGGTGTTCTCGCTGTACTTGAAGGATGTGAACGGGATGCTGGCCGCGGCGCACGCAGCTTCGAGCATCGGCTGGTCGAGCAGCGCCGGGTCGCAAAAGGACGCCGCGGCGAAGATGACGCCGTCGGCGTTGCCAGCCTTGACCGCGTCGACGAGCGCTTTGCCCTTGGTCTCTTCGTCGATGTAGCGGCTCGCCGTGGCGGCCCCAAGCTCGAGGAATGCGTCGGCGACGGCGTCGATCGGGTCGAGCCCTTCGCCGGGTTGCGTCCCGTCTGCGCCGTCGAAGACGGGGATGCGGATGTCGCCCTCGATGGTCCGAAATCCGTGCTGAAAGTCGTCGCTGATGATGTCGCAGCCGGCTTTTTCGAGCGCCACGATGAGCGACCATGGCGGCTGCTCGCAGAACGCGCCGACGAGCACCACGCGGACGTTGTCGATCGGTCGGTCCGTGCGCGCAGAGGCGAGGTTGACGTAGTCCTGGATCAGCTCGGCATGTCCGGCCGCGGTCAGCACGCTGCCGGCGCGGACCACCAGGTAGGCTTCAGAAGCGGGGGCCAGGTGCGGTGCCCGGCGTCGCAGTGCGTCGAGCTCGCTGATCGCCCCGCGGCGCCGGTTTTCGTCTGCGATGGCCTGCCACAATGACTCGTCGTCAAGCTTCTTGCCGCCGAGCGCGTGCATCTCATCGGCCATACGCCGCAGCTCGTGGGCGTAGAACTTGCCGCCGATATCGCGGTCGAAGTTCTGCGGCAGATCGAGGTAGCAGGCCCACTTGTCCTTGAAGAGCATCGCCCACATGCCGCCAAGGTTGCGGATCACGTCGCAGATCGACGGGAAAACCATGCCGTCGAGCACGTCGAGGTGGCCGGACAGTCCCAGCTCCACGGTCGAGCGCGGGATGTGGCAGATGTAGCTCTGGAAGTAGGAGTCGCCGCGGATGATGTCGACGTCGTCGCCGCCGCCAAAGACCGCGACCGGCAGCGCACCACACGCCTCGATGATGGGCCGCGGCGTGTAGATCGGCATATGACCGATCGCCAGCGCGCCCGGGTTGTTGCGCTTGAAGTCGTGCACGGCTTGCAGATCGAGGCCGAGAGCAAGCTTGCGCGCGCGCTCCACCAGAGCGGTCACAGCGTCGTTGGCACCGCCGCCGTTGCTTGGGGTTACCGGGTGGTTCATGCGTGTTTCCAGGTCGGTTTGCGCCGCTGCAGGAAGGCGTCGATGCCCTCGTTGCCGTCGTGGCTGGTCAGCACTTCGTCGATGTATTGCTTCTCGACCGCGTGTAGCGCGCCTTCGATCTGCACCCGGAAGCCCGAGGCGTAACGCGCCGCCTTGGTCGCCTGCCGCAACGCATAGCCACTGCGCTCGCCGAAGTGCTCCGCGATCCAGTCCAACGCCACCTGGCGCGGGTCGGCCGCCTTGCCGATGTCGCCGTCGATGGTCGTCTTGCTGTCGACGTCGGGATCGACGTGGGCCACAAAACCGCATTGACGCGCTGGATCGGCATGCAGCTCAGCGCCCGTGAGCAGCAACCGCTCGGCCAACGCGCCGCCAAGCCGCAGGTGCCCGATCGCCGCAAGCACCGGCGGGAACACCCCGAGCTTGATCTCGGGGCAGGCGAACACCGCGCTGCGCATCGCCAGGACGACGTGGCAGCACAGCACGACCTCGAACGCGCCGCCAAGGCACTTGCCCTGCACCATCGCGACGATCGGTATCGGGTAGTTGGCGATCTCGCGGACGAGGTCATGGAACGTGTTGAGCATCGCCGGGGCCTGGTCCCGCGAGTGTTCGGCCACCGACGCGCCGTAGCTGAAGTTCTTGCCCCTGGCGTACAGCAGCACGGTCTTGAGCGGCGCCACGTCCCGATACGTCGTCAGCGCCGCCGCGATCTCTTCCATCATCGCCATCGACAGCACGTTGCCGCGCGGCGAATTCAGCGCGATCTCGAGCACGCTCTGGTCGCTGGCCATGGCCACATCGATGTGCTCAAAGCTGCCTGGCAGCGCACGTATCGAAGCCGGAAGTTGGGTCGTCATGTGGGCCTCCCTGTGTGCCGGCAATCGACCGGACACGGCGCCGGTGCGGTTCATCCTTCGTTGCGGTAGTTCTGCCAGCGCTCCAGCGCCGACGGCTTGAGAACTGCAGCGGTCAGCGACGCATCCCAGCGGTGTCCGTTGGCCACGGCTTTGCGCACCGCGATGAAGTCCACCTCGCGCTCTTTGCGATCGCCGAAGTGGAACGCCGGGAAGCCCGCGGACGCCTCGGCGTTGATGTTCAAGCTCAGCCAGCTGCGGCTCGTCTCGCTGTTTTGCTGCCAGTGCTCGAGCTTCTTCTTGCGCAGGCTCTCGAGGCTCTTTCGCGTGCAATCGGGGAACGTGTAGAGCAGCGTCGTGACGTACTCGTCGACCTTGGCGTCGAGGTGCGCGAAGTCGATGGTGCAGGCCTTGGTCAGCTCTTTGGCGGCCGCCTTGTCGTCGCCGGTCTTGTACTCGCCGTAGATGATGTTGCCGCGCTCGTCGATGTACTTGTCGGTCACCACGAAGGGGTTGGTGATGAACTGGCCATCGGCGCGCTTGTAGACCGGCACGATCTCGTTGAGCAGGCCGAGGCGAATCGACTTGTGGGCCGACCACGGGTTGCCGCAGATGACCAGCGACTCGGCCGCCTTGGCGAACCCGAGGTAGAGGTGGAGGAAGTCGGTCGAGCCGCCGTCGGGCGCTGAACCATGCACGGGACCGGCCTGTCCAAAGCGGCAGTGGTCGCCCGCGATCGAGAAGTCGCAGGCCATGCCGATCTCCTGCCCGCCGCCGATGCGCATGCCGTTGACGCGGCAGATGACCGGTTTGTCGCAGAGCAAGATCGCCGTGACCATGTCGTTGAACAGCCGCATGTACTGCAGGTATTCGTGGGGACGGTTGGCGTAGGCGGTCGCGTACTCGGCGGTATTGCCGCCGGTGCAGAACGAGCGGTCGCCTGCCGCTGTGAAGATGACAGCGACGCATTCACGCTCGGTCGACGCGCGACGGAACGCGAGGATGATCTCCTTGACCGCGTCGGTCGTGTAGCTGTTGAGCTGCCGCTCGTTGTCCAGCCAGATCCAGGTCTGGTGCAGGCCCTCGACCGGCTGTTTGTCGCGACCAAGCACGCGTCGGTGCTCGTAGCGGATGTGCGAAAACTCGTAGTCGGGGACAAGGTCGTGGTTGAACAGTTCCATGGTGTCTCTCGCTCTTCGTCCGGGGATTCGGCCGGGGGATGGTGTGAACATGGTTTACAAAGTGAATGGTGTTTACGGTGTAAGGATGATGCGCCGGGTCAGGTTGTGGCCCGCCATGTCGGCGAGCACGGTGTTGACGTCGGAAAGCGGCGCGAAGTCGCAGAACGGCGCGAGCTGCACGCGGCCGTCGTAGATGAGCTTGAGCACGTCGGGATAAGCCTCGACCGGGCATCCCCAGCTGCCATGAACGGTGGCGTCAAAGGCCATCAGGTTGGACAGCCGAACCTCCACCTTGCGCGGCGTGAAGCCGACCTGGACGTAGGTCGAACAGCGTGAAATCAGGGTGAATGCCGTCTGCTGCCCGGCGGGATGGCCGCTGCATTCGAGCACTTTCCAGTTCAGCGAGGGGACCTGCCAGGACCTGGCCAGGCCGTGCGCCTTCTTGCGGACATCGCGCGGGCTCAGGTCACGGATGACGATGGCTTCGGTCGCCCCGAACTCGGCCACGCACATCAGCTCGGGCGCGCGGACATCCATCGCGACAACGCGGGCTCCCAACGCCGCGGCGATCTGCACGGAGAACCCGCCGACGCCGCCGGCTGCGCCCACCACGAAGACGACATCGCCCTCTTGCACATCGGCGCGCACGCACGCTTGCCAGGCTGTGGAGACGGCATCGGCGACGACTGACAACAGCCGAAGATCGGTCCCATCGGGGGCATCGGCGACCGAAACGAGGCCATGCGCGGGCACGACCATGTGGCTGGCGAACCCGCCGTGGATATCGTTGCCTGGCATCTTTTGATTGGGGCACGCGTTGGAGCGCCCGGCCTTGCAGACCACACACGCGCCACAGGGGATGACCGCCGGCACGAGGACCGGCTGGCCGACCAGGTGTTTGGCGTCGCTTCCCGCGCGGGTCACCACCCCGACAACCTCGTGACCGAGCACCAGCGGCAGACCGAGGTTGGGGCGAACGGACCCGTCGAAGAAGCCGAGATCGGTATGACAGACCCCGCAACCGAGCACTTCGACCACCGCGTCGCTGGCGGCGAGTTCATCGATCGGAAGAGGCGTCGGCACCAGCTCGGACGACGGTTCGTTGAGGAAATAAGCGGTCGCAGAGATTGCAGACACCAGTACCCCCCGTGGCGGCGCGCGAAACGCGGCGGCGATTGTCTGGGTGGACGCTGCGGTGATGAGCGTAGCCAGCGTCAAACTGGACGCGCGTCGGCCGAATTCAACCCAGCATCCGTTCCGGATCCGGCCGCGAACCTGCTACGCAGAACCGCCTTTACTGTGTTGGACTTCGATCGCCGTGCTGGGGGTGACGGCGGGTTCGGAGGCAAAGTACGGCCGCGGCGACGATGAACCACCACGCGAAGTCGCGCGGGGCGGTGCGATGACTGGAGCAGCCGTCTGACGATGGGCCCGGAGCGGCCGGTGCGGTGTCGATGGCGGAGGTGTCGGGCTCGTCTTTGACGGGTTCAGGAACGCAAAACCTTAGCGATCCGAGCTTGCCCGTGCACGCCGATCCGGACGGACACGCATGGCCGGCATCACAAGCCGTTCGGCACCGATCGTCAGGACAAAAACCGGTCGCGCATTCGTTGTCATCGCTGCACAAATCACCGGCCGCATTGGGACCCGGGGACTGGCACGTGCCCTCGCCTGGCCGCGCGAGATCTGGCCGACACACACCCCCACCCGGGCATGCCTCGAAAAGCTTGCAGACCTCGCGGCACACGGCATCGCGACACCGATCGCTGGCGCACATCAAGTCCGACGCACAACCGCGACCATTGGCCACACACAACTTCGGCGTAAACGGCACACAGACCTTGCTGCCGAGCTTGTCCTCACAAGCCATGCCGCACGGACAATCCTTGGTCGTCTTGCACGCGGTCGTGCACATCCGGCCGGGCACCATCGCCGCGCAAGTCCCGGTCGCGCACTGCTCCTTTTGCGTACACGAGGCGCCCATCGGCAGCTTTCCAGCCAGCGGCATACACGCCTTGACGCCACCGACATCGGCGCAAGACTCGCCCGCCGCACACGCCGAACAAGGCAACCGACAACGCTTTCCGTCGACCGACTCCACGCACATCCCGGAGGCGCAAAACCGGTCCTCCGAGCACATCTCACCAGGCGCCGCCCCGCTCTTTCGCACGCAGATCCCACCGTGACCAAGCTGATGACAGCCCATCCCGCTGCCACAATCAGCGTCTTTGCTGCACAGGGCCACGCAGCGCTTGTCGAACGGATTGCCGCCGCACACGCCCGTCTCACAACGGATATTGCTGCTGCATTCATTGCCGATCTTGATCGGTTTAAGCACACAAACGGCGACCGACGAACCCGGCGTCACCGCGCACGCTCCCGCACATTGATAGCCGCCGCCACACGGAAACTGGCAGGTCTGGGTGCCATCATGAGGATGGCAGTAGCCCGAGATGCACTCGGCATTGCTCGAACACCCGCCCTCCGCTTCATTCTTACCGATCGGCTTGCCGACCTTGCCGCATAACCCGCCCACCGGACTGTGCGACGCGAGCACACACGACAAGCCACCGCTGCAATCGGCCGCCGTCGCACACGGTCTCGCGCAGATCCCAAGCTTGCCAACCCGAAACCCGCACCGGGCCGGTGGCTTGCAGTCAAACGAATCCTGGCACGCGGTCCCCTCGGCCTTGTTGGCGAGCGGATGCCGATGCGGTCCATCGCCGCACGAGCCCGCCTTGCAGATGAGGGTCTTGTCGATCTTCTCATTGCCGGTCGCGGAATCGCCGATATGGGGACACTGGGGCGACTTGCTGCACTTGAAAGGACCCTTGCTGTAGAGGAAACACACCGCATTGCTGTCGTCCTCGGGCAGCGTGCCGTCGAGGACGAAAGCCTGCGAGGAGTTCATGTAGCTCATGCGGAGCGAATGCATGATGCCGAGCACGTGGCCGAGCTCATGCACGCCGGTCGGGCCGATCGACCACATCCCCGATGGCAGCCCGGACTTGGGCTTGTCCGACCAGGTGTAGTGGCGCGCGTTGTAGACGACGCTCGACTCGAGGTGTTCGCCCGACTTCGTGCGAATGGTCTGCGCATAAGCCAGGGCCAGCTTGCCGAGTGTCCACGACTTGTTGGCCCAGAAGATGTCGTTGCGGCCGTTGTACCAGGGCTTGAACTCGCCGCCCTCGATCGGCTTGCTCGTCGCGATGGAGACCTTGACGCCGCAGCCGGCCGAATTCCAGGCGGCCGCGGCGTCGATGATGGCTTGTTTGCACTTGGCCTTGTCGAGGCCGGGGGCGCAATCGGGCACGAGGTTCATGCGCACGACAGGCTCGCGCCAGCGGTTGAAATCGGCGCCGCTGTCCTTGGCGAGCCGCAGCTTGAACGCGTGGGCGTCGTCGGTGTGGGTGATTGTGGCTGTCGTGAAGGCGATCAGGACCGCGATGAGGGCGGCGGTCTTGGTGGCAGCGGGCGGCATGGCGGGGATGGTAGCAAACGTTGCGGGGAGCCGCGGCTCGGAGTCGGCGGTGGCGGCCGAAATGGCGGACTCGGCAGTGGCGGCTTGCGGATTCTCGGATCTTGGGATCTTGGGACCTTCGGTTTTTTTGGAGCGGCCCCTCGGCCAGTCGAGTCGAGGCAACAATGTGGCGGCGCGACTGCATCTGTTGCCATCGCATTCTCCCGCTTTCACCGTGGTAGGATGTAACCCCATCGCAGACCGTCATCCGCGCGACCCCGGTGCGACAGTGAATCCAGACGAAACGGAACGCAGACACGGTTCAGCGGCGGCAGCGGCACGGTTGCGGTCGCTCGAACGCATCGCGCATTGGCGCGTCCACGTCCTACGCGATGGCGGCATTGGCCGCGGTTCGCCGGGTTGCTGGCTCGTCCCCGGTACACCCGCGATAGACGCCGACGACGTGCCGACTTTTGTCGGGCACGTCCTGGTCGGGCGAGACGCGCGCGCGGCGTCGACCAGCGATGCATCCGCGAAACTCTCCCTCCATGACCGATCCGTCAGCAAGACTCATTGCCGATTGCGTCTCGCTGGCGGTGAACTCTACGTCGAGAATCTCTCCAAGACGAACGACACCTACATCAATGGACGTTGGTGTCATGTGCGAGCTGAGCTGACGGGATTGGACGCGACCAAGGCGCGGGTGTCGCCACGACGCTGGGACGATAACGCTTCGGGGCACCATTGCCATGACGGTGATGTGCTCCGAGTCGGCTCGTCGTTGCTTGTCCTCGAGCGATGTTCCATGTCTCCACGTCGACAAGCGGCCGACAGTCTGCTTGCCCTAATGCGAGCGGTGGCTGAGCACCCCAATGCAGCCGCAAAGGGCTTTGTAGCGGCGGACAACCTGCTGCCGGGAAGGTCGGAGACAATTGCATCTGTCCGGCGGGCCATTGCCCTGCGCGCTCTCGTCGACAACGTGCCCTTACTTCTCGAGGGGGAAAGCAGCAGCGGCAAGATGTACGCGGCGAAACTGGCGCATCAGCTGCGCTGGTTGATGAACGCCTGGCGGCGTGTCGAGTCGGTTTCGGCCGAAAACAAGGGGCCTGTGGGCGTCGACTTCAGCGCGGAGCCCGGCTGGCAGTCTACCGGCCGCAGCGCGCGGCTCATTGAACGTGTTGCAACGAACGTCAGCAAGCGCAAGCCACCGTTTTGCAGGTTTGTCGCGGGCGAGCTCAAAGAAGACATGGCCCATGCAAGGCTGTTCGGCGCGAATGCAGGCGTCGCACCGGGTGTGAAACAGCAAATCGGGCTCGTTCGCCAAGCGCTGGACGGCGTGTTGTTCATCGATGAAATCAACACCGCCGGACCCGAGGTTCAGAGGCTCCTGTTGGACGTTTTGCGCCGTGATCCACGCACGGCCCTGGGGCACATGCAAGGAACCGAAATCGAACCTGTGCCCAATCTGGCTCGCCATGTTTGCGCGACCAACGAAGGCCTTTCGCCGCTGGTTGGCAACGGGCGGTTTCGCGGAGACCTCTTCCGACGACTTCCGCGCGACGGGCACGTCAGCGTTCCATCCGTCACTCTACGACGCGCCGATGTCCTCGATCTGGCAGACGTCGTTGCTCCCGTAGAGGGAGGCTGGCAGCACGCGTTGACCGCCGACGCACTCGAGGTGTGTTTGCTCCACGACTGGCACGACAACGTCGCTGGCATCCAAGCTGCATTCGGATTCATGGCGCAGGGTTCAAGCGCGCATGACGGCACAGGGACGCATCGGGTCCACCTCGGCGACTTGCCCACGCACATTCGTGAGTACGTGGAAGGCGAGCTGTTCATGGATCCACATCTGCTTGCGTCGGCGGACGATACGCCTGCGGATGTATCGAGACTTCCCGAAGCGCCGAAGATGCGGATGGTGGCTCTTAGAGCACTGACCTCCATCGACGCGTTTATCGCAGCAGCCGCGCCTCATCGAAGCCTCGCAGGCTTCGCCCGTCATATCGGTTACGCCAGTGGGAGCGTCGGCGCGGTCGAGCGCTACCTGAAAGAAGAGCTTTGTGGGGACGAAGAAAGCTACAGAGACCTCAAGCTGAAGCTCAAGGCGCGCTGGGGCCGCCGCAGGCTGCCGGCGTCGAAATCGGACCCGTGACGCTGAACGGTCTGGCCTCAAAGCGTGGAGACGAGAAGACTGGGCGGCAGGGACCGTGCCCTACCAGAGGTGCGGGTCAGTTCCTCACATTGTGACGTCACAATCGTGCCGCGACCCTCACGGTGAGGGATCTGTGCGGCCAAGGTGCATCCTTCGTGCACGCGCCGCAACCAGACAAATATCCAAGTAAACCAGCAGATTACGGATCGTGCGGAGAGCTTGGCACGATCCTCTCATATGTGAATTCCCATAGATGACGTCGTCCTGACGTCGTCAAGCCGCGGGCGCGGATCGGCCTGCAACGTGGGAGAACACGATGAAAACTGTACGACTGGTTCGAGGCTCGCTGCGCTTGCACGGACTCGCCTCTGCCGCCTGGATCTTCGCGGCGTTTTTCGCGGGCGCCGCGTGCAGCAACGCGCCGGAAACCGGCGATGCGGCGCCCGACATCGCGGAAACCGACACGGAGATCACCCAATGGGAACCTTGGCCGGACGGACCTGGGACCAGCGACGACACCGTGGAGAGCGACATCGCTGGCGAGGAGCGTTTGAATTGCCCCGGAGGACCGGGGTGCCCGTGTACGTCCAACGACAAGTGCGACAACGCTCTATGCGTGAAAACCTCCGCTGGGAAGTTCTGTGCGCGGACGTGCGTCGATGCCTGTCCGTCCGACCAGGTCTGCGAACTTGTTGCGTTCGGGGGCGCTGACAAGACCAACATCTGCCTGGATCGGTGGGATCGGAGCTGTGACCCTTGCAAGAAGGACAATGACTGCAACGGACTCACGAACAACAAGGCCGCCTGCGTCACATTCGGAAACAACGGTTCCTTTTGCGCCGTACCCTGTCACAACGCCAAGTGCCCCAAGGGCTACAGCTGCAAGTCGGTCACGTCCATCGGCGGCAACACGGCCAGCCGCTGCATCCCGACGGCTCCCAGTGGGGCGGCATTCGGCGTCTGCACGTGCTCGCAGTCCGCAGCGACTGAACAGCTCACAACGACATGCATCAAGGAGCAGACCAACAAGGCGGGCCAGAAGACAACGTGCAAGGGCGAGCGAAAGTGCACGACGACCGGCTTGTCGGCGTGCGATGCGGGGGATCCCGGACAAGAGACCTGCGACGGTATCGACAACGACTGCGACGGCGACTTCGACGAAGGTGCCTGCGACGACGGCAATGCCTGCACAAACGACTTGTGCAATCCGGTCACGAAGAGCTGCAGCCACAAGTTGATCCAGGGCAACTGCGATGACGGCAATGCGTGCACCGCTTCCGACACGTGCGATGCGCAGGGCTTCTGCAGTGGAAAGGCCGTCTCGTGCGACGACGCCAATCCGTGCACCGATGACGCTTGCTCCATCAAGACGGGTTGCACCCACACGCCCAACACCAAGCCGTGCAACGCCGACGACAACAGCTGCACCTCGGACAAGTGCAAGCAGGGGAAATGCGAGGTAGGCCTTCTCAAAACGTGCGCAACGTCCGACGCGTGCACTGTCGGACAATGCTCGGCGGTGTCCGGTGGATGCACGTTCAAGGCGAAGACCGACGGCGTCCACTGTGATGATGGCGATGCCTGCACGGTCTCCGACGCCTGTAAGAAGGGCGCATGTGCCGGGAGCCCGAAACCATGTGCGGACAGTGACCCCTGCACTGCGGACGCGTGCTCGATCAAGTCTGGCAAGTGCACCCATGAGCCCATCCAGGGCCCGTGCGACGACGGCGACAAGTGCACCAGCCAAGACAGCTGCGCGACAGGCAAGTGCGTCGGAATTCAGGTGTCATGCGACGACGGGAAACAGTGCACCAAGGACCACTGTGTCCCAACCTTTGGCTGCAGCTACCAACTGCTCAACGGCGTCAGCTGCGATGACGGCAATGACTGCACGTCGGCCGACCATTGCAAGTCCGGAGCCTGCATCGGCGGCAAAGATGTTTGCGGTTGCCATAGCGATGCGGACTGCGCTTCAGACAAGTGCGCGTCCAAATACGTGTGCGACAAGGCTGCGGTGCCGTACACGTGCACGGCTGCGAAGGGTCACGCCAAGAAGTGCAGCGATGCCGACCCCTGTACGGTCGACGCCTGCGACGGCAAGACAGGAGCGTGCAGCCACGCGCCCGCACCTACCGGGTCGTCGTGCAACGACGGCGACAAGTGCACGTTGGACGAGCGTTGCAAGGGCGGCAAATGCGTCGGCACCGCGAAGCAGTGCGACGACAAGAACCCCTGCACAAAGGACCACTGTGCGACGGCGACTGGCGCCTGCCACAACTTGCCTCTCGGGGCAGGCAGCGCTTGCGACGACAACGACGCTTGTACCCATTCGACCACCTGTACCGCGGGCAAGTGCGGCGGGGGTAAAGGCATCCCGACCGACGATGGCAACCCGTGCACGAAGGATTCATGCACCCCGCTGGGCGGTGTCGTCCACAAGGTTATGATCGGCGCGGCGTGCAATGACGGAGCAGCGTGCACGCTCAACGATCGGTGCCACGCGTCGGGGGCTTGCAAGGGCACGACAAAGACCTGCAACGACGGTGACCCCTGCACGACCGACATTTGCGAGCAGCTCAGTGGCAAATGCGTCGCGTCGAAGGTGACCTGCGACGACGGCAACGTGTGCACGACCGACGTGTGTTCTGGACCGCTCGGCCAGTGCAAACACGCCGCCAAGCCGGGCGGTTGCGCGGACGGCGCCAAGTGCACGACGTCGGTTTGCAAGGGCGGCAAGTGCGTGTCGTCGAGCCTGAACGTAGACGATGGTAACCCCTGCACGACCGATAGCTGCGACCCGGCAACCGGAAAAGTCGTCCACGCGCCAAGCGATTCTCCATGCAACGACGGCGACCCCTGTACCGCTGCGGACCGCTGCAACAAAGGTACGTGCGTTGGAAAGGCCGTCGTTTGCGACGACAAGAACCCGTGCACCGTGGACAAGTGCGATCCACTGCAGGGCAAATGCTCTCACGTTCACAGCACGGCGCCGTGCGATGACGGCGACAAGTGTTCGATCGGCGACCGCTGCAACGATGGTAAATGTAAGCCAACGTCCAAAGTATCGTGCAACGACGGCAACCTGTGCACAGACGACGCGTGCAACTCAAAGACCGGGGCATGCTTGTTCACAGCCAACACGAAGCCGTGCAGCGACGGCGATGCGTGCACGAAGAACGACCGCTGTTCGAAGAAGTCCTGCAAACCCGGACCCATGCTGAGCTGCAACGACGGCATCCAGTGCACCCAGGACAAGTGCATCAAGGCGACGGGAAAGTGCGCACACATCGCGCTCACGGGTAATAAGTGTGACCATGGCAAGCCCTGCGGAGCGGGCGGACGGTGCCACGCGGGCCAATGCAAACAGGTCAAGAAGCCGGAAATCTGCACCAACAAGTGGGACGACGACTGCGACGGCGATGTCGACTCGGCGGACTCGCAGTGCCCGACGACGAAGGTCTTCAGCTACGGCTCCCGGACACGCACGTACATGCCACCCAAATCGAATCCGCACGGTGACGCAGACTATGGGGGCAACGGGCCGTCGGTAACTGTGATTGCGACTGTGTATTTCACAAAATCTTACGTGCACTTGCGCGTCTACATGCGAGCCCGAGAAACCAAACAAGACTGGACAGAAGCCTCCGGGACGCACGTGTTCGAGCTTCAAGCCGCGCCGTCGAAGTGCGTTATCACGGGCATTAAGCTTGGAGGCCCGCACAACCAAGCGAAGTTGACCTACACTGACAACAACCACGCCCCAGACACCTTCAAGTTCTCAAGCGCCAGTGCCATCGACACCATGACGGTTGTCGGCGATACGAACGGTCCGGATGCCGGCGTCCGCACCAAGGTCACGGTCCGGGTCAAGCCGTTCAAAATCATCGCGTCGTGCCTGTAGGCAATGGCTTCGTCCGTCCTCTCCACGAAGTCGCTTTGATTGTTGTCGCATCGCCTTCAAAGCACGCCATTGGCCGACGCGTGCCGCGAAACGGCCGGACAGCAGCGACGGTTGGGCGCGGTATGAAAGGTCTCTGCGGCGTACGGTGTTTGTTCGACGACCCGGCGGTCTCACGAGTCCACGCGCTCGTGGTCCAAGGTCGAGGCGCTTTGACAGTACGCGACCTGGGCAGTCGGAACGGGGTCTGGATCAACGGTCGAAGGGCGCGTCCAGAAAGCACAAAGACAGCTCATGTGGACGATGTGGTCAGGATGGGCGACACGCTATTTGTTGTCAGTGGAACGGGCCGCGACGTTTCTCCCAGGGTGTCGATGCTCGTGCTTGCCGACCGACTTGTCAGCCGTCCCCAGCACGGATCGTGGCGCGACCGATTGACGATCGACGACCTCGAGCTTCTCGTGCTGACTTGGTCTGGTTGTTCTGTCGCGCTAACCGATACACTGCGGAGGCTGCACCACGAGTTGAGAGCGGGACGTCGGGCATCGAACTGGCTGGCGGCGAACGGGTTGGCGGCGAAGGAGTTGTGGCGTTTTCCGGAGATCAACGGCCATGGACGCAATCAGCAGCGGAGAACCAGGTGACTGAGTCAACCGATGCCAAGCGTTTAGACCAGTCGGAGCCGGACGACGACGACACGATTCCAGCCTCCCGCGAGCTGGGACGTGTCGGACGGTTTGGCGGGTCCACGAGCGTCGTAGAGTCAAGCACCGCGGGCATACAAGCCGAACGCGCAGGTGGAATGCGCACGCGCCAGCCCATTGATCGTCTTGGGCACACCGCGGAGGGCGTCTCACTCCCGGCAGCGAACGACGTGATCGATGGTCGATTTCGGATCGTTCGGCGCCGTCCTGAGCCAGCCGGGATGTCCGCGTTGTTCGATGCCATCACCGTCGCTGGGCAGGCAGGGGGGCCACCGCGGGATGTTGTCATCAAGTTTCTCTTGGACGTGCCAGGGGACGCCGAATTGACCGGGTCACGCGAGCATCCCCTCCCCGGTCACGAGGCGGAGACGGCCAAGGCATTAGCGGACCACCCGTCGGTCGTCCGCGTCATCGATAGCGGTGTGTACCGCGAATTGCCGTACATCGTGTTCGAGCGTCTCTTCGGACGCAGCTTGGCCGCGAGGCTGCATGAGTATGGGCCGTTGTCCGTATCGGAAACCGTGTTGGTTGGCCGCCACCTGCTGTCCGCGTTGGCGCTGATGCATCGGCAGGGCCACGCGCATCGGGACGTGAAGCCAGGCAATGTGTGGTGTAGCGAAGACGGCGGCGTAAAGCTGTTGGATTTCGGCATCGCCATGCCCACGCCGTCCAACCGGGGCGACGCGGGTTTGCTGCCACCCGCGCGGGCCGAGGACCTCGTCTCACTTGGAACACCCGGCTTCGCTGCACCCGAACACGGGCAAGCAGATGCCGACGAGCGTGCGGACCTGTTCTCGGTAGGTGTCGTCTTGTACATGTGTCTGACCGGCGACGTGCCGTTCGGTCGGGCATGGTTGGATTCGGCAGTTCCCCAGGTCGCGGCGCCGCTCAGCGACGAATCGGCTGCCGCGCGCAACCTGACTCACTGCATTGAACGCGCGCTGCAGTGGCGACCCGGCGATCGATTCGCGTCGGCCGACGAGATGATGGAGGCCCTCAATCTCGTGGGCCCCGGCTCCAGTCCGCTGTCGCGGCCATGCCCGTGGGTCGAATACGCACCGTACGACGAACGAGACGCACACCTGTTCTTCGGCCGCGAGGACACCACGATTGAGCTTGTGCGCGGGCTACAGAGCGGACACCGACTAATCCCCGTTGTTGGTGCGTGTGGCGCTGGGAAGAGCAGCGTCGTGCACGCAGGGGCGATTGCGCATTTGCGACGTGATGGCCGGCCGTGGACCGTACTGAGAATGCGGGCTGGACGTTGGCCACTGAGCGAGCTGGCACGCGCCATTGATGAAACCCTGCCCAACCTCGCGCCCGAATTCCGGCGCGCCTTGAAATCCGGCGCGCGGGCATCGGAATTGGCCGAGCTCCTCATCGCGAAAGCGGAAGCGGTCGGCACCCCATTCCTGCTTGTGATCGATCAATTCGAGGAGCTGTATGTGCTCGCCGAACCGAACAGACGCGCAGCGTTCATGGACGTGCTGATGCTCCTGATCGACTCGGCGGTCTCGTGGCAGGCCATTGTGGCGATGCGCTACGAACACTTGGCGGCACCCATGAACGACGCCCGGTTCCGGCAGGCGGCAGGGCCAAACATGGTTTTTGTTGCGAAGCCGTCGCGCAATCAGCTCGCCCAAATGCTCGTTCAGCCCGCAGCCTCCCTCGGTCTCGAATTCGACGATCGGTTGGCCGATGTGATCGCGGACGCGCTGTTTCACGACAAGGTGGTCGCACCGTTGCCGTTGTTGGCGGCGGTGGCAACCCGAATCTGGGAGCGCATCGACAGGGGCACTGGGCGCATCGAAGACGAGGAGATTCGCAACCTCTCCGACGTCGAGCGCCTCTACGCAGAGCATGCTGACGCAAAGTTCGAGACCCTGCCGACCGACCGCGCAAAGGGTATTGCCAAGCTTGTGTTTCTCAGTTTGGTTACGACAGACCGACGTGCTAACCAACTGTTGCCGTCCGAGATCGCCGCTCGTTTCTTTGGCCGGGGCTTGCCCGACAGCCCCGACCCGCAACCGGTGGGTGACGACGAGTTGCGGTCTGTTTTGAAATCCCTGGATGCCGCGCGGCTGATCATCTCGACCCAGACCGGCCACGTTCGCCTTGTGCACGAGTCGCTGATCACGCACTGGGACAGACTGTCGGGTTGGCTCAATGGTGAGGCGGCGATTGTCGCGGGCTGGGTCGGATTTGTTGAATCGTCAGCTGCCAGCTTCAGGTCCAAGCGCGGCGCTTTGCTCACCGGCAAACAACTGGAACAGCTCAAGCCGATGCGCGACCGAGTCGACAGTCAGGCCTCCCCATCGGCACTTGCGTACCTCGAACAATCGGGCGCTGCCGCGTTTCGACGCCGAGTCACAATCGCCGCTGCCGCAACGGTCGCCGTCGCATTGGGGGGGCTGGCGCTCAACTACGGCCGCGAACAATCACAAACTGTGGAACAGGAGCGAAAGAAGCGGGTAGCAACCGAGCGACGAGAGCGGTATGCAAGCATTCGGTCCGCTGCAGCGAAACCGAACGCTACGATTCTTGCCGCGAGTCTGCGAAGGGCCGCATTTCGCCCCACTTCCGGGTGGTACCAATGGGCGGTTCGCGGCGTCGACGAGATCGCAAGAGGGCAGCGTCGGGCTCGACTCTCTGGACATACCGACATCATCAAGCATGTCACGTTCGTTCCGGGATCGGCGCTCGTCACGACGTGCTCGGCGGACTACGCAGCCAGCGTCCACAACCTGCTCGACGGTTCCGAGCCACTGTCGCTACCTCATCGCTATTCGCAATCTGAACACGAGGGTTTCGCGCTGCGCGCGACCAGCTCAACCGGTGCGCGGCAAATCGTCGTCGGCTATCGCAGCGGCTTGGTGCGCGCGTGGAATCTCGACGGCAGTTTCCGCGACCTGATGACGCACGCCAAAGCCCCCGTCCAGGCGTTGGCCATGACGCTGGACGGAACGCGGATCGTGTCGGCAGCGGCCAATGGCGAGTTGTGTGCGACCGGATCTTCCGATGGGAAGTCGGCTTGCGTCAGCCTCGGCGCAGATAACGTTACGGACGTTTCGTTCGCGGGCGACGGCTACGAGGTCGTATTCGGGACCCGGCAGGGTCGAGTGGGATTGTGGCGTAGCGGCGAGGAAGGCATCGAATCGTCGCTTCGGCTAGAGAGTGGCATCGTGTCCATACGCTCGGCATCTGGCGCTCGTTTCGCAGCTGCAGCGACACGTTCGGGACGCCTGTTCGTCATCGAACGCCAGAAAGAATGGAACGCGCGTGCAATCGAAACAGACGGTCTGGTCGCCGCTGTCGCGGTCCGTTCGTGCGAAGGCCGCGAATTGGTGTATGCGCTCGTCTGCTCTCGAAACATGAAGTCGGGCGAATTGGGGCACGCCAAGTGCCATGTTGACAAGGAATCAACTTGGAATCTCAAGGGGTTTGAGCGTCAGTCCGGTTCGTGGAATGCCATTCACAACCCGCTGCAATCGTACCGTCGAACGGCCCGCTGCTCCGATGGCCGCCCTTTGTCGTCCGCAACCCGACCTCGACAGTCACGCGTTTTGCCAGCTTCCCTGGACGGGGCCGGTCGATGGTTCGCTACGGCAACCGGCAAACACAGCATCGATGTCTTCATGGTCGGACGGAGCTTCCCGAGGGTCGAGTTTGGCGAACAAGGGAATCCGCCGAAAGTGGCAGCTCGATTCGCGGACCGTGGGCGCACCGTGATCACGGCCGATGCCAGTGGAATGGTTTCTTCGTGGTCGAGAAACTCGGAGCGCGCACCGAAAACACTCGGCAAACACGCTGCTGCGGCGGTCAGCCTTCAACTATCAAACGACGGGTCACGCGCGTTGACTGCCGGCGACGATGGCACCGCCAGACTCTGGGCTCTTGATCGTGGCGTCGAGGAGGCGCGGTACGCCATCGGTGCCGGGAACGTCGAAGGCGCTGAGTTCTCGAATGACGACCGTCAAATCGTCACATCGGGAGGGGGCAACACAGCGCATGTCTTTGCCATCGGCGGCTCGACCCACAGCAAGCTCCGACACGACGGTGACGTCCGTCATGCCGTGTTCATTGGAAGCGACCGTATCCTCACGGGTTCCGCTGACAAGAAGCTGCGCTTTTGGCGGCGGGACAAGATCTGGCGTGAGACGCGGGCGGTCGAGTTCGACGGTTGGGTTCGGCACATTGTCCATTCGCCTCAAGCCGCGGGTTTCGCCGTTGCGGTCGACCAACATGACCAAAGTGGCAACGTTGCCCGAGCTCCGCTTCCGGACGCCGTCTGGTTCACGGAGCCCGGAGCGCTGTCACGCTTCAAGTTCGCATGGCATGGGTCGGAAACTGTTCACGTCTCGTCCGCGCCGATCGGCACGTTGTTGGCTACGGTGGCGCATCGGCCTGACCGCAACGCTGCGTTGTGGAGTCCTGATAACGGCCTTCTCTGCGCACTCAACGGTCATTCGAGCAGGGTCTGGAAATCTGCGTTTGCACCCAATGGAACGCTTGTTGCGACCGCATCGGATGACAAGACGGCGCGCATCTGGCCGACACACTGCGTGAACGGAGAAGCCACATCCACCATACTCGCAGGTCACAAGGACCACGTCCGCGACGTCGCGTTTTCACCGAAGGGAGCAAGCGTGCTGACTGCCTCTTTGGACGGAACAGCCCGGTCTTGGCCGACTAAACCCTCCGGATTGCACAAGCGCCTGTTCGCGCTCGCGCCAGCCTGCCCACAACGACGGGAGTGGCTGTCGGCACTTGGAGGCATTGACCGCGCGTACGCCGAGAGGTTGCACTTGCAGTGTCACGTCGATCTGGCGGCTTGGGCGCGCGACCCACGGCATTGCCCCGCCATATCGTTGGGTTTGGCGTCGGGCTTGCCCGTAGGCGCTGCGCTGCAATTGACCACGAAGTGCGTCGTCAACGCCGTACGCGGCCGACGACCCGCACGCTGATCCGCTGCCTCGGGCCACGTCGGGACAAGCATCCCTCATCGGCGCCGTGGTGCCGCGATTTCACGGCACATACACGGCTCGCTGCGCATTCGTGGACGGGTGCAGCCAGGCGTTTAGCGCGCGCATCGCGGCCGGCGAGGGCTCCGTGTTCGCGTGCGCCTTGAACTCGTACACCCACCAATCACCGGCCTTGCCTGGAGCGATGGCGATCGAGGCGCGCTCCGGCTTTTCCATGCGATAGAAGTAGAGCTTGCCGCGATAGCAGTCTTCGGCCCAGTAGCCGGCGGCGAGGCAGTTGTCCTGGGCCTCGGCTTCGGCGCGCAGGTCGGCTGGTGTTCGCAGCGCGACGATGCTCTCGGAATCGGCGACAGGTGGCGGCCCGAACGGCCGGGTATAGCCAAGTTTGGTGCGCCGAAAGCCCCGCGCGCGCTCGTCGTGGAAGGTGGACAGCTGGGCGAGCGAACGGAAGACCGGCACGTCGCGTTGGGCCAGCGCCGCCATTCGCACGCTGTCGACCACACGGTTGCGAACCGCGCCAAACTGCCATGGAGATGCCAGCCGCTCGGTGCCCGCCACCTCACGCAGCAGGGACCACGCGACAAACGGCTCGATGCTGCGGTCCAAGAGCGTAAAAACACCGCCATGAACCACCGGGAAGTGCCGCAGTTGCTTGATTGCGTTGGGCGAAAACCGCGCCGCGTTGCGAAGCTGCGTGATGGCTTCGCTGCTGATCGCTTCCACGGGGATCCGCCCCATGACCTTGAGCCAGGACTTCTGCGCCGGGAGCCCCAACTCACCGAGGAGCCGGGTCCGCTTCTTCCTGACGAGCCTGCGCAACCGTCGAAACCGCCAGCCTTGGCCCTTGCGATGCAACGAGAGCGCCACAGCCAGCGCCGGATTGCTCGCCGCGATATCGGCCAGTTCGGGGACGCGGACCAGCGCGCAGTAGTGAAGCCACGATTGGGACGTGAGCCCGCGGGTCAGCTCAACGACCTTCGGATCGAGGCGGTGATAGAAGCGCTTGAGGGCATAGAGCCCCGGTCGCTTGACGCGATGGCCGGCCTTGAGGTCGATCCCAACTTCGACCTTGTAGCGCTGATTGACGTCCGCCAGGTAGCCGATCTGAAAGTCTTCGCCGCCAAAGCTCCCGCGCCACTTGGGGTAATCGATATGGCGCTCCCAACACGCAGGGGGATCGGCTTTGTAGGTGCGCAAGCTGCGGGGTGTGAAGAACGTCAACGTGCCCTTGTCGGCATTGAAGCCCCAGCCATAGCGGTTTGGCGGCTCAAAGGGACGGTACGTTTTCGACTTGGTTTTGACGGCCGCGTTCATCGGGACCTCCGTGCGTGGAGATCACCTTCACCAAGGCCAACGACAAAATGTGTCGCTTACCGGCTACAGAGCGCTATCAGCCGTCCATGAGCGCGGCCAGCATCTCGACGGTCCGCGCCAGCTCGGCGGTGTGCGGCGGTGACGGTTCGGCGTTGGTGAACGCTTCGACGAGGCTGCGGTAGTACCAAATCGTCTGTTCGGGTGTGCCGTTGAAGCGATCCCAGAGCGCCATGCCGTGCGTGCGGTAGTCCGCGAGAATGCACCGCGCGTTGTGCAGCTTGTCGGCGCAAGAAACCAACCACACGTCCGGCCCTGCGTCGGCCACGTGGGCGATATAGCGGCGCTTGCGGGAGGTCCAGTCCGAGGCGTCGCGCGTGGACTCGTCGCTGCCGTCTGAACAGCCCATGACGATGTTGGCCACCCGGTCACCAAAGCGCGCGCGGATCTCGGCTTCCATTGTCGTGCCGCCGCGGTCTTCGACGGCATCGTGCAGCAGCGCCGCGATCCACTGGTCCTCGTCCCCGCCGCCTTCCATGACGAGCGCGCTGACGGACATCAGGTGCGAGAGGTAGGGGATCCGCGTGCTCTTGCGCAGGTGGTCGTCGTGCGTCTCGCCGGCGAATCGGACGGCTTCGAGGTAACGGGCGGTGATCATGGCGTGATTCCTGCGAACGTTTGGGTCCGGCGTGGTGAGAAAAACGGGTCAGTCCGTGTCAGGTTGCCCGCCCGCGCGCCCGCCGCCAAGCACACCCACGATGACGCCGTCGTCGACGACAACCACCCGCATGCCGCGCTTGACCAGCGCCATCGCGCCAAGGTCCATCTTGTCGGCCGAAACCACCGCGACGTTGGCGGCGCCGCCCGGTCCGTTGATGGCTTCGATCCAGCGTGGGTCGGACGTGTCGACGTCGGCGGCGATCGGTGTCACCGCCTCGGGGCCCAGGCGCAGGACAGCTTCTTCAGTCGCCGCCTGCAGCCTGTCGATGGGCACGGAATCGACCGACAACCCCCAAGCCTCACCGTCGATCCCTCCACCCGCGTCGAGCCATCGCGTCGTCCGCCCGCTGTCTTTGAGAGGAAGCCGCGCCCCTGCCAGCTCGGATGGCGTGAACAGCTCGGGCCCCACGATGAGCTCGAGGCTGGTGGACGCGAGCCCGAAGCCCGTCAGCTGCTTGCGGAAGTGGTGGGCGACGAGGCTGCCCCATGGATCGTAGTCGACGAGCCCGATGAGGTGGATGTGGGCGTCCACGCCAAGCGCCGTTGTCGCGAGGTGTTCGCGCAGGTGGCGGACGGTGAACTCGCTGGTGCATGCGCTCGGTAGCCCGCCGAGGGCCAGGAAGCTGACTCCGAGGCGCTTGTGCAGGCGCAGGAGGAGGCGGAGCTGGCCGGCCTTTTCGGCGAACACGATGACGTGTGGTCGGAGTAGCCCGATGCCGCGGTTGCGCCAGTTTTCGTCGGTGAAGCCGAAGTCCGCGTAGGAGAGCAGTTGGCGGCCGTGGACGAGGCTGGCAAGCGCCTCGCTGACGGTGCGGTCGGGGTCGGTGTTTGGGCGGTGTTGTTCGGGGACGCGCAGGAGGACCGGTTTGACCCACGCGTACCAGAAGCTGCGGATGTTGCCTTGGATCGGTGGGGCTGTGCCGGCGCGGATTTGTTGCCAGGCCTGGTAGGCGAGGTTGCGGACCAGGCGGGTTACTACCAGGCGGCCGCTTGCCGCGCTGCCGAAGTGGGCGAGGAGCTCGGTGGCGGACATGGAGCGTATGTCGCGGGGGTAGTGGCGGATTCCTGAGGCAGCGAGCCATTGCGAGCGGGTTTTGGGGTTCATGCGGTGGAGGATAGCGGAATTTGTGTGGATGAGGGCGGTGAAATCGTAGGGGTACGGTTTTGAGTGGTGCGGTTTTGGTGTGTGGCCGGGCCTGCCACCCGCTCGACCATGCGCCTGTCCTAGCCTGCCACTGCCTTGGCCCGCTCGTAGAAAGCTGCGGGCATCGGTGTCCTGAGCCGCCACGTCAGAGCAATCGGTCTACTTCCCTCGTGCCGAACGTGGTCCGCGAGTCCCAGGCACACGAACGGAACCGCGACCCCCCGGCTGTCTTTGCCGACTTCGCGCACGCACAGCAGAACGTCCGTGTCGCCATTGCCCTGGCTGACGTACCGACGACCGGTTGGCGACTGTGTGGACGTCGCGCTCTGAGATTCCCAGTGAAACAGGCGGTCGGAGATTGGGTAATCGCGGTACTGCGTCGAAGGCGAGAAGTGGGCAGCCGACTTGTTGAGCGTGACGAAGAACACGTCCAGCTTGTTCACCGCGCTCCAGTGCACTCCCGTCTGGTGACTTGAGGGTTTCTCCGCGCGGAGGTCGCCTATCGCTGCACGGATTTCGTCGCGGGTGTAGCGCGCATGGACCCGCAGCGGAATAGGTTTGAGCAGCCCCAAGCTGTGGGTCACGTGTTTGGCGCGCTCACGCAGCACCACCAACAACGCGCGCAGTTCAGCCTTCACAGCGGGCTTGCTCCAGATGTCGTTCAGCGACGCCTGGAGTTGGCGCCATTCCTTTGTGTGGCCCCTAAGGCTGTAGTGCAGCATCGTCAGTTGACGCACCCGGCGGTCACCGGCGGTTTCGACGTTCGGGGCAACGTGAGCGGCGAGGCAATCCAAGTAGAAGTTGACCCTCTCCGGGTCGTCGATGTGCAGCAGAGTTTCGAACCGAGCCAGGAGCTTGGTGTCATCGACGGTTGGCGCTTTGTCGTACCCAGCGCGTCGACGCAGGTCGGCGAACGAGCGTTTCGATCGGTACAGATCCTCAGGTTCGAGTGCCGTTTTCTCGAGGAAGTCACTTAGCTCGGTCTGGGCGCCCAATCTGCGAAGCTCAGCCACCAGTTGTCGGACATTCGAGGGGACGGCGGCCCGAATGCTGTCGAGAACGATCTGCTGGGCGACACTGTCAAGCTGGATGTGGCAGCCGGCTGGCAGGTGCGGAAATCCATTGGTCACGCCGTCGATGAGCTTCTTACGGCTTGTCCCCGTGAGAGCCCGGTATTTGAGGTCGAAGCGAAAGCGCCGATTCTGAAGGCCGATGAAGTCCAACACGGTGCAACAGGGCTTGTCGTCGGCCAGGCGTAGGCCTCGCCCCAGCTGTTGCAAGAAAACCGTCGCGCTGTTCGTCGGTCGGAGCATGAGGAGCGTATCAACCGCCGGGACGTCGACGCCCTCGTTGTAGATGTCGACGGCGAACAGCACGTTGAGCTCGCGGCGCTTGAGTTTCTTAAGCGCGAGGTCACGTTCTTCGTGGTCGGTGTAGCCCAACACTGCGGCTGACGGGATACCGGCCCGGTTGAACTGCTCGGCCATGAAGCGAGCGTGGCGTTGTGTGACGCAGAATCCGATGGCCCGCATCGATCTGACATCGACGATCTTCTTCTTCAGTTGCTTCAGCACGAGGTTCACGCGTGCGTGATCGCCCGTGTACAAGTTGTCGAGCTGGTCGACCGCGTACCGCCCGTTGCGCCAATCGACCGCTCGAAGGTCCGTGTTGTCGTGGACGCCGAAGTACTGGAACGGGCACAACAATTGCTGGTCGAGCGCGTCCCAGAGGCGCAATTCCACCGCCATGCGCCCGTCGAACCAGGCGAGTACATCGATGCCGTCTGCACGCTCCGGTGTCGCTGTGAGCCCGAGCAGGTACTTCGGCTTGAGCCGCTCAAGCAGCTTTCGATACGTCGTGGCGCCGGCGTGGTGAAACTCGTCGATGATGACAACGTCGAAGTGGCGCTCCGAGATTTCGTCGAGCCGCGTCAGCGTCTGGATGGAACCGAAGACGTGCTGCCATCGCTTGGGCCGCTGGCCGGCGACGAGCATTTCACCAAATGTCCCGTCGCCCAGCACTTGGCGGAACGTGATCAGGCTCTGCTGGAGGATTTCCTTGCGGTGGGCGACAAAGAGCAGCGAAAGGTCGTCCTTGGCAGACAGCCGCTTGTAATCGAGCGCTGCCAGAACGGTCTTGCCGGTTCCGGTAGCGGCCACGACGAGGTTGCGGTACCGGCCATGCAGCTCGCGCTCGGCTCGAAGACGCTCGAGCATCTCGCGCTGATATGGATACGGCCGGATATCGAACGCAACCAGCTTCGTTTCCGGCATGATTTGCCGTTCACCTTTGATTTGGAGGTCGAAGCGTTCGGCATCATGAGCGCGCTCGTACGACTCGAAAAGCTGGGCCTCCCAGTACGACTCAAAGGTCGCGCGGAATTTCTCTAGCAGGTGCGGCGACTCGATTTGTGACAGCCGCACGTTCCACTCGAGCCCATCAAGCAGCGCCGACTTCGACATGTTGCTGCTGCCGATGTAGGCGGTTGAGAAGCCCGACTTGCGATGGAAGAGCCACGCTTTGGCGTGGAGGCGTGTCGTCTTGCTTTCGTAGGCAACCTTGATCTCGGCGCCAAGCGATTCGAGACGGTCAAGAGCCGCCCGTTCAGTTGTGATTGGCCATGACATAGGGACCCCCAGACGGGCGGGTTTTCCACAACCATGGGACCCCCTGGTTGGCCACAACGATGGGACCCCCCGGTTCCGGGAAAGAGCCGTGCTATCGACGCCTCCGCGACACACGCGGGAGGACAGCGATGGCGTACTGGGAGGTTCGGGTGGTGGAGGTCCGGCAAGTGCTGTCGCTCTGGCTGCAGGGCGGCGGCAAGAAAACCATCGCGAGGCAGGTCGGGCTGGACCCCAAGACGGTGCGCCGATACGTGGCTCGGGCGACCGAGTTGGGGTTGCGACGCGACGGCGGTCAGGAGCAGTTGGACGACGAGCTGCTCGGCGCTTTGGCCTTGTCGTTGCAGCCCGGGCGAAGCGGTCCCCGAGGCGACGCCTGGCGGCTCTGTGAGACCCATCGGGCCGCGCTTGAGGAGTGGCTGACGGGCACCAAGAAGCTGCGGCTAACCAAGGTGCAGACGCTGTTGGAGCGGCGGACCGGCCAGCGGGTGCCGTACCGCACGCTGCATCGTTTCGCAGCGCGCGAGCTGGGCTTTCGCCGGCACGAGCTGACGATGCGTGTCGACGACTGCGAGCCGGGTCGAGAGCTGCAGGTCGACTTCGGGCGCATGGGGTTGATCCGCGAGCCGGGCGAGTCGCGGCAGCGCCTGGTCCGAGCGCTGATCTTCACGGCGGTGTTCAGCCGGCACAGCTTCGTGTGGCTGACGCACAGCGAGCGCACCGATGAGGTCCTGGCCGGGTTCGAGGCCGCGTGGCGGTTTTTCGGCGGCGTGTTCCACGTGGTCGTCCCGGACAACTTCAAGGCGGTCGTCGATCGGGCCGACCCGGTCAACCCGCGCTTCAACGAAGCCTTTCTGGACTACGCGCAGTCGCGCGGGTTCGTCGCGGACCCGGCACGAATTCGCTCACCGAAGGACAAACCTCGCGTCGAGCGCGCGGTGCCGTACGTACGGGAGTCCTTCTTTGACGGCGAGACCTTTCTCGGGCTCGAGGATGCGCAGCGCCGCGCCGAGCAGTGGTGCCTGACGACCGCGGGACTGCGCGAGCACGGCACCACCTGCCGGCAGCCGCTGGTGGCCTTCGACACGCTGGCGAAAGAAGCGCTTCTGCCCGCTCCCGAGCAGGCCTACGACATGCCGACATACGGCGACGTGCGGGTGCATCGCGACCAACACTTCCGCATCGCCTACGCGCTGTACTCGATGCCGGCCCAGTACGTCGGCGAGACCGTGCATGTCATCGCCGACCGGCAGCTGGTCCGGGTATACCACCGCCGCGTGCTGGTCAAGACCCACCCGCGCCAGCCCAAGGGTGGACGACACAGCGACCCCGCGGACTTCCCCGAGCACAAGGTGATCTATGCAACGCGGGATGTGGCGGCGCTGCTGCGCAAGGCGGCCGAGGCCGGTCCGGCGGTCTCGACGTATGCCCAGCGCCTGGCCGAGATGCCCGCGCAGTGGCGACAGATGCGTGCGATGTACCGGCTCCTCGGCCTGGTGCGGCGCTACGGCGCGGCACCCGTGGACCGCGCGTGCGAATCGGCGCTGCAGCTGGACGTCGTCGATGTCGTACGCATCGGACGCATGGTCCGACTGGGCCTCGAGGACGGGCCTGCCCCGCCGCCGAGCAGGCCGCTGCCCGACAACGTCATCCGCGGCCGCTTCGCCCGTCCGGTGTCGCATTTTACCGTGCAACGGAGGCCCGAGGGCCCCGGGAGTCTCCCATGAACGGACCCGACACGATCAGCGTCGACCTCAAGCAGGCCCTGCGGCGGCTGAAGCTGTCGCCGATGCTGGACACGCTGCCCGAGCGGCTCGCGCTGGCACGGCAGAACGCGATGCCGCACCAGGACTTCCTGCTGACCATCGTCGTCGACGAGATCCAGCGGCGCGACAGCCGCGCGGCCCGCAACCGGGCCGACAAGGCCAACCTCGACCCCGCGATGCACCTGCAGGCGTGGGATGAAACCGCGAAGGTCACCTACGACCGCGCGCTGTGGTCCGAGCTCTGCTCGCTGCGCTTCGTCGACGCGCACCATCACCTGCTGCTGCTCGGACCTGTCGGGGTCGGCAAAACCTTCCTGGCGACCGCGCTGGGACACATCGCCTGTCGCCGCGGCTACGCGACGCTGATGCTGCGCGCCGAGAGGCTCTTCAAGCTGCTCAAGGCATCGCGACTGGACCACACGCACGACCGCGAGATGCGCCGGATGCTCGGCGTCGACCTGCTCATCATCGACGACTTCGGACTCGACCAAATGGACGCCATGGAGAGCCGCGACCTGTACGACATCATCGTCGACCGCCATCAGCGCGGCTCGATCATCGTGACAAGCAACCGCGACCCGGACGAGTGGCTGCCCCTGCTCGCGGACCCCATCCGGGCGCAGAGCGCCATCGACCGGCTGCAGAACTCGGCCTACGAGCTCGTCGTCGAGGGCGAGTCGTACCGCAAGCGGCAGAAGCCGACCTTTTCGCCTCAAGCCACCGGGTAGCGGCTACTCCGGACGCCGCACGCCCACGGACGGTGCCACGCCTGCCGCGGATGTGGACAGCCCGTGGACGGCACGCCGCCCACGACCTGACCACAACCGCTTGGACGACTGCTCGCGCGAAACAGAGGGGAAAGAGGAACAGATCAACGAGGACCGCGACCCGCCCATACGGGGAGGGCGAGGGGGTCCCATGGTTCTGGAAAACAGGGGGTCCCATCATCGTGGCCATTGACAATGGGGCTTCACCGCCCTTTGCCGGCTCACCCATGGACGAACGCCTCAACCAGCGATTCGCTCTCGCTCGGTTCGGTACTGCACCTACGGCTTCCTCCGCACGACTCCTCGCGAAGCCGCACTTGCCGGTCGGTGAGGGGTTCCCTCTGTCAGGGCCCCCAGAGGACTTCTCAGAATCAACTCATGAGACACCTCCAGTTTCGTGCCCATGCCGGGCACACAAATGGTCGCCTCCGGCGCCCGCTGCGCGGCTACGCCCTTGACTGCCCACGACCCGGACTCCGGGCTCGGCTGGTTGCGTGGTGGCGGCCAATCCGTGCACTGCCCGAGCCTACGCTCTGCCAACTTTGCACCAACTCCTATACGCCACCGTGGCTCAGCGACGACGCGGTGGATGCGTGGACGCCGAAGCACGATGGTCGACGCGGGGGCCGGCGTCTCTACTCCGACCTTGCCATCGAGACCGCGCTGACGCTGCGGCTGGTGTTCGGTCTTGCGTTGCGACAGACGGAGGGCTTCGTTGCCTCGTTGCTCCGATTGATGGGACTGGCGCTGCCATCGCCTGATCACACCACCTTGTCGCGCCGCTCGAGCCAGCTCCGCGGGAGGCCATTGCCGCGTCGGTCCTCCGGTCCGCTCGAGCTCGTCGTCGACAGCAGCGGCCTGAAGGTGGTCGGGCAGGGCCAGTGGGCGGCCGCAAAGCACGGCGCTCGTGGCCGGCGGGGATGGCGCAAGCTTCACGTTGGCGTCGACGGCAAGGGGTTCATCGTCGCGCATCGACTGACCGACAGCTCGACTGAGGACGCGTCAGTCGTCCCGGCGTTGCTCGACGGCGTCGACGGCAGTATCGAGCGGTTCACCGCCGATGGCGCGTACGACACCTGGAGGGTTCGCGAGACGCTCGCCTCGAGGGGAGCGCGGGTGGTGGTTCCGCCTGCGAAGACTGCTGCGTTGTCGAGACGGCAAACTGCGGCCGGTCGGGAGCGCGATGCCGCGATAGAAGCCATCCGTGCCGTTGGGCGGAGACGCTGGAAGAAGGACGCGGGCTATCATGCGCAGGCAAGGGCGGAGAACACTTTCTTCGAGCGCCGGGATAAACCGGCTTGGTGGAGTGGATGAAAGAGCCATACATCGAAGGGCTGGCACCCCACGATGACCCCGAGTCATGCGTCGTCGACCGCAAGGGCGCCGTCGAAGCGTTGAC